>Ga0157379_10000994_pt1 | contig 22996 bp, 19 predicted proteins | sample S25metaG_FD_121802 | JGI IMG/M metagenome (GOLD analysis project Ga0157379, IMG submission 121802) | Switchgrass rhizosphere microbial communities from Kellogg Biological Station, Michigan, USA - S2-5 metaG | ecosystem: Host-associated > Plants > Roots > Rhizosphere > Soil | place: USA... | reverse complement strand
CGGAGGCGGGCTCGAGCGCCCGGTTCGTTTCACCACAAGAGGTCGCATCCGGTGACGGCGGTGCGACCGGCATCCGGTTGCAGCGGTACTTCACCAGTGACGGCGTGGACCCGTACACGACCGTCGAGTGGGAGCGCCGCAGCGCCGTCATTTACGGTGAGAAGGGCGAGGTCGTGTTCGAGCAGCACGACGTCGAGATCCCCAAGCCCTGGACGCAGCTCGCGACCAACGTCGTCGTCTCGAAGTACTTCCGGGGTCCGCTCGGCACGCCGCAGCGGGAGCGCAGCGTGCGTCAGCTCATCGGGCGCGTCGTCGACACCATCCGTTCGTGGGGTGTCGCCCAGGGCTACTTCGCGTCGCCGACCGACGCCGCGACCTTCGCCGACGAGCTGACGCACCTGCTGCTGCATCAGAAGGCCGCGTTCAACAGCCCGGTGTGGTTCAACGTCGGCGTCGAGGCGAAGCCGCAGTGCAGCGCCTGCTTCATCCTGTCGGTCCACGACACGATGGACTCGATCCTCGATTGGTACCGGCGCGAGGGCGTCATCTTCAAGGGCGGCTCCGGCTCGGGTGTCAATCTGTCGCGCATTCGCTCGTCGCGCGAGCGTCTCGGCGGCGGTGGCACGGCCTCCGGTCCCGTCTCCTTCATGAAAGCGGCCGACGCCTCGGCCGGCGTGATCAAGTCGGGCGGCAAGACCCGGCGCGCCGCCAAGATGGTCGTCCTGAACGTCGACCACCCGGACGTGCTCGATTTCATCAACTGCAAGTCCGAGGAGGAGCGCAAGGCGCGGGCGCTGATCGCGGCCGGCTACGACAGCTCGCTCGACGGCGCGGCGTACGGCTCGGTGGCGTTCCAGAACGCCAACAACTCCGTCCGTGTGACCGACGACTTCATGAAGGCGGTGCTGTCCGATGCCGATTGGCACACCCGCTTCGTCACGACGGGGGAGGTCGCCGACACCTATCGCGCCCGCGATCTGATGCAGGCGATTGGCGATGCGGCGTATGCCAGCGGTGATCCCGGCATGCAGTTCGACACCACGATCAACGACTGGCACACCTGCCCGGCGAGCGGCCGCATCAATGCGTCGAATCCGTGCAGTGAGTACATGCACCTCGACGACTCGGCCTGTAACCTCGCCTCGTTGAATCTGATGAAGTTCGTGACGCCGATGGGCGACTTCGACGTCGAGGCCTTCCGCCACGCCGTCGACGTGCTCATCACCGCGCAGGACATCGTCGTCGATCAGTCCAGCTACCCGACGCCGCAGATCGAGAAGAACGCGCACGCGTTCCGCGAGCTCGGCCTCGGTTACGCCAACCTCGGCGCGCTGCTCATGTCCCTCGGCCTGCCCTACGATTCCGAGTCCGGCCGCCAGTACGCGGGTGCGGTGACCGCGCTCATGTGCGGTGAGGCGTACCTCCAGTCGTCGCGCCTCGCCGAGGCCCTCGGGCCATTCGCGGGCTACGGGCCGAATCGCGAGGCCATGCTGCGGGTGGTCGGCAAGCACCGCAGCGCGGCACACAAGATCGATCCCGCGCTCGTGCCGCTCGAGCTCTTGAGCGAGGCGCGCCGGGTGTGGGACGAGGCCCTCGTCAGCGGCGAGCGCACGGGCTTCCGCAACTCGCAGGCGACGGTGCTCGCGCCGACCGGCACGATCGCGTTCATGATGGACTGCGACACCACCGGCATCGAGCCGGACATCGCGCTGGTCAAGTACAAGAAGCTCGTGGGCGGCGGCCTGCTGAAGATCATCAACAACACGGTCCCGGCGGCGCTGAAGCGGCTCGGGTACGAGAGCCGCCAGATCCAGGAGATCGTCGAGTACATCGACGAGCAGGAGACGATCGAGGGCGCGCCGCATCTGCGCGACGACGACGTCGCCGTGTTCGACTGCGCCTTCAAACCGCAGCACGGTACCCGCACCATCAACTATCTCGGCCACATCCGCATGATGGGCGCCGCGCAGCCGTTCATCTCCGGCGCGATCTCGAAGACGGTCAATCTGCCGGCGGAGGCTACCGTCGGCGACATCGTCGAGGCGTACGTCGAGGCCTGGCGCCAGGGGTTGAAGGCGATCGCCATCTACCGCGACGGCTGCAAGCAGACGCAGCCGCTCAACACCGGTAAGACCGAGGTTGCTGCCGCTCCGGCCGAGGGGCGTCCGGTTCGCCGCCGCCTCGACAACGACTGCGGCTCGATCCGCCACAAGTTCGAGATCGCCGGTCACGAGGGCTACATCCACGTCGGCTTCTATCCGGACGGCACCCCGGGCGAGATCTTCATCAAGATGGCCAAGGAGGGCAGTACGATCTCCGGCCTGATGGACACGATCGCCACGCTGACGTCGATGGCGTTGCAGTACGGCGTGCCGCTCGAGGTCCTGGTGAACAAGTTCGGTCACGTCCGCTTCGAGCCGTCGGGTTTCACGAAGAACCCCGAGATCCCGATGGCGAAGTCGCTGACCGACTACATCTTCCGCTTCCTCGGCTCACGCTTCCTCTCCGCCGACCAGCGGCGCGAGGTCGGGCTGGTGGAGGCGCAAACGACGGAGAGCGCGGCCACGCCGGCGAAGGCGATCGGCGTCACGGGCGACGCCGGGACGCGCTCGACGGTCATCAGCTTCAGCCCGCAAGCGGATGCGCCGAGCTGCTCGGACTGCGGCTCGATCATGATCCGCAACGGTAGCTGCTACAAGTGTCTGAACTGCGGTGCGACCAGCGGGTGCTCCTGATGGCGCTGCCGCACTGCCAAACCAACGGTCCGGCGCGCGTTGCCGCGTTCGAGGCAACGGCGTGGAGAGACGAGCGGGCCACGGGGACGTGAGGATGCGGTCGTAGGGTTCCGCCGTCTCGGCGGTGGATGTGGGGGCGGGGGAGAGAAGAGCCAGCTCGCGTTCGCGTGAGCTGGCTCTTCTCGCTTTTCCGTGCGTCAAGTTCGCTTGACAGCCAAAAGAGCAGCCCTATAAGGAACTCCGGTCGCTGCGAGCGATGATCGACGAGGGTCGCACATGTCGGATGCGCTGAAGTTCACGAATGACCATCTCTGGCTGCGTGTCGACGGCACGCGCGCGCATCTCGGCATCTCGGAGCACGCACAGGACGAGCTCGGCGAGATCATCGCCGTCGAGCTGCCGGACGTCGGCGACGAGGTCGAGAAGGGGCAGTCGTTCGGCGAGCTGGAGTCGGTGAAGACCGTCAACGAGCTCGTCGCGCCGGTGACTGGACAGATCGTCGCCATCAACACCGAGCTCGACGATCATCCCAACATCGTCAACGAAGACCCGTATCACGAGGGCTGGCTCATCGAGGTCGAGCTCAACGATCAGTCGGAGCTCGACGGGCTGCTCGACGCCGACGAGTACGACGCGTTGATCTCCGGCGAGGACGAGGCGTGAACGGCGGGCGAGGCCCCGCGCTCCTCGCCACGCTCGCGCTCCTCCTCACCCTCCCGCCCTCCCTCCACGCCGCGACGACCGCCGCGCAGCTCGCGGAGCGCGTGCAGGCCCGCGGCATCCGCAACGCCCGCGTGCTCGACGCCATCCGGCGCGTGCGCCGCGAGGCGTTCCTGCCGCCGGCCCAGCGCGAGCGGGCCTACGACGACGCCGCGCTCGACATCGGCCACGGCCAGGTGATGTCGCAGCCGTACCAGCTGGCGCTGATGGCCGATCAGCTCGGCCTGACCGGCAAGGAGCGCGTGCTCGAGATCGGCACCGGCTCGGGGTACGACGCGGCCGTTCTCGGCGTACTGGCGCATGACGTCTTCTCGGTCGAGCTCGTGCCCGAGCTAGCGGTCGCGGCGCGCTTGGCGCTGGCCAACGAGGGCTGCCTCAACGTGCACGTGAAGCAGGGCGACGGCGCGCTCGGATGGCGCGAGTACGGGCCGTACGATGCGATCATCGTGACGGGTGCCGGGCCGGCCGTGCCGCCGGCGCTGGTAGACCAGCTGAAGGACGGGGGCATCCTCGTGATGCCGATCGATCGCGGCGGCCGGCAGACGTTGCTGCGTGGTGTGAAGCAAGGCGCGAAGCTGCGCGGCCGCGAGGTCGCCGAAGTGAAGCAGGTGCCGGCGCTGGTGCTGGGTCGGACCCCGCCGCGCGCCGCGCAACCCGCGCGAGGGCCCGCAGAGGCTCTGCCCGAGGCGCCGCCGCGCTCGCAGCCACCGCCTCCGCCCCCGCCACGTGTCGAGGAGCGCCGCGCCGTGCCGCTGCCGCCCGCCACGGTCCGCCGCCCCGCGCCCGACGACGAGGATGATGAGGAGCTGGAGCCGGCACCACGCGACGACGACGAGCGCGAGCTCGACGACGACGGTGAGCGCCCGCGCGCCGGGCGTCCCGCCGCCGGACATCCCGACGTCGAGCGTCCCGACGTGGAGCGTCACGACGAGGCTCCGGCGCCGCGCGAGCGGCCCCGGGCCCCGGATCTCAACGAGGAGGATCTTCCGGAGCAGGACGGGCCGGAGCCGAGAAGCGATACACGACCTCGCCCGGACGGACGAAGCCGAGCTGCTCGCGCGCCAGACGCTCGAGATAGCGATCGTCGTTGCGCAGCTGTCGTACCTGCGTCCGCAGGCGTTGGTTCTCCGCGAGCAGGCCGGCGATCCGCTGCTTGATCGCCGTCTCTTCCCCGATCAGCGCGCCCAGATGGAGAACGCCGCGACTGCCGAAGAGGATCGCGACGACGAGTGCCAGCGAGACGCCACCGGCCGCGACGATCGCGAAGCGTTGCCGCAGCATCCGGCGGCGCACAGGCGGCTGACGCACCGGGCCGGACGCTACACGAGGCAGCGGCCGGAACACAAGCACGACACACGACGAGGAGTCCTATGAAGATCCAGAAGATTCAGGCGCGGGAGATTCTCGACTCACGCGGCAATCCGACCGTCGAGGTGGACGTCGTTCTCGACAACGGCGTCCGCGGGCGCGCGGCCGTGCCGTCGGGGGCGTCGACGGGGCAGCACGAGGCGATCGAGCTGCGGGACACGAAGGCGAAGCGCTACCAGGGGAAGGGCGTCGAGCAGGCGGTCGCGAACGTGAACCGCGTGCTCGCGCGCCGGCTGGTCGGCCGCGATCCGCGCCGCCAGAAGGAGAACGATCGACTGATGATCGAGCTCGACGGCACGCCGAACAAGCGGCGTCTCGGAGCGAACGCCATCCTCGGCGTGTCGCTCGCGATGGCGCACGCGGCGGCGGCGGCCCTCAAGGTGCCCCTCTATGCCTACCTCGGTGGCAAGGAGGCCCACGTCCTGCCGGTGCCGATGTTCAACATCCTGAACGGCGGCGCCCACGCCGACAACACCGTGGATCTGCAAGAGTTCATGATCATGCCGGTCGGGGCGCGGCGCTTCGCGGACGCCCTCCGCATGGGAGCGGAGATCTTCCACGCCCTGCGCGGCGTGTTGCGCGGGCGCGGCCTGTCTACCGGGGTCGGCGACGAAGGTGGGTTCGCCCCGAACCTCGCCTCGGACGAGGAGGCCCTGCAGGCCATCATGGAGGCGATCACCACGGCCGGGTACCGCCCGGGGAGCCAGGTGCGGATCGCCATCGACGCCGCTGCGAGCGAGCTCTGGGAGGACGGACGCTACGTCTTCCGCAAGTCCGGCGCCGCGCCGCGCAGCAGCGCCGAGATGGCCGAGCTCTACGCCGGCTGGCTGGAGCGCTACCCGATCGCCTCGATCGAGGATGGGCTCGCCGAGAACGACTGGCAGGGCTGGGTAGGGCTCACCCGCCGCCTCGGGCGCCGCGTCCAGCTCGTGGGCGACGACCTGTTCGTCACCAATCCCGAGCGCCTGCGCCAGGGAATCGAGCTCGGCGCCGCGAACTCGATCCTGATCAAGGTGAACCAGATCGGGACGCTCACCGAGACCCTGGACGCGATCACCACGGCCCGCGACGCTGGCTACACGACCGTCATCTCGCACCGTTCCGGCGAGACGGAGGACGCCACGATCGCCGACCTGGCCGTGGCGCTGAACGCGGGTCAGATCAAGACCGGCAGCCCCTGCCGCGGCGAGCGCACCGCCAAATACAACCAGCTCCTACGCATCGAGGAGCATCTCGGACGGCGGGCGCGCTACCTCGGCGCAGCGGTCTTTCCGAGTGCGCGCAAGCGCCCTGCGGAACGCCCGGCGAAGAACGCGCAAAACCGCGCTGGTCGCGGTTTAGAACGCTCTGCTACTCTCCGGTCCGGGAAACGATGAACGGCATTTTACCCGGGCTGCGGGGGTCAGGCATCACTTTGATTCTCCTTACGAAAGCGGAAGCAAAATGTGATTTTTCTCTTGACAGGTCTCACGGCCTTTCCTTATGATGCGCGGCGTTGGTGTGGTGGTGGGGTTGAGTGGTGGGTTGGGGGAGCGCTCGCCTGAGCGAAACCAAAACTCGAAACGCAGTGAACCGTAAACGTTAAGAGGGAGGTACACATGGCAGCCAAGAAGAAAGCGACTAAGAGCAAGGCGAAGAAGAAGGCCCCGGCCAAGAAGGGCGGAGCCAAGAAGAAGAAGTAGTTTCTTCACCTGATCGGAATCATCGCAAGAGATTCTAGCTAGAAGCTTCCGTTACTCAGGCGAGATTAGAGCCCCCGGGCTCTAACGAAAAAGGCCCTTTGACGACAACGTTGAAGGGCTTTTTTCATGGTACTCGGCGTACATGCGCACCCAGGTCGGCGGAGTCGCGGTCGAGATCACGCGGCCCGAGTCGGCCAAGTTCCGCCATCCGCTCCTGCTCGTCCACGGGCTCTGGACGGCGAGCTGGGTCTGGGAACCCTTCGCGACCTACCTCGCCCACCGCGGCTGGGAGTCGTGGGCTCCCTCCCTCCTCGAGGTCGCGGACGCGCCGGCGAGGACCCGGGTGCTCGAGGAGATCGTCCGGTCGCTTTCCGAGCCGCCGATCGTGATCACGCACGACGCCGGCCTGGCCGTCGCCGCGCCGCTTGCCGCCAACCGAGCCGTCGTAGCGGTCGCCGCCCTGGCGCCGCTCGTCGGACCGAGCGCCGGGAGCAGTCGTCGTGGCCTCTTCGCCTGGCCGCAGTTCTGGCTGTCCCGGCTCTTCGCGGCGTCGGTGCCGCCGCCGCGCGGGGCGGGCGCGCAGGCCTACCTCGGCCGCGCCGTCGCCTCGCTCGACCGCCTGCGACCCGATTCCGCATCGTTTTTCCGCGCCCTCGCGTCCGGGAGCGTGGTTCTCCCGACGGCCGCCGAGGTCGCCGGGATGGTCATCGTGGGCGCCGAGGACGCGATCGTCACCGAACGCGAGGCGCGGGAAGTCGCCACACGCCTCGGATGGGGCCAGCGCACGCTTCCGGCGCGCGGACATTTCGCGCTCCTCGAGGCGGATTGGGAGACGCTCGCCGACGACGTGCATCGCTGGATCGTCCGCACGCTCGGAGCGGAGCTGTTGCTGTTTTTGGAGGACGATTCCGGGGCCGACCCCCTTTGACTATATGTAACGGGTTGGATATTGCGCTGCGGAGAAAATCCACCCCGTTCTCGAAGGAGGAACCTCCCATGGCAGACCGTCCGCAAGCGACAAACGTTCCAGAGGTGTTCAAAGAGATGCCCAACCGCTTCAACGCGAACGCGGCGAAGGGCATGAAGGCCGTGTACCAGTTCGATCTCACCGGTGACGGCGGCGGCAAGTACAATCTCGCGATCGACGACGGCAAGCTTGCCGTTGGCGAGGGCGCGCACGCATCGCCGAACATCACGATCACGATGGCGGCCAGTGACTACCTCGACATGGTCAACGGCAAGCTGAACCCGCAGATGGCGTTCATGAGCGGCAAGCTCAAGATCGCCGGCGACATGGGGCTGGCGATGAAGATGGCGCAGCTCTTCCCGATGAGCTGATCGCTTCCGACCGAACCATCTCCGGGGAGTCCCGTTCTTCCGAACGGGCTCCCCTTTTTTGTGCCCGCCGGCCGGGTTGCCGCAGCGTATCCGGGTGATTAAGACCACATCATGCGCATCACCATGGTGAAGAAGCGCCTCGCCGACGGCGGCGATTGCCGCAAGTGCGGCGAGGCCACCGCGCACTTGCAGACTCGCGGCCTGTGGGACCGCATCGACGAGATCGTCTGGGCGCAGGAGGGTGACCCCTCGAGCCCCGGCATGGTGCTCGGCGAGCGTCTCGGCGTCGAGCGGGCGCCGTTCTTCGTGGTGCAGGAGGACGACGGCAAGGAGACCGTCTACACGAGCGTGTTGCAGCTCGTGCATCGTCTGGGGGAGGCGGTCACCGCGGCGGACACGGGAACCGTCGATCCGGACGACGTCGGCGGAATCTGAGCGTCACTCGCGGCTTTTCTTCGGGGTCGGCGCGACCACGTCCGCGGTTGCAATGACCGCGCTCCGGATTTGCTGCCTCAGCTTCTCGACCTCGGGTTCCCGCGGTGGGACCTCGCCGACGCGCTCGCCGAGTCGATCGGAGAGCAGCAACGCGAGCAACGACTCGAGGAGGTTGCCCTGGACCCCACTGCCGTTGCCGCCGCCGATCAAGATGCGCGGCACGACGTCGACCCCCGCGTGCTCGATCGCCTCCGCGAAGCGGCTCATCACCTGCTGCGTCAGTTGGAACTTCGGGCCACCGTAAGCGCGTACCTGCTCGTCGATCGCGAGCGCCTGTGCGATGCCGACGCGCGCCGCCTTCTCGGCCTCGGCCTCAGCCAGCGCGCGGACGCGCGACGCCTCGCCGCCGCCCATCAGTTTCACCTTGTCGGCCTCTGCCTCGGCGAGCGCCCGGATCTGTGCAGCTTGCTGCAAGGAGCGCTGGTACTCGGCCTTGCCTTGATTGCCCTGGATCGTGATCGAGAGCTCCGACTCCGTGAGATGCTGCTGTTGCCTGGCGCGCGCCTCGGCCTCGCGCAGCTCGCGTTCCTTGATCGATGCCTTCTCCTGCCGGGAGTACGTCTCGACCTGCTCCTCGGCAATCTGACGATCGCGCAGCTGTCGGAGGATCTGCTCGATGTTGGGATCGCCCGGTTTCGCCGACGTCGGCGTTCCGATGAGCACCTCCTGCAGTTCCAGGTTGTAGCGCTCGAACTTCTCTTTCATCTCCTCGCTCGCGATCTGCTGGATGCTCGAACGGTCCTGGATCAATTGGATGAGCGTCCGCGTCTGCCCGACGTTCTTGAAGTACGCCGACACCATCGGGTCGAGCGTCTGCTCCACCAGGCGCTTGATGTCGCCGAAGCGCTGAATGACGAGCGGGGCCTTCTGGTAGTCGATGTGGATCACGACGGAGAGCGGCAATGACGGCTCGAACGCGTCCTTCGTGATGAGGGACACCTCGGCGAGGTTCTCGTCGAGACGGTGTGATCCCACCTCGGTGCGGATCCACTTGAGGATGATGTTCGTCGTCGGGACCGTGACGACCTGCCCGGCGTAGGTGTTGAACGCGTACTTCCCGGGAAGGAGCGGCGTGCTCCACACGCCGCGCTTGCCCTCCTGGACCATCTCGCCGTGTCGGTACTCGGCGCCCGAGAGATCGCTTCCCTTGTCCCCGGTGTACGAGATGACGACGCCGACGTTGCCGACCTCGATGACCGTCTTCTTGATCATCTCCACGGTCGCGAAGAGCCTGTTGATGTAGTACGTGCCCTCGACCAGCACCTGCAGCTGCCGGCCACGGCGCCCGCCCGCAGCGAGGAACCGCTCCGGGTCCTGGAAGTTGTTGTGGAACGTCTTCGCGTCCCCCGGATCGTCCCCGACGGTCGGGGCGATGATCTGGCCCTGCGCGAGCGACGGGCCGTCATGAACGGTGACGACACCGATCGCGTCGTCCGCCCCCTTCAGCACGAACGGATGGAACCCTTGGCGCTCGGCGATGATGCTCGCCATCGCATGGAAGGTCGCGTCTTCGTCCTTGCTGAGGGGCAGGTAGAAGATCTGTCCTTCGGTGACGACGACGAACTGCGCCAGGTTGATCGCGTAGGTACCCTCGCGCAGGATCTGGCGCTGCGGGCCGCGCTGCCCGCCGCTGTGCAGGAACTTCGCGACGTCCTGGAAGTCGCGCGCGGTCGTGTTCGTGGCCAGCGCCTGGTCTGGTTGCAACGGTGAGCCGTCGCGCGCGAACAGGTAGCCGATCTTGCCTTGCGTGATCGTCACCAGCGGGACGGTGTGGATGCGATATTGGAACGGCGTGAGGAGGTGCCAGCCCCCACGCAGCACGTCAGGCTGGAATCCGGCCTCACCCTCCAGCGCGATGAAGCCGGATCGTACCGAGCCCTTGCCGCTGATGAGCTTCTCGACGATGCCGACCCGGGTGTTTGGGATGTACCGGAACGTGAGCGCCAGAAGGTAGGCGGTGACGAGGATGATGAGGCCGATTGCGACGTACTGCGTTGACAGCGCCGGTAGGAGGCTCATGGCGCCGCCTAGCACATCGGACCCCGGGGGCGGTAGACGCAGGCGCGTACCCGGTGAGACTGCCCCGAATTGGAGCCGTTCTACGAGGCGGGGTTACTTCCGGAAGAGCGCTACGACGGGAACGCGTTACTTCTGCACGTTGCCGGCGTGCAGACCGCACTCCTTCATCGTCTCTTCTTCCCACCACCAGCGGCCTTCACGCTCGTGCTGGCCGGGGTTGACGGGCCGCGTGCAGGGCTCGCAGCCGATCGAGACGAAGCCGCGATCGTGCAGGGCGTTGTACGGGACGTTGTGCTCGCGGATGTACGCCCACACCTGTTTGGAGCTCCAGTTGGCGATCGGGTTGAACTTGATGAGCGGCTTCTCGGGCGAGCCGAACGTCGGATCCAGCTGGATGACCGGGACCTCGGCGCGCGTGCCGGGACTCTGATCGCGGCGCTGACCCGTCACCCAGGCGGCGAGTGGCTTCAGCGCGCGGACGAGCGGCTCGACCTTGCGGATACCGCAGCACTCCTTGTGGCCGTCCTGGTAGAAGGAGAAGAGGCCTTTGGCGCGGACCAGCTTCTGCACTGCCTCCGGCTGCGGGAAGAAGGTCTCGATCTCGACCCCGTAGTGGGCGCGAACACGCTCCAGGAACTGGTAGGTCTCGGGGTGGAGGCGCCCGGTATCCAGCGAGAATACCTGGAACTTTCCGCCGATCTTCGAGGCGATGTCGACGAGGACGACGTCTTCGGCCCCGCTGAACGAGATCGCCAGGTTGGGCGAGTACTCGCGGATGGCGACCTCGAGGATCTCTCGTGGGTCGCGGTCGGCGTACTGGGCGGCGAGCGCCGGGAGGGTCTTGCTGTCGAGCGCCATGATGGTCTCCGGGATAGGACGAGCGTTGAGCCGTCCTATGTACCGCCAGCGCGGTCGTCTCGCAACCGGCGGCGCTCGGGAGCCCTCGGCGGCGCGCTGAAACCGAGCGTCAGGCCTTGGCGACCGACAGATCGCGCTTCGGGACCTCGCGCATGAGGAAGTCGGAGGTTTCCTCGGGCGTCCCGGAGCCGTGCATGCGCTGCATACCCTCGGTGACGGTCTTGCGGGTCATGAGGATGCCGTAGCTCTCGAGGATGCGCCGCACCATGTCGTAGTGGATGTCGATCGACTGCGTGACCGACACGTAGCCGTGCTGCGCGGCGCGGCGGCGCTCCCAGAAGGCGAGCGGCGTCATCTGGAAGAAGTCGATGTCGTTCTCGGTCGGCTCGATCAGGATGATGTCGCCCTTGAAGTTCGGATCGTCCTGGTACTGGCGCAGGCCGAGCTGCAGGCGCGAGTGCAGCAGGGTGCGCAGGACCTGGTTCAGGATCATCAGCATGCCGCGGTCGGCGAGCTGCATGCTGTCGGCCACGTACTCGTCCTTCTGCGGATCGTACTTGCGCACCACCCGGTTCGAGAACGGCCGGAACGGGTTGTAGCAGATGATGAGGTCGGCACCGTGCTCGATCGCGACGTCGATGTTGGCCGTGCGCCGCACCCCGCCGTCGACGTAGTCGACGCCGCGGATACGCGCGGGACGGTAGAAGCCGGGCAGCGCCGTCGACGCCTGCACCGACTCCGAGATCGTGAGCGAGCTGTCCTCGTCGTGACCGAAGACCACGCGCTCCGCCGAATCGAGGTTCATGGCGACGATGTAGAGCTCGCGCTTGCGAGCCTGGTAGAGCGCCTTGAAGCTGTTCGGCATGTGGCGCCGCGCCAGGTTGTGGCGCAGGTAGCGCTCGATCGACGAGTTGTCGAAGACACCGGACGGCACGTAGTCGAGCGGGAAGGGAAACGGCCGGGTACTCAGTAGCGCGTCGCCGAGCGGCGCCAGGATCTCGCGCAGGTTGGCGAAGGTGCGACGGCGCGTGAACGCACGCAGCGGCTCCTTGATGCGCTCGGCGAGGGCCGGGCTCTGCGCCACCAGGTCGATCAGCGAGCCGGGCAGGAACGCGGCGAGATCGAGGAGGTAGTTGAAGGGCTTCTCGACGAACTCGCGGAAGTTCGGCTGGTAGAAGTCGAGCAGACCGAACTGCGTGAACTCCTCGGAGCTGCCTTCCAGGCTGCGCATCATCTCCGGCGGTGTCACGCCGCTCGCGAGCGGCGCCGCGAGGAACGCGCCGGCCGAGAGGCCGACGTACATGTCGAAGTCGGTCGTCTTCTTGTTGACGAGGAAGTCGTCGAAGGCCTTCAGGCCGCCGAGTTTGAAGCCGCCACCGCTGATGGCACCGCCCGCCAGCACGAGCGCGACGCGCGGATCGCGCTTGCGCACCGTGAGATCGCTCTTCTGGACGATCGTGATTCCCATGTCAGCCTTCCATGCGATGCGCGGCGGCGGCGACGCGCCGTCCGGAAGACGGGCGCGCAGCTGTCGCTCGTCGCGTGCGAGTCCGATCGAGCGTTGGATGCCAGACGCGAGGTCGGGGTAGCGCTCTGTCAGCCGCAGGAAGTGCGCGACGTCTGAGGTTTCCTCGGATGGTCTCCATCCCAGTGGTATCCCAGCACGACCAGCTTGACGCGCGCCCTCTCGCTCGTCCAGTCCGGGTTCGCGACCCATTCCTCACGCCACCCTGCGGCAGCAAGCGTCGTGCCATTGCGGCCGCCCCCCACCTGTCCACGGTCACGTCCAGCTCGGCGCGGGCTCGGTGATGCAACGCGCCACTCGTAATCCCGTAACCCACCATTCATGAAGGCGTCAAGGGCCCCGGCCCCGGTCTCGTGCGGCAAGTCTCGTGGCGCGGACGATACAGTGGGTCGTTTCGACCGTCTCACCGAGACGACGCCCCACGGCGGCGCAGGCGCGCGCGAGCGATGGGAAGCGCGCGCGTTTGCGCGACGCGGCATCGCCGTTGACCTCAGAGGTAGTGCAGGGTGGCCCCGGCCGCGAGGGCGGCGTCCGCTCGATCGCGGTCGGCGATCGTATCGATCACCCGCCAGAATCCCGCGAACGGCAGTCCGTAGAGCGGCTCGTCGGCGGCGAGCATGGCCGGATAGGTCTCGCGCGTGACGCTGAACGCGCGCAGCTCGGACATGTAGCGAAAGATGCGCGGCGACACGACGTGCACGCCGGCGAACATGTAGGCCTCGAGCGCGCCGGGCGCGTCGGCCGGCTTGCCGAGGAAACGCCGAATGCGCCGGCCGGCGTCGATCTCGACCAGACCGTAGCCCGCTTGCTCGGGATCGTGGCGCAGTACGAGCGTCGCCGCGGCGCCGTGCGCGCGATGCGCCGCGAGCAGCGTGTCGAGCGGGAGATCGATGATGGTGTCGCCGTTCAGCACGAGGAAGTCCTCGCCGCCAAGCAGCGCCTCGACGTTCTTGATCGCGCCGCCGGTGTCGAGCAGCGGGTCCTCCGGTGAGTATACGATGCGCACGCCGTAGCGCGAGCCGTCTCCGAGCGCGCCCCGCAGCGCGTCGCCGTGGTGGTGCAGATTGATGATGACCTCCTCGATGCCGTGGCGGCGCAGCAGCATGAGGTCGTAGGCGATCAACGGACGACCCGCGACCTCCACGAGCGCCTTCGGCCGATCGTGCGTCAGCGGACGGAGACGGGTGCCGAGCCCGGCGGCGAGCACCATGGCCTTCACCGCGACGCCGCGTCCTCCGCCGGCCACGGCAGCGCGTCGAACGCCTCGGCCAGGCCCGGCAGCGCCGCCTCAGCGAGGTAGTGGCGCGTGGTCGCGAGCACGTCCGGGAGGAAGGCGAGGGGCGCCGGCTTGCCCTTGGCGAGCGCGATGTAGTGCAGGCGGCCGACGACCTTGAGCGCGCGCTGCAGCGCGATCAGCGTGTAGCGCCGGCGCGCGCGCGCATCCTCGGTGCCGCCGCGCTGCTGCCAGTAGTAGGTCCGCAGCCGCGCCGCCATCGCGGGGGTCACCACCCGCGGCGTGATGCGGTCGGTGAACAGCGAGGCGAGATCGTACTCGGGCGGCGCCAGCAACGCGTCCTGGAAGTCGATGATGAGCGGCGCCTCCTGCGGCATGAGGATGTTCCAGCTGTGGTAGTCGCGGTGGCTCAGCACGAGCTCGGCGCCGGCCAGCTCGTCGACCAGCGCCGCGAAGCCACGCGCGAACGGGGCGCGCACGTCGCGCCCCGCGACGCCGAGGCGGCGCTCGACGCCCCACTCGAGGAAGTGCTCCAGCTCCCAGCGGTAGAGCCGCCCGTCGAAGCGCTGCGCGAAGGCGATGCTGCTGCGGTCGGCGCTGGCGGTCCCGCGCGTGTGCAGGACCACGAGCGCGTCGAGCGCCCGGCGGTAGTGTGTCTCGGCCGCCGCGGGGTCGGCGCTGACGCGATCCCACAGCACGGCGTCGCCGCCGTCCTCGAGGAGGAGCACGCCGGCGTCCAGATCGTGCGCGTACAGGGCGGGCACCGCGGCGCCGATCGCCGTGAGCAGGCGATGCACGTCGAGGAAGGGCAGCTCCGTGAGCGGCTCGGGGAAGATGCAGAGCTCCTCGGAGCTGAGCGGCAGGCCGCTGCCCGCGAGCACCATCACCACGACCGACGGCGGCGCCGGGCCGCGCAGCCGCGCGCGCAGGTAGCGCCGGGCCGAGAAGTCGCCGGCGAGATGGTCGAGCGTCTCCACGGTCGTGCCCGGCCAGCGCCGGGCCACCAGCGTCGCGACGGCGCCCCTCACCACGTCGTCCATCACACCCCTCTCATCCGTGCTGTGCGTGCGGCTAGCAGAGCGCGCAAATGGTTGTCAAAACAGCGAGAACCTCGCGTGCACGCGGCGGCGTTCACCTTGACTTGCTCCACGTGCTGGCATAATCGACACGCGTTCTCGCAGCGGCAGCCGTCGCGCTTTCTCCGCAATGCTAGACCAATACATCGGCGTCGTCTTCACGTTCATCCTCGCCGCCGTGATCGTCGGCATCATGTGCGGGGCGAGCATGGTGATCAGCCGGCTCCTCGGGAACCACCGCCCGAGCCGGGTGAAGCAAGAGGTCTTCGAGTGCGGCAATCCGCCCACCGGACCGGCGCGGGGGCGCTTCTCGGTGAGCTTCTACCTCGTTGCGATCCTGTTCCTGGTCTTCGATGTCGAGGTGGTGTTCATGTATCCCTGGGCGATCGTATTCCGGCAGCTCGGCGTCGCCGGCCTGGTCGACATGCTGATCTTCATCGGCGTGCTCGCCCTCGGTCTCGGATACGTGTGGAAGAAGGGCGCTCTCGCCTGGAGCTGAGCGGCGCCTGGTCGCGATCGGAACATAACGGGGGCATGTGACGGGTGTGGGCTGACGCGGGGATAGCGGCTGTGAAGTCGCTCGTGATGCTGCTCATCGCGCTCAACATGAGCGTGGTGCTGCTGTGGGTCGAGCGCAAGGGCAGCGCGCTCATCCAGGACCGGGTCGGCGCCAACCGCGCCAACATCTTCGGCGGCCTCCTGCCGTTCAACCTCGGCATCGTCAACACGCTCATCGCCGACCCGATCAAGATGTTCACCAAGGAGGACGTGATTCCGGCGGGCTCGGACAAGCTCCTCCATTTCCTCGGACCGTTCCTCGCCGTGTTCCCGATCCTCGTGACCTTCGCCGCCGTGCCGTTCGGCGACGTGCTGGTGCTCGGTGACCGCACGATCAATCTGCAGGTCGCCGACGTGAACGTCGGCATCCTCTACGTCCTCGCGATGTCGGGGATCTCCGTCTACGGGGTGGTGCTCGGCGGCTGGGCCGCGAACAGCCGGTGGTCGCTGCTCGGCGCGATCCGCGGCTCGGCGCAGATGATCTCCTACGAGATCGCGCTCGGCCTCGGTCTCATCAGCGTCATCATGACGTTCGGGACGCTCGATCTGCAGGCGATCGCCCGGGCGCAGGGCGCGAACATCTGGGGCGTCATCCCGGCCTGGGGCATCCTCTATCAGCCGCTCGGCTTTCTCATCTTCCTCGTCGCCGGCATCGCGGAGTCGAAGCGCGTGCCGTTCGACCTGCCGGAAGGCGAGTCCGAGCTCACGAGCGGCTACTTCACCGAGTACTCGGGCAGCAAGCAGGCGACGTTCATGCTGAGCGACTTCGCGGAGATCGTGGTCGTCTCGGCGCTGGCAACGACGCTGTTCTTCGGCGCCTGGCAGGTGCCGTACCTCGCCCGCGACGGTTTCCACTTCCCGGGCGGCCTCGCGCTGGCGCTGCCGCAGCTGATCGTGGTGGTGATGCAGCTGGTGAGCTTCCTCCTCAAGGTGTTCCTGCTCTGCTGCCTGCAGATCCTCGTGCGCTGGACGCTGCCGCGCTACCGCTACGACCAGCTCATGGATCTCGGCTGGAAGAGGCTGCTGCCGCTCGCCCTGGCCAACGTCGTGGTCACGGCGTGCGTCATCGTGTTCGTGGGTTGAGACGATGGGACCGCTGACGTTCGCCATTCTCGCGCTTGCCGTGGTCGCCTCGGCGCTGACGGTGGTCGTGCATCCGAACCCGGTGAAGTGCGCGATGGCGCTGGTCGTGACGCTCTTCCTGCTCGCGGTGATCTTCGTGTTCCTCGGGGCGCACATGCTCGCGGCGCTGCAGGTGATCGTCTACGCCGGTGCGATCATGGTGCTCTTCCTGTTCGTCATCATGCTGCTCAACCTCTCCGACGACGCGGCAGAGACGCGCCACCAGGGCAGTCCATTCGTCCGCCTCGGGGCCTGGATCGGCGGCGGGCTGCTCGCGGTCGAGCTGGTGGCGCTCTTCCTGCGCATCCCGTTCGAGGCGGCGCCGGCGGTGCCCGATGGCTACGGCAGCGCCCAGGCGGTGGCGACGTCGCTCTTCGTCGACTACCTGCTGCCGTTCGAGGTGGCCTCGATCCTGCTCCTCATCGCGGTCGTGGGCACCGTGGTGCTGGCGCAACGGCGGGCGGCGTGATGGTCCCGACCGGCTGGTACCTGGCGCTTGCGGCCGTGCTCTTCTGCATCGGCGTGGTCGGCGTCCTGGTGCGGCGCAACATCATCGTCATCCTGATGGCCATCGAGCTCATGCTGAACGCCGTCAACCTGACGTTCGTCGCGCTGGCGCGCCAGCTCGGCTCGATCGACGGGCAGGTGATCGTCTTCTTCGTGATGACGGTCGCCGCGGCCGAGGCGGCGGTCGGCCTCGCGATCGTGATCGCCGCCTTCCGCAATCGCCCCACCCTCAACGCCGACGAGCTCGCCGTCCTGCGCTGGTAGAGCCATGCACGAGGGCCAGGCGATCCAGACCGCGCTTCTCCGGTTGATTCCAGCGCTGCCGCTCGTCGGCTTCCTGCTGGCCGTCGGGACCGGGGCGCGCGCCCGCCGCCTCGCGCTCATCGCGGCGCCGGCTGCCGTCGGCATGGCGTTCGTGATCGCGCTCTCCGCCGTGGTGACGTTGGCGTCCGCGCCCGAGGGCGCGCGCCTCGTCGACGTCGTCTACCCGTGGATCGTCGCCGGGCCGTTCCACGCCGATCTCGCCTTCCGCATCGACGCGCTCTCGGCCGTGATGGTGCTGATCGTCACCGGCGTCGGCTTCCTGATCCACGTCTACTCGATCGGCTACATGGCGCACGACGACGATCTGCCGCGCTTCTTCGCGTACCTGAACCTCTTCATGTTCGCGATGCTGCTGCTCGTGCTCGCCGACAATCTCCTCGTGCTGTTCGTCGGCTGGGAGGGCGTCGGCCTCTGCTCCTACCTGCTCATCGGCTTCTGGTACGAGAAGGACGAGAACGCCGCCGCCGGCAAGAAGGCGTTCATCGTGAATCGCGTCGGCGACATGGGGTTCGTCCTCGGTCTTCTGCTGCTGGCCTGGAGCACCGCCGGGCCGCACGGCGCGCTCAGCCTCGACATCGCCCACATCGAGGCGCACGTCGCCGATCTCGGCACGGGCACGGCGACCGCGATCGCGCTGCTGCTGCTGGTCGGCGCGGCCGGCAAGTCGGCGCAGCTGCCGCTCTACGTCTGGCTGCCGGACGCGATGGCGGGGCCGACGCCGGTCTCGGCGCTGATCCACGCCGCGACGATGGTGACCGCGGGCATCTACATGATCGCCCGGCTCCACGTCGTCTTCCTCGCCAGCCCGTTCGCGCTCGAGGTGGTGGCGATCCTCGGCGCGGCGACCGCGCTCTTCGCGGCGACGATCGCGCTCGTGCAGACCGACATCAAGAAGGTCCTCGCGTACTCCACGGTCAGCCAGCTCGGCTTCATGGTGCTGGCGCTCGGCGTCGGCGCGTTCTCGACCGCGATCTTCCACGTGATGACGCACGCCTTCTTCAAGGCGCTCCTCTTCCTCGGCGCCGGCAGCGTGATCCACGGCATGAGCGGCGAGCAGGACGTGCGGCAGATGGGCGGCTTGCGGAAGAGGATGCCGGTCACGTGGTGGACGTTCCTGATCGGCACGCTGGCGATCGCCGGCGCGCCGGGCTTCGCGGGCTTTTTCAGCAAGGACGAGATCCTCGCCCACACGTGGGGCGGCGGCCACTATCTGTTGTGGGCCGTGGGCGCGCTGACGGCGGCGCTGACGGCCTTCTACATGTTCCGGCTGCTCTTCCTGACGTTCGCGGGCGAGCTGCGAGCGTCGGAGGAGGTCGCGCACCACGTGCACGAGTCGCCGGCGACGATGACGATTCCATTGGTGGTGCTCGCGCTGCTCTCGCTCGTCGGCGGCTGGGTCGGTTTGCCGGAGGGGTGGCTCTGGGGTCCGGCCTTCGACCGCTTCCTCGCGCCTGTGACCGGCCACGCGCACGTCGCCGAGGGATCGGCCGGCGTCGAGCTGGCGTTGATGATCGTCACGACGGTCCTGGCGGTCGCGGGCGCGAGCCTCGCCTACGTCTTCTACGTGCGCCTGCCGGGCTTGCCGATGGTGCTCGCGTGGCGGCTCAAGCCCGCCTACGATCTCTTGAGCGGCAAGTACTGGATCGACGAGCTGTACGACGCGACTCTCGTGCGGCCCTACGTCCGGGCGTCGAATCTCCTGTGGCGCGCCGATCAGGTGGTGATCGACGGTGCCGTGAACGGCGCCGCCACCGCCGTCGTCGTCAACGGGCAGCTCTGGCGCTACGTGCAGGACGGCAACGTGCAGCACTACGCGCTCGTCTTCCTCGGCGGGGCGGTCGTGCTCCTGTCGTACTGCCTGGTGCGGTGAGGGCATGCAGACCAGCACCGTCCTCCTGAGCCTCATCATCTGGACGCCGCTCATCGGCGCGTTCCTCGTGCTGCTGGTGCCGCGCGAGCAGCCCGACGGCGCGAGGCGCGCGGCGCTCGCCTTCTCGATCGTGACCCTGTTCCTGTCGCTCGCGCTCTGGGGCGGCTTCAAGAGCGACGTGGCGGACTTCCAGTGGGTGGAGGAGCTGCCGTGGGTGCCGGGCTTCGGCATCAAGTACCTGATCGGCGTCGACGGGGTGAGCCTCTTCCTCGTGCTGCTGACGACCTTTCTCACGCCGATCGTGATCCTCTTCTCCTTCGGCGACGTGACGACGCGCGTGAACGAGTACTTCTTCTTCTTGCTGCTCCTCGAGACCGCGATGCTCGGCGCGTTCCTCGCGCTCGACCTGTTCCTCTTCTACGTCTTCTGGGAGCTGATGCTGATCCCGATGTATTTCATCATCGGGGTGTGGGGCGGGCCGCGACGGCTGTACGCGTCGCTCAAGTTCCTGATCTACACGCTGACGGCGAGCCTGCCGATGCTGGTCGCGATCCTCTACCTGGTCGCGGCGCACGCGCGCGCGGGCCAAGTCACGTTCGACGTGCGGCAGCTCTACGGCACGGCGCTCGGGCCGACGGAGCAGCTTTGGCTGTTCGCGGCGTTCGCGCTGGCGTTCGCGGTCAAGGTGCCGATGTTCCCGCTGCACACCTGGCTCCCCGACGCGCACGTCGAGGCGCCGACGGGCGGCTCGGTCATTCTCGCCGGCGTGCTCCTCAAGATGGGGACCTACGGGTTCCTGCGCTTCGCCATGCCGCTCTTTCCCGGCGCCATGGTCACCGCGACCCCGCTGATCCTCACGCTCGCGGTCGTCGGCATCATCTACGGCGCCGCCGTCGCGATGGTGCAGCCGGATCTCAAGAAGCTCGTCGCCTACTCGTCGGTGTCGCATCTCGGCTTCGTCATGCTCGGCCTCTTCGCGGTGAACACGATCGGCGTCGAGGGCGCGATCTACCAGATGCTGAACCATGGGCTCTCCACCGGCGCGCTGTTCCTCCTGGTCGGCATCATCTACGGGCGGCGCCACACACGCGCGATCGCGGACTTCGGCGGGCTGTGGAAGCCGATTCCACGCTTCGCCGCCGTATTCCTGCTCGTGATGTTCTCGTCCGTCGGGCTGCCGGGACTGAACGGCTTCGTCGGCGAGTTCCTGATCCTGCTCGGGGCGTTCGGCGCCAACCGGATGGCGGCGTCCTTCGCGACCCTCGGCCTCGTGCTCGGCGCCGTCTACATGCTGTGGATGTTCCAGCGCGTCGTCTTCGGACCGGTGGCGCACGAGGAGAACGCGCGCCTGCAGGATCTCACGCCGCGCGAGATCGCGGTGCTGGCGCCGGTCGTGGCGATGATCGTGCTCATGGGGGTCTATCCGCGGCCCTTCCTGCACACGATGGAGCCGTCGGTGAAGGCGCTGGTCGCGCGCATGCAGCCCGCCGCAAAGGCCGAGCGCGCCGCCGCCGATCCGGCGCGACGGGCGACGCGGCTCGCCGTCACGGAGAACGGGCCGCGATGACGGCGCCCGCCATCGATTGGATCGCGCTCCTGCCGCTCGTGCTGACGAGCGGCCTCGGCCTATTCTTCCTGCTCGCCGGCCTCTTCGTCGAGGACGACGAGGTGCTCGGCTGGGGCGCGCTCGTCGGCCTCGGGGTGACGTTCGGCATCTCGACGCTCCTGATCGGCCAGCGCGCCAGCGCCTTCAACGGCACCCTCGTGCTCGACGACTACGCGCTCTTCTTCGATCTGCTCCTGCTCGGCGTCGCCATGCTCGTCGTCCTCATGTCGATGAGCTACGTCGAGGAGACCGGCATGGGCGCCGGCGAGTACTACGCGCTCCTCTTCTTCGCCCTCGCCGGCATGATCCTCATGGCCTCGGCCGTCGATCTGATCCTCATCTTCCTCGGCCTCGAGGTGATGTCGATCAGCGTCTACATCCTCGCCGGCGCCTGGCGGACGCAGGTGCGCTCGAACGAGGCGTCGATGAAGTATTTCCTCCTCGGCGCATTCGCGACCGGCTTCCTGCTCTACGGCATCGCGCTCGTCTACGGGGCCACCGGCTCGACGCGCCTCGAGATCATCGCCGAGAAGATCGCGAGCCCGCTCGACCGGCGGCTCCTCATGGCCGGCGTGGCGATGCTGCTGGTCGCCTTCGGCTTCAAGGTGGCGGCCGTGCCGTTCCACATGTGGACGCCCGACGTCTACGAGGGCGCGCCGACGTCGGTCACCGCGCTCATGGCGGTCGCGGTGAAGAGCGCCGGCTTCGCCGCGTTCATCCGCGTGTTCCTGGACACGTTCGGGGCCCTGCACGCCGACCTGTCGGCGCTGATGTGGGTAGTCGCCGTGGCGACGATGACCGTCGGCAACGTCCTGGCGCTGGCGCAGCGCAACATCAAGCGTATGCTCGCCTACTCGAGCATCGCGCATGCCGGGTACATCCTCGTGGCGCTCACGGCAGGCGGTCCGGTCGGCGGCGAGGCGGCGCTCTTCTACCTGCTGGCATACGCCTGGATGAACCTCGGCGCGTTCGGCGTCGTCCTGGCGCTCGGGCGGCGCGGCGAGCCGCACGAGGAGATCGACGACTACGCCGGGCTCGGCTGGCGCTCGCCGCTGCTCGGCACCGCGATGGCGATCTTCATGCTGTCGCTCACCGGCATCCCGCCGCTCGCGGGCTTCGCCGGCAAGCTCTACGTGTTCAGCGCCGCCGTCGGCGAGGGCTATCTGGCGCTCGCCGTCATCGGCGTTCTGAACAGCGTGATCTCCGCCGGGTACTACATCCGGGTGCTGGTCGTGATGTTCATGACGCCGGGGACGCCCGACGTGGTGCCCGCGGCGCGGCGGCCGTACCTCTTCACCTCGATAGTGTTCTCGGCGGTCTTGACGGTGCTGATCGGCGTCTTTCCCGCGCCCTGGTTCAATGTGGTGGCGCGGACCTTCCTGCTGCACCCCTGACGCGGCCGCGGCGTTGACTCAGCGCCGCGACGGCGGAATGAGGCTGCATGGCGGTTCCCGACGGCGCGCTCTGGTACTTCGCCTACGGCAGCAACCTCCACGACGCCATCTTCCGCGAGCGCCGCGCTATGGCCGCGCAGGTGACGCGACGAGGCTGGCTCGACCACTTCACGCTGCGCTTCAACCTGCCCATCGGGCCGGGCGAGCGCGGCGTCGCAAACGTGGAGCCGGCGCCGGGCGAGCGCGTCTGGGGCGCGCTCTATCTCCTCGACCCAGCGGACTGCGAGCGTCTCGACCGCAGCGAGGGGGTGCACATGGGCGCGTACCGGCGCCTCGCGATCGAGGTCTGCCAGGACGACGGCGCGCGCTGCGCCGCCTTCACCTACGCGTCGTCCGCCACGCGCGCCGACCGCAAGCCGTCGGCACGCTACCTCGCCCTCATCATCGAGGGCGCGCGGCAGCGCGGCCTCCCCGACGACTACGTCCGCTGGCTCGAGCGCTTCGAGCTGGCGCTGGACGAGCGCCAGCCCGCGCCGACCTGACCACGCGGTCCTCGCCGTCCAGG
>Ga0157379_10000992_pt1 | contig 23037 bp, 20 predicted proteins | sample S25metaG_FD_121802 | JGI IMG/M metagenome (GOLD analysis project Ga0157379, IMG submission 121802) | Switchgrass rhizosphere microbial communities from Kellogg Biological Station, Michigan, USA - S2-5 metaG | ecosystem: Host-associated > Plants > Roots > Rhizosphere > Soil | place: USA... | reverse complement strand
GGAACCGGAGCGTATGCGTCAGTACATGAGGATGAACACCGCCGACGCGCGAGATGCCGAGCGCAGCAGGTCATGCGGAGGTTTCTCGCCGCCAGAACCGCCAACGGTGCCAGCTCTTGTAGCGCACGCGCTCGCCGCTGGCGAAACGCAGGTTGATCGTCTTGAACCTGGCAGAGCCGAGGTTCGGGACGGCTGCAGCGTCGATCAGCACGGATTCGTCGGCGGCCAACTCTGCGACCGCAGTCTTTTGCTCGACGACCGGTATCTTCGCCAGCCTGGCCAGCGCGATGGTCACGTCATCGCTCGTCGCAACGCGCGTATAGGGCGCGCGCACCCAGTCCGGCAACTTGCCCGCGCCCCAGAACCACAGCGTATTCGCCGGCATCAGCCCACGCTGTGCGCGGCGCGCGTTGACCGGGTGATTGTGCAGGATGACCTGCGCCTCATTGAAGAGGCGGCGCCACTGGCGTTCGTTCTCGCCGGCCGGCAGGTGACGCATCAGATCATCGCCCAGCACATCGCCGGGCGCCGCAAAACCCGGCAAGCGGGCGTCTGCAGGACAACGCAAATACCAACCTGTCGGCTTCACGGCATCCAAAGGAAATCCCGCGTCGCCAAACAACGGTCGCAACGCGCGTGCCAGTTCGACGCTTTCGACTTGCTCCAGGCCGAAATTTCCGCAGGCCATCAGGCGTACCGTCGCGGCGTCCACCATCGCATACGCGGGGTCGGCGCGCAGCCATAGGGCGCCGGCGGCGTCGTTCGCGTCGAGCGAACGAGTCAGCGCAGCGACGGGCAGCGCCGCACCGATGAATTCAAAGCATTCACGCAGCGCAGTATCGCGCCCCGGCTCGGCACTCGGCAGACGGTCACCACGCGCGAGCCAGCTTGCAAGCTGCGGCGTCTGCTCCGTACGCGAGAGTTCAGGCAACAACAGCGTGAGCGTGGCCACGCGGGTTGCGCCTCAGGCCTTGTAGCTGACGCAGACGATCTCGTAATTCTTCGTGCCGTTCGGTGCCTGGAATTCGAAACTGTCACCTTGGCTCTTGCCGATCAGCGCGCGCGCAAACGGCGACGACACTGAGATCAGGCGCTGCTTGATGTCGGCTTCGAGATCGCCGACGATCTGATAGGTTACCGCTTCGCCGTTGTCCTCGTCTTCCAGTTCCACGGTCGCACCAAACACGATCTTGCCGTTCGGCGTCAGCCGCGACACATCGATCACTTCGGCATAGCTCAGTGCCGCTTCCAACTCCTTGATGCGGCCCTCGACAAAACTCTGCTGATCGCGCGCCGCGTGGTATTCGGCGTTCTCTTTCAAGTCGCCATGTGCACGTGCTTCGGCGATCGCGGCGATGATGCGCGGGCGCTCGACGGATTTGAGGCGTTCGACTTCGGCGCGCAGACGCTCCGCGCCCTTGGCCGTCATGGGGCTACGTTTCATGCCGATTCCCCGAGAAAACCCATCGTCATTTGCAAAATCATCCTGGCCTTCGTCATGCCAACTCCTTGTGCAATTCCTGCAAGCTGTGAACTTCGCCATTGCCGCGGAAATCGAGCGAATGCAGCAGGGCGCGCGCACCGGCAATCGTGGTGGAATACGTGATGCGCTGCTGCAACGCTTCGCGGCGGATCGAGAACGAGTCGGCGATCGCCTGCTTGCCCTCGGTCGTGTTGACGATGAACACGATCTCGCCGTTCTTGATCAGGTCGACGATGTGCGGACGGCCTTCGATGACCTTGTTGATGCGCGCACACTCGATGCCGTGCTCGAGCAGGAACGCACAGGTGCCCGATGTCGCGACGAGGCTGAAGCCGCGCTTGAGCAGCTCGCGCGCGACCGGCAACAGGCGCGGCTTGTCGCCCTCACGCACACTCAGGAACGCTTTGCCAGTGCCGGGCGCAGCAATGTTCGCCGCCTCGTGCGCGCGCGCAAACGCGGCGCCAAAGTTGCGGCCAACGCCCATCACCTCGCCGGTCGAGCGCATCTCGGGGCCGAGAATCGGATCGACATTCTGAAATTTCAGGAACGGGAAGATCGCTTCCTTCACCGAATAGTATTCCGGCACCACTTCCTTGGTAGCGTTCTGCTCGGCAAGCGTCTTGCCGACCATGCAACGCGCGGCGATCTTCGCCAGCGCCACGCCCGTTGCCTTCGACACGAACGGAACAGTGCGCGAAGCGCGCGGATTGACTTCGAGGATGAAGATCGTCGCGCCCTTGCTCTCATCGGTCTGGATCGCAAACTGCGTGTTCATCAGGCCAATGACTTTCAGTTCGCGCGCCATCTGCGTCACTTGCACGCGCAACTCGTCCTGGATATTCGCCGGCAACGAATACGGCGGCAACGAACACGACGAGTCGCCGGAATGCACGCCGGCTTCTTCGATGTGCTCCATGATGCCGCCGATCAACACGTTGCCGTGCGCGTCGGCGACGACGTCAACGTCCACTTCCACAGCATTGTCGAGGAAGCGGTCGAGCAATACCGGCGAATCGTTCGACACGCGTACCGCGTCGGTGATGTAACGGCGCAGATCCGCGTCGCTATGCACGACTTCCATCGCGCGGCCGCCGAGCACGTAGCTTGGACGCACTACCATTGGATAGCCGATCTCGCGCGCCAGCGCGAGCGCCTCGTCCGGCGTGCGTGCGGTGCGGTTTGGCGGCTGGGTGAGCCCCAGCTTGGTGACCATTTGCTGGAAGCGCTCGCGGTCCTCGGCCAGATCGATCGAATCGGGCGAGGTACCGATGATCGGCGCGCCGTTCGCTTCGAGCGCACGCGCGAGCTTGAGCGGCGTCTGGCCGCCGTACTGCACGATCACGCCTTTCGGTTTTTCCACGGCGATGATTTCGAGTACGTCCTCGAGCGTGAGCGGCTCGAAATACAGGCGATCGGAAGTGTCGTAGTCGGTCGAGACGGTCTCCGGGTTGCAGTTGACCATGATCGTCTCGAAACCGTCTTCGCGCAGCGCAAGCGCCGCATGCACGCAGCAATAGTCGAACTCGATGCCCTGGCCGATGCGGTTCGGGCCGCCGCCGAGCACCATGATCTTGTCACGCGTGGTCGGCTGCGCTTCGCATTCTTCCTCGTATGTCGAATACAGGTACGCGGTCGTCGTCGCGAACTCGGCCGCGCAGGAATCCACGCGCTTGTACACGGGATGTACGTCGAATGCGTGGCGCAACTTGCGCACCGCCGCTTCATCGGTTGCGAGCAGTGCCGCAAGCCGCGCATCGGAAAAACCCTTGCGCTTGAGTGCGCGCATGCGCGCGGCGTCGAGCGCTGCAAAGCCGCCGGTTTTCACCTGTGCTTCGACTTCGACGAGCTCGGCGATCTGATCGAGGAACCAGCGGTCGATATGCGTCAGCGCATAGATTTCTTCGAGCGAAAGGCCGGCGCGGAAAGCATCGGCAACGAAGAACACGCGGTCGGGCCGCGGCTCGCGCAGCTCGCGTTTAAGCAGAGCGATATCGTCGGTATTCGCAAAATCGAGCTTGCCGGGATTCAAGCCGTCTTTTCCGGTTTCCAGGCCACGCAACGCTTTCTGCAGCGATTCCTGGAACGTACGCCCGATTGCCATGACTTCGCCGACCGACTTCATCTGCGTGGTCAGGCGTGCGTCGGCGGCCGGGAATTTCTCGAATGCGAAGCGCGGAATCTTCGTGACGACATAGTCTATCGTCGGCTCGAACGACGCCGGCGTCTTGCCGCCGGTAATCTCGTTGCGCAATTCGTCGAGCGTATAGCCGACGGCGAGCTTGGCCGCGACTTTCGCAATCGGGAACCCGGTCGCTTTCGACGCGAGCGCCGACGAACGCGAGACGCGTGGGTTCATCTCGATCACGACAACTCGGCCGTTCTCGCTGTTGACGCCAAACTGCACGTTCGAGCCACCGGTATCGACGCCGATCTTGCGCAACACCGCGATCGAAGCATCACGCAGACGCTGGTATTCCTTGTCGGTCAGTGTGAGCGCTGGCGCCACCGTGATGGAGTCGCCGGTGTGCACGCCCATCGGGTCGAGATTTTCGATCGAGCAGACGATGATGCAGTTGTCGGCTTTGTCGCGCACGACCTCCATCTCGAACTCTTTCCAGCCGAGCACCGATTCCTCGATCAGCACTTCGTGCACGGGCGACAGCTCGAGCCCACGGCCGACGATTTCGACGAATTCCTCGCGGTTGTAGGCGATGCCGCCGCCGCTGCCGCCGAGCGTGAAGCTTGGCCGGATGATCGTCGGAAAACCAACCTTGACCTGGATTTCGAGCGCCTGTTCGAGTGTCCTGGCAACCTCGGCTTTCGGGCATTCCAAGCCGATTTCGATCATCGCGCGACGGAACAGCTCGCGATCCTCGGCCATGCGGATCGCTTCGCGCGAGGCGCCGATCAACTCGACGTTGTATTTTTCCAGAATGCCTGCATCGGCGAGATCGAGCGCGCAGTTCAGAGCGGTCTGCCCACCCATCGTCGGCAGCAGTGCATCCGGCTTTTCCTTCGCGATGATCGCCTCGACGGTATGCCGGTTAATCGGCTCGATATAGACCGCATCCGCCGTTTCCGGGTCGGTCATGATCGTGGCCGGGTTCGAGTTGACCAGAATGACGCGATAGCCTTCCTGTTTGAGCGCCTTGCAGGCCTGCGCGCCGGAGTAGTCGAATTCGCAGGCCTGACCGATCACGATCGGGCCGGCGCCGATGATCAGGATGCTCTTGATGTCCGTGCGTTTGGGCATTGCGGGTCCAGGTACTTAAGGCTCGAAGCTCACTTCTTTTCCGGCACGGGCGCATCCGCCGGAACAATCGGGATACCGATGCTGCGGATCGTTTCGCGCGGCAGGCCGAGCGTTGCTCCCGTATCGAGTTTCAGGTCGATCGCCGTTCCGGAATACTTGACCAGCGTGCCGCTGCGTTCCGTGTGCAGCGTAGTGCGAACGACGACGTGCTGATTGAGGTACTTAGCCAAATCGTCGTAGGAAACTTCCTGATATTGCTGCTTGGGGGCAGCGGGCGCAGCTGCCTTGGCGGCCACGGGCGGCGCCGCATGCTTGGCCGGCGTGACCGCGTGTGCGCCGGTGAAGAGCAAAAAAATACCTGTGAACAATAGCGTGTTTTTCATTGTTGCTACGCCGCGTCAGCCGCGCGCGCCTCCATCGAACGGACGAATTGATCGAACAGGCCGGCCACGTCGTGCGGGCCGGGACTTGCCTCTGGGTGACCCTGGAAACCAAATGCGGGCGCATCCGCGAGGCGTATCCCCTGATTGGAACCGTCAAACAGCGAACGGTGTGTCACCTGCGCATTGCGCGGCAGTGTTGCCTCGTCGACGGCGAAGCCGTGATTCTGGCTCGAAATCATCACCCGGCCAGTGGCCAGATCGATCACCGGATGGTTCGCGCCGTGATGGCCGAATTTCATCTTCAATGTCTTGGCGCCGGCCGCCAGGCCGAGAATCTGATGGCCGAGGCAGATGCCGAACAGCGGAATCTGGCGCTTGAGGAATTCGCGCGTAGCCGCGATGGCGTAATCGCAGGGCTCCGGATCGCCCGGTCCGTTTGACAGGAATACCCCATCTGGTTTGTGCGCCAGCGCATCGGCGGCCGAAGTCTGCGCCGGTACGACGATCACTTCGCAGCCACGATCTATCAGCATGCGAAGGATGTTGCGCTTGACGCCGAAATCGTAGGCGACCACGCGGCGCTGGCGCACCGGCGCCGCAAAAGCCGTGCGATCCAGATCGTAGCTGCCTTCGTCGAATCGATACACCGACTTGGTGCTGACGACTTTCGCCAGATCCATGCCCTTCAGGCCGGCGAAAGCGCGCGCGGACGCCAGCGCGCGCTCGACGGAGATTTCCGGCCCGGCGACGAGGCAGGCGCTCTGCGCACCCTGGTCGCGCAGAATGCGTGTCAGGCGGCGCGTATCGATATCGGCGATAGCGACGATGTTGTGGCGGCGCAGGTAGGCATCGAGCGGCTCGCTCGAACGCCAATTGCTGGCCAGTCGCGGCAGATCGCGGATCACCAGGCCGGCCGCGTGAATCTGCGCCGATTCCTCGTCGACCGGGTTGCAGCCGACGTTGCCGACATGTGGAAACGTCAGCGTGACGATCTGGCGCGCGTAGGACGGATCGGTGAGGATTTCCTGATAACCCGTGATCGCGGTGTTGAACACCGCTTCGCCGACCGCTTCGCCCTGCGCGCCAATGGCGGTGCCGTGGAAGAGGCTGCCGTCTGCGAGTGCGAGTAGAGCTGGGGTCATGGCTTCGCCTTGCGTGATCGGGCGCAACACCTGCAAGCCGCGAAATCGACGGTTGGAACAGACCAAACCGCGGTTTCGCAACCCATTGATGCAGCAAAACCCGCGGGCTGGTGACAGTCCGAGGTTTGAGGTTGCGGGCGAGTGCGAATTTTACCGGGGAAGCGCTACTGCTGTCCACCCGACGAACATTGCGCATTGAAAGAAATTCAACATTACTTCCGTCCCGTTGTGTGCAGGCGCAGCGTCGACGAATATAGCGAGCGCCATCGACCGTTCTCGAAGGAATCCGCATGCCCTTGATTCGCGCTGTTCTTGCGCTGAGTTTTCTTGCGACTTTTACCGCCCAGGCGGCCGATCCGGCGCTGTTCCAGGACCTGCATTGGCGCCTGGTCGGGCCGTTCCGCGGCGGGCGCGTGCTTGCCGTGAGCGGTGTTCCGGATGAGCCGCAGCATTTTTATTTCGGCTCGGTCAATGGCGGCGTTTGGGAAACGCTCGACGCCGGCCGCACCTGGCAGCCGATCTTCGACAGCCAGCCGGTGGGTTCGATCGGCGCGATTGCCCTGGCGCCGTCCGATGCGAAGACGATTTACGCCGGCACCGGCGAATCGGACATGCGCTCGGATATCTCGCAAGGCAGCGGCGTATACAAATCCACGGACGGCGGCAAGACCTGGATGTTTTCCGGCCTGCGCGACACGCAGCAGATCGGCCGCATCCTCGTGCATCCGAGCGATGCAAACCTGGTGTACCTCGCGGCGCTGGGCCATCCATATGGGCCGAATGCCGAGCGCGGCGTGTTCCGCTCGCGCGACGGCGGCAAGACCTGGCAGAAGGTGCTCGGTCCGAATGCCGATACGGGCGCAATCGACCTCGCCTTCCAGCCCGGCGATCCGAACGTGATCTACGCCGCGCTGTGGCAGACCCGTCGTCCGCCGTGGAGCGTCTACCCGCCGTCGAATGGACCCGGCAGCGGTTTGTACAAATCCACAGACGGCGGCGAGCACTGGACGCAGATTCAAGCGCACGGGTTTCCCGAGCACGTCGGCCGCATCGGCCTGGCGATTTCCGCAGCATCTCCGCAGCGCGTCTATGCACTTGTCGACGGCGACGCAGGCGGCCTGTACCGCTCCGATGATGCCGGAGCGACGTGGACGCGCAAGAATTCCGACGCGCGCATCTGGCAGCGCGACTGGTATTTCGGCGAGATCGCGGCCGATCCCAAGAATCCCGACCGCATCTACGTACCAAACACGATCGTGCTGCGTTCCGACGACGGCGGCGCGAGTTTCGAGGCGCTCAAGGGCGATCAGACCGGCGACGATTTCCACGCGATGTGGATCGATCCGAAGAATCCGCAACGGCAGATGCTGGGCATCGACCAGGGGGCGATCGTCACCTTGAACGGCGGCAAGACCTGGAGTTCCTGGCACAACCAGCCGACTGCGCAGATCTATCATGTCAGCACCGACAATCGTTTTCCGTACTGGGTGTATGGCGCGCAGCAGGATTCCGGCGCCATCGGCCTGCCGAGCCGCAGCCGCGATCACAACGGCGTCAGCATGATGCAGTTCCGCGAGATGGCGGTCGGCGGCGAGGCCGACAACATCGCGCCCGATCCGGACGATCCGCAGACCGTGTTCGGTGGCCGTGTCGACAAGCTCGATTTGCGCACCGAGCAGGTGCGTCGGGTCGATCCGACGCTGGCGCTGCCGGATATCTACCGCCACACCTGGACGCTGCCGCTGACGTTCTCGAAGCGCCAGCCGCATGTATTGTATTTCGCCAATCAACGCCTCTTTCGCACCGCCGATCACGGCGAGCACTGGGAACCGATCAGTCCGGACCTGACGCGCGAAAACCCGGGCGCACCGCCAAATGTCGATGCCCCGACCGCCGCTGACAACCAGGGCCAGGGCGCGCGCCGCGGCGTGATCTATGCGATAGCGCCCTCGCCCGCCTCCGACGGCGTGATCTGGATTGGCACCGATGACGGACTCGTGTGGCGCACTCACGATGGCGGCGCGCACTGGAACGATGTAACTCCGAAGGAACTCACGCCGTGGTCGAAGGTAGGCACCATCGACGCCTCTTCGTTCGATGCCGATAGTGCGTACATCGCCGTTGACCGCCATCGCCTCGACGACCAAAAACCGTACATCTACCGCACCCACGATGGCGGCAAGACCTGGCGGAAGATCGTCGCCGACCTCCCAGATCAGGCGGTCAATGTCGTGCGTGCCGATCCTGTGCGCAACGGATTGTTGTTTGCGGGCGGCGAGCGCGGTGTTTACGTGTCGTTCGACGACGGCGAGCACTGGCAGCCGCTGCAGCAGAACTTGCCGGTTACCTCAGTGCGCGACATCACGATCCATGACCGCGACGTCGTGATCGCGACTCACGGGCGCGGTATCTGGATACTCGACGACATCAGCGCGCTGCGTCAGCTCGACGCGAAAGTCGAAAGTGAGTACGCATGGCTATTCGCGCCCGCTCCCGCCTACCGCGTGCACATGCCGCAGTTCACCGGCACGCCGCTACCGAAAGAAGAGGCGATGGCGCCGAACCCGCCGCTGGGCGCCTATCTCGATTACACATTAAAAACTGCCGCCAATTCTCCGGTAGTATTGGATATTGTCGACGCGAACGGCGTGTTGGTACGGCATTATTCCAGCGCCGACCACGCGTCGGTCGACGATGCAAAGAAGAGCTCAATCGCGCTGGAATGGGTCGAGCATCCGGTGACGCTAGCGACGGGCGCGGGCATGCACCGATTCATATGGCCGCTGCGCTATCGCGGAGTGCAGACCGACAAGGATATCCCTGCCGCCTACATCGACGGCGTCTGGGCGCCACCGGGCAAGTATCGGGTCGTGCTCACCGTTGCGGACCACAAGCTTGAACAACCGTTGACGATTCTGGCCGATCCGCGCGTTGACGTGCCCGCGCAGGCATATGCGCAGCAGTTCGCGCTCGCCACGCGCATCGATGCACAGCGTGCACGCATGGCGGCCGCGTCGATGCAAATCGAAAGCACCTTGAGCGCGCTCGGCAAGGCACGTCCGGAAGCTTCCGCGACACTCAACCGCGATATCGATGCGGTGACGGCGCACATACACGATCTGTCGGGTATGCGTGCTGCGGCCAATCCGAACAACGCCTGGGCATTCCCGCCACGCGACACGAAGAATTTTGCGTTCGTCAGCGGTCAACTCGACAACCAGATGTCGGCCGTGGATGGCGCGGACGCCGCGCCGTCACCGGACGCGCAGCGCGGGTTCGAGGCGCTCTCGCCGCTGGTCGATGCGGTGCTGAAAGCATGGGATCAGCTCAAGGCGGGCGAGCTTGCGGGGTTGAATGCGAAGTTGAAAGCGGCGGGAAAGGCACAGATCAAAGTCGATTGAAGACGAACCGTCCCTGGTGCGAACTCCGATCGACGTCCATGTCTCACCCTCGTACTGCACTCGCGATGCGCTTCAACGCATCGCGTAAGCGCTCGCCGCTCTACCAGTGCACCCCGCGCATCAACGATGCAAACGCAATCTGCTCGCTCGACGGGTGCGCCTGCGCCTCGGCGCGGCCCTTCATGCCCTTCGCCGCAGCCGAATCCGGGAACAGCCGGAACGCGGTGTTCATCATGATCTCGTAGGCGCGCGGAGCGATCGCGTAGAAAATCTGGCCGAACAGGCCCAGTCGCGTTGCCAGGCGCACCGGGCGCTCGATGATTCCCTGCACGACGAAGTCCGCGGCTTCTTCGGGCGTCCATGTCGGCACCGAATCGTACATCTTGGTCGGTGCGATCATCGGCGTCTTCACCAGCGGCATGTTGATCGTGGTGAAATTGATGCCGTTGTCGGAAAACTCGGCCTGCGCGCAACGCGAGAAGGCATCGAGCGCGGCCTTCGAGGCCACATACGCGGAGAAGCGCGGCGCATTCGTCAGCACGCCGATCGAGGAGATATTGATGATGTGGCCGCGATGGCGCGCGGTCATGCCCGGCAACAGGCCCATGATCAGGCGCAGCGAGCCGAAGTAGTTGAGCTGCATCGTGCGCTCGAAATCGTGGAATCGGTCGTAGCTTGAAGCGATCGCACGACGGATCGAGCGTCCCGCATTGTTGATCAGCACGTCGACGTGTTTATGTTCGGCCAGAACCTTCTGTACGAGTTCGTCACAGGATTTCAGGTCGGTCAAGTCCACGACATAAGCGTGGCAGCTGCCTCCCGCGTCGGCAATTTCCTTGCGCGTGGCTTCGAGTTCCTCTTCGCCGCGCGCGCAGATCAGCACCTTCGCGCCCGCCCCTGCGACCCTGAGCGCGACGGCCTTGCCGATGCCCGACGAACCGCCGGTAATCAGCACGACGCGCCCCTTCACTTTGCCCGCGAGCGAATGATCGACGAACAGGTCCGGATCGAGGTGGCGCTCCCAGTAATCCCACAGCCGCCACGCGTAATCGTCGATATTCGGAACCTTGATCTTGCTGCCCTTCAGCGCGCGCTCGGCGTCGCGCGTGTCGAAGCGCGTCGGATAATTGATCAGCTGCATCACCTCGGCCGGAATGCCAAGATCGCGCAGCACGACATTGGTGAAGCGTTTGACGGGCGGCAGGCTGGCGAGCGCCTGCTTCACGCCCGACGGTATGAAACCGAACATGCGCGCATCCAGGCGCATCGTCATCTGCGGCGCGTGGCCGGCGCGCGCGAAGATGTTCAGCACCTCGCCGATGCGCCGCGGCGCCGGGTCGGTGAGATGGAAACAGCCGCCGTCCAGACCCGGTTTGTGCGCGATGTGATCCATCGCCGCGGCGACGAAATCCACCGGAACCAGGTTGATTCGCCCGCCCTCAAGACCGATCGTCGGCATCCACGGCGGCAACATCTCGCGCAGCTTCTTCAGCGTGCGGAAGAAGTAGTAAGGCCCGTCGATCTTGTCGATCTCGCCGGTTTTGGAGTTGCCTATGACGACACCCGGCCGATAGATGCGGTACGGACGCGTGCACTCCTTGCGCACGAGGCCTTCGGAATCGTGCTTCGTCTTGAAATACGGGTGATCCAGGTTCTCGGCCTCGGCAAACATGTCCTCGCGGAACACTCCCGGATACAGGCCGGCCGCGGCGATCGAACTGGTGTGATGGAAGCAACCAGCCTTGATCTGTTCAGCCAGTTCGATGGCATGCCGCGTGCCTTCGACGTTGGCGACCGCCTGGCTGTCGGCGTCCGCCGCGAGATCGTAGATCGCAGCGAGGTGGAAGAAGTGCTTGATCTTGCCGCCGAGCGCCTTGCGCTGTGCCGGCGTCAAACCGAGCATCGGCTTGGCCAGATCGCCCTGCACCGCAATCAGACGTTTTCCGTCATCGCCGAGGCGTTCGCGCAGGTCCTCGAACTTCTGCATCGAGCCCTTGCGCACGAGACAATGGATCTCGCCCTTGCGTGCCAGCAAATGGATCAGCAGATGCCGCCCGATGAAGCCCGTGGCCCCGGTCACGAAATACGTCATGGCGCTCGCTCCTCCCCGTTATGCCGCGTAAGATAACAAAGCTGCGCTGCGTTGACACAGAGTTTTGACGGAAGCTATTGTCCTCGTCCATGATGGCGAGAATCAAAAGGCAGCCATTCATGGCTGCACTCTTCAAACGAGTGAACCTGGGGAGATGCCGTGGCTGATCTGAAAGCGAAATTCGAACAAGCCGCCGAGGACGTGAAGAAACTCAAGGAACGTCCCGACAACGATACCTTGCTCAAGCTCTACGCCTTGTACAAGCAGGGTTCGGACGGCGACGTCTCTGGCCCGAAACCCGGGTTCTTCGATTTCGTCGGCACGGCCAAGTACGAAGCCTGGGCCAAGCTCAAGGGCACCAAGGCGGAAGAGGCGCAGCAGAAGTACATCGATCTGGTCAAGAAACTGCGCGGCTGACGCGCCGCGTATGGCCGCCAGGCAAACGCCCGAACGTATCCTTGACGCCAGCCTGGCAATGTTCAATGCCCAGGGCGAGCCGAACGTCACCACCAATCACATCGCCGACGAACTCGGCATCAGCCCTGGCAACCTCTACTACCACTACCGCAACAAGGACGACATCGTCGAGCAGTTGTTCGCGCGCTACGAAGCACGCATGGACCAGGCGATGCTCGTGCCGGACGGGCGACTGCCGAACCTCGAGGACGTGTGGCTGCAGCTGCACCTGGTGTTCGAGTCGATGTGGATGTACCGGTTTCTGTATCGCGACCTCGTCGACATCCTGTCGCGCAACCGCAAGCTCAAGCAGCGTTTCGCGCGCATTCTCACGCGCGCCTCGCAAAGCACGACCGCGGTGCTCAAGGGCCTCGCCGAGGCGGAAATCCTGCGCGCGACGCCCGATGAAATCAGCGCGACGGCGGAGAACGTGCTGCTCGTTGCGACATTCTGGCTCAATTACAACGCAGTGCGCGGCGCCCGGCCCGACCCCGCCCAGGAAGAACTGACCCACGGCATCTACCAGGTGATGCTGCTGATCGCGCCGTTCCTGCGCGACGCCGAGCGCGTGCATCTGAACACGCTGGCACAGGCGTACCGACGGTAGCAAAACGGCCGCTCGAGGCGGCCGTTTTGGCGTCGACGATGCGCGTGTTTATTTTGCTTTCGCGGTCTTGAGCTGCTTGCTCAGCGCCGCAACGCGCTGGCTCAATTCGTCGATGTCGGCCTTGGTTGGAATGCCCAAACGCGCAAGAGTGCCGGCGATCGCGCTCTGCACGACCGCTCCGACTTTCTTGATGTTGCGTTTGAAGCCGGCCTGAAACGGTGCCAGCGCGTCCTTCACCTGCTCGGTCGCCCCGGACGTGAGTTCCTGCGCCAGCTTCTGCGCGCGCGTCTGCAGATCGTGGCCTTCCGCGATCAGCCCGGAAAGCGCATCGCCGCCGCGCTTCTGCGCGATCGATACCGCGCCCAGACCCGCCAGCCAGAGAGCATGGGCCTTGTCGGCCGCGGTCTGGTTCATCGGGGATTGCTTGGTTTTCTTGGTTGCCATGTTTGTCTCTCGTGCCGGAGTTTCGCCGCGAATGCGGCGTCGGCAACGAAAGTAGTTCAGGCGGCTAGAACAATCACACTAGTCCCGCGCGGCGTCACCGCAACCTGATCTGACTGTGCTCCTGCTTGCGATCCCATGCGCGCAACTCGTCGCGCAGATGCGCGATGCGTTGGCGGCCGAGCGCATTGCGGTCTTCATCGAGCACGTTCGCGTCAAGCAGTTCGGCCAGGCGTTGCGCGGTGGGCAGCATCGCTTCCCAGGCATCGAGCGCGGCGAGCGGGCCGGGCAACGTCATGAAGAAACTCACGCCCGGCGTTTCCAACGTATCGACGCCGCGCATGTCGAAACTGCCGGGTTTGACCATGTTCGCCATGCTGAATACGGGGCCGGCTTCGGGTCTGCCGGAGATCAGGCGATGGAAGATGCCCATGTCGCCAAACGTGAGCCCGGCTTTTTCCGCAGCGACGACGAGATCGGAGCCCTGGATATGCTCGCCATCACGCGCAGCCACGAACAAGGTGACGATGCGCTCGATCGGCTGCGGCGGCCGCACACCTGCCGCTGGCGACTTCGGCGCCGGAATCTCGGCCGCGCTCTCGTTGCGCTTGGCCGCAATGGCAGAACCCATGCGCTGCAATTCCTCGTGCAGGACGACGTCGAGTTCGCCTTGCGCAGGCTCGGCCGGCTCGCCGAGCGTCGGCTCGATGCGATCGCCAGTGTCGCGTGTCCACGGCGTGCGCCGACCCTGCCCCGGTTTCTTCGGACGGCCGAAGAAATAGATCAGCGCGAAAACGATCGCGCCGATCACGGCGATGATGATGCGAATTTCGTTCGTGCTCATGCCGCGAATAGTACACGAGGCCGCGGCAGGCGGCCGTTACGCAGCTCCCGCCAGCTTGGCTGCCTCGGCCAGGTCGACCTGCACGAGACGTGAGACGCCAGGCTCGCGCATCGTCACGCCGCACAGCTGGTGCGCCGCTTCCATCGTCGCCTTGTTGTGCGTGACGAACAGGAACTGCACGCGTTCGCTCATCTCGGTGACGAGCTGCGAGAAACGGCCGACATTGGCTTCATCGAGCGGCGCGTCGACCTCGTCGAGCAGACAGAAAGGCGCGGGGTTCAGCCGGAAAATCGCGAACACGAGCGCGACCGCGCTCAGAGCTTTTTCACCGCCCGAAAGCAGCGTGATATTGGTCACGCGCTTGCCGGGCGGACGCGCCATGATCGACACGCCGGCATCGAGCAGGTCTTCGCCGGTCAGTTCCAGGTACGCGTGACCGCCGCCGAACAGGCGCGGGAACAATTCCTGCAGTCCGGTGTTGACGCGATCGAACGTTTCCTTGAAGCGCTGGCGCGTCTCGCGGTCGATCTTCTTGATCGCCCCTTCGAGTGTTTCCAGCGCAGTGTTGAGATCCATGAGCTGCGCGTCGAGGTAGGTCTTGCGCTGCGACTGTTCCTCGAACTCGGAAATCGCCGCGAGATTGACCGGTTCCAGACGTTTAATCTTCGCCTCGAGCGCTTCAAGCTGCAGCTGCCATTCGGTCGGATCGGCGCCGGCCGGCAACGCATCGAGGACGGATTGAAGTTCATGACCGGCGGCGGTGATCGCTTCGTGCAGCTGCGTCGCGCGCATCTGCAGGCTTTGGTGCGCGAGCCGGCGCTCCGCATGCGCTTCACGATGCTGGCCGAGCACATGTTCGATGCGGTGGCGTTCCTGCTCATAGCCACGGAATTCGTGGTCGCGCTCTTCGACCGCCTTGCGCGCCTCGACGAGTTGCTTGTCGACGAGCAGGCGCTGGTTCAGATACGTCTGGCGCTCGGCTTCCAGGTCGGCAAGCGGCGTATGGCCGGATTCGAGTTGCTGCGCGATTTCCGCCTTGCGCGCTTCGAGCTGGGCAAGCTGGCTGTGCATGCGCAACAACGCTTGATCGAGCGAGGTCACGGCGGCGCGCTTGGCTTCCAGACCCAACGCAAGCTGATGTGCCGTTTCGCCGGCTTCGCGCGCGTTCATGCGCGCTTCCTCGCGCGCTTCGAGCAGGCGCCGGCGTTCGCCATCCAGGTGCTGGCGCTGCTGTTCCTGTTCGCCCATCCTTGCGATGGCTTGTTCGAGGCGTGCGCGTGCTTCGCGCGTGGTCGCCTGATCGGCCTGCGTACGCGTATCGAGCTCACCGATTTCCGCGTCGATCTTCGCCAGCCGTGCCTGCGCGCTTTCGATGCGTCCCTTGTGGCTCTGTACTTGCCCGGCCAGTTCCGCCGTGCGCCGGTGCGCCGTATAAAGTTCACGCTGCGCATCGTCGCGCGCGCTCTCGACCTCGGCCTTACGCGCCTTGATCGCGTCGATCTCGCCGCCGAGGGTCTCCATGCGCGTCTGCAGCTTGGCGATTTCCTCGCGCAGCGTGTGGATCTCGCGCTCGCGCGCGAGCATGCCCGCTTGCGCGCCGCCGCGGCGCAGCACACGCGCATAACCTGCGCCCAGCCATTCGCCGTCGGGCGTGATCACCGATTCGGGTGCGACCAGACCCGGCGCGATGCGCTTGGCGTCGTCGAGCGATTCGGCAATGCGCACCTGCGCCAGAATTCCGACCGCCGTCGCCGGTCCGCGCACTTGCGCACCGAGCGTGCCCGCAGGCGCCACGCCGCCATCGTTCGCGGCGATCAACGCGATATTCGCTTCGCGCAGACTCGCTAGTTCATTTGCGTGATCGTGCGGTGCATCGGCCAGCACGCCTTCGAGCAGCCCGCCGAGCACGGTTTCCACCGCGGTTTCCCAGCCCTGCTCCACATGCAGCACTTCGCCGAGGCGGCGTGCCTTGTCCAGTCCCAGGCGCGCGAGCCACTCACCGGCTGCGGATTTCTCCTGACCGAGCGCCGCGTGCTGCAACGCTTCGAGCGAGGCCAGGCGCCCGCGCAGGCGCTGCGATTCGGTGCGCGCCTCGCTGAGCGCCGAGGCATTCGTGCGTTCGGTTTCCAATACTTGCTCGTGCGCGCCGCGGCGCTCCTCGAGCAGCTTGGTGAACGTTTCCACTTTCTCGCGGTGCGTGTCGTGCTCGGTACTCAAAGCACGCACCTGCTCGTTCAGCGCGTCGAAATCCGCGCTGCGTTTTTCAGCATGCAGCGCTTCGAGACGGCGCGCCGTTTCCATCGCCTGCTTGTCCAGATAATCCAGGCGCGTGCGCTCGACTTCAGCTTCCTTCGAGGCTTCGCTGGAGAATTTCGCGTAAGCATCCCATTGGCTTTGCCATTCGGCCAGCTTGGCTTCCGCCTCGCGCAACGCTTCCGCCGTTTTCGTCGCGGCTTCGTTGAGCGTCGCCAGCTTAGGTTCGCCGTCGGCCAGCGCGCCGCGTAGCGTTTCTATCTGGCTGCGATCGGCGCCGATATGTTCGCCGAGTTCCGCGTAGGCCTTCTGCGTTTCCTCGCGTGCGCGTTCGAGGCGCTCGCGCAGTTCCTTGCCGTGCTGGATCTGCTGCTCGACGCGCGCGATTTCACCGCCGATGCGGTAGACCTCGCCCTGCACCTGGTTAAGGTGCTCACCGGCAGCCTGATGTTTCTCGCGATGGCCTTCGATCTGCGCTTCGACCTGGCGCTGCTCGGCGATGAAACCTTCGATCGCGATATCTGCCTGGCTCAGCGCGTGATGGTGTTCGTCGATCTCGCCGGCGATCGCGCGATAGTGTAGACCGCGCATCTCGGCTTCGCGGCGCGTCTGCTCCGCTTTCAGCTCCTGCCAGCGCGCCGCGGCTTTGGCTTGGCGGTTCAGGTGATCGAGCTGCTTGTCGACCTCCTCGCGTACGTCGTTGAGGCGATCGAGGTTTTCGCGCGTGGCCTTGATGCGGCTTTCGGTTTCCTTGCGCCGCTCCTTATACTTGGAAATGCCGGCGGCTTCCTCCAGATGTCCGCGCAGTTCGTCCGGATGCGCCGAGATGATCTCGGAGATCATGCCCTGCTCGATGATCGAGTAGCTGCGCGCGCCCAGGCCCGTGCCGAGGAACAGATCGGTGATGTCGCGCCGCCGGCAGCGCCCGCCATTGAGAAAATACTGCGACTGGCCGTCGCGACTGGCGGTACGCTTGACTGAGATCTCGTTGTACTTGGCGTATTCGCCGACGACGAGGCCGTCGGAGTTGTCAAAGATCAGCTCCACCGCAGCCGCACCGACCGGCTTGCGTCCGCCGGAACCGGAAAAGATCACGTCGGCGAGCGAATCGCCGCGCAGGCGCGTCGGCGCGCTTTCGCCCATCACCCAGCGGATCGCATCGATGATGTTGGACTTGCCGCAACCGTTCGGGCCGACCACGCCGGTCATGTTGGTCGGCAGGTGCAGGACGGTCGGGTCGACGAAGGATTTGAATCCAGACAGCTTGATCGTGGTCAGTCGCATCGTATTACGAATTCTCGTGAGCGCCGGCGCCGCCGGCGTCATCGCAAAAGTTGTGAACAGCCGGCGCTTGGGCTACCGTGCGCGGCCGCAGCATCGCAAGTTAGTCAGGAAGTCCGGCCATGTCGACCGCCCCGAGCAAAAACCTCGAAACGTTTCCGAACCCACAGCCGGAGCGCCAGTATACCATCCGCATGCGCCTTCCCGAGTTCACCTGTTTGTGCCCGAAAACGGGCCAGCCGGACTTCGCGACGCTGCATCTGGAATACGTGCCGGACGCGACTTGCGTGGAGTTGAAATCCCTCAAGCTCTACGTCTGGAGCTTCCGCAACGAAGGCGCGTTCCATGAGGATGTGACGAACCGCATCCTCGACGATCTCGTGAAGGTGACGCGGCCGCGCTTTATGCGCCTGACGGCCGAATTCGGCGTTCGCGGCGGCATCTACACGACCGTGATCACCGAACACCGGGCGCCCGGTTGGCAGGCGCCCGGCAAAGTCGAGTTGCCGTAAACCGTCAGCCCTTCTTCTCGTCCGACGCCGGTGCTGGCTTCGCCTTGCCCGACTCGTGTTTTGTTGCCGCAGGAACGACCGTTGGCGGCGCCGCAGGCTTGTCCGACTCGTGTTTCGCTGCGGAAGGAACGACCACTGGCGGCGCCGCTGGCTTGTCCGATTCCTGTTTCGTCGCCGCTGGAACGACCGTCGGCGGCGGCTTGGCTGCGGTCGGTGCCACCGCGGCAGTCGCCGCAGGCGGCGTAACACCCGGTGCATATTCGATCTTGGCCTGCTCCTTGAGTTTGTCCAGGCGCTCCCGGCCGATCCTCAACTGCATGTTGCGACGGATGCCTTCCCGCACCTGTTCGAACGGCGGCGGCGAATACGGATTGGCGATATCCAGATGCACCACATGCCAGCCGAACTCGGTTTTGACCGGCACCTTGGTCGTCTCGCCGTTCTGCATCCCTTCGAGAACCTTGCCGAGCGCTTCCGGCACCTGGTCCAGGCGCACGCGGTTGAAAGCTCGGCCCTGCTTGGCCTTGCCGCGCCATGCATCGTAGACCTGCTGGAAAGGCTTGCCGGCCAGCACATCGCCTTCGGCTTTCATCGCTTCGTCTTCGGTGGCGAACAGCAGCTGCGTGAAGTCGTACGCGGATTTGCCGCTGCGCGCGGTTTGTCCGTCGTACTCGGCCTTGAGCATTGCGTCGCTGATCGGCGTGCGCTTCTGGAACTCCGCCAGCCCACCCTCTGCCACACCCTTCAGGCGCGCCGCTTCGACATCTGCCTGAAATTGCGCGTCCGCAAAGAAATTCTCGCGCTGCGCGGCCTGCGCCACCAGCACCCAGTCAGTCAGTATCTTGAGCGCCTGATCGCGCTGTTGCGGCTGGTCCAGATGCCAGTTGTGATCGCGTGCGACTGCCTCGAGCAGGCTTTGCGGCACGGCGGTTCCGTTGACGGTCTCCACAACCTGCGAGCCGCCAGGCATCTGGATGACGCGGGCGTCCGGTGCGTCGTTGGATCCGCAACCTGCCAGCGCGATACAAAGTGAAACGACATACTTTCTCATGCTTTCTCCATTTCATCGGGTGCGCGCGCGTCCAGCGCCAGCGCATGAATATCGGTTTGCATCAATTCGCCGAGCGCAGCGTAAACGCGCCGGTGTCGCGCAAGCAAGGGTTGTCCGGCGAATGCCGCGCAGACGATGCGCACGCGGAAGTGGCCGCGCCCGTCACGCGCACCGGCATGCCCGGCGTGTTTGTGACTCTCGTCCTCGATTTCGAGTTCGCTCGGGACGAGTTCGCGCTGCAGACACCTGCGGATAATTTCTACGCGGTCACTCATGGAAATACCTTGCGCAACGGCCGCACACTGACTTCGCGATAGACCCCCGCAGCGATGTACGGATCAGCATCGGCCCACGTGCGTGCGGCGCTCAGATCGGGAAACTCGGCCACGATCAGACTGCCGGCGAAACCGGCGGGGCCTGGATCTTCCGCATCGATCGCCGGCATCGGCCCTGCCAGCAGCAGCCGGCCAGCATCACGCAATGCGTGCAATCGCTCCAGATGCGCCGGACGCACCGATAGGCGCTTGGGCAGGCTATCGGCGTTGTCCTGCGCGTAGATGACGTACCACATCAGAAAACCGCTCAATCCGTGAACAGGCGATTTTAGCCGAACGAGGCGCCCTTGTTCATAGCTATCTGGAATTGCCCGAAGCCTCATGCTAGCTTCCGCGCGCATGTTGCAGACCCTCTATGTCAAAGACTTCGCGATCGTCGGCGAAGCTGAAATCGCGCTCACCGCGGGGCTCACCGTCGTCACTGGCGAAACCGGCGCGGGCAAGTCGCTATTGGTCGATGCGTTGCTGCTGCTGTCTGGGCAACGCGCGGACGCTGGCGTCGTGCGGCATGGCTGCGAGCGCGCGGAACTGGGCGCGGAATTTTCGCTCGACGATGCCGCCGATGCGCAGCGTTGGCTCAAGGCCGAGGAGTTTGACGATGGCGCGGTTTGCCAGCTGCGCCGCGTGATCCGCAGCGAAGGCAGCTCGCGTGCATGGATCAACGGCCGCCCGGCGACGTTGGCACAATTGCAGGCGCTGACCGAACTACTCATCGAAATCCACGGCCAGCACGAACATCAGGCGCTGCTGGAACGATCCCGGCAACTCGCCATGCTCGATGCGTATGGGAGCCACGTCGCAGTGCTCGGCGAAGTCGCAACGACGGCAGTGCGCTGGCGCGAACTGAGCGCCGAAATTCGCGCACTCTCCGGCGAACACGACCACGCCGAGCGCATCGCCCTGCTCGACCATCAGCTCGGCGAGCTCGACCGCGATGCACTGGAACCCGCGCAACTTGAAACGCTCAACGAAACGCACAAGCGCCTTGCCAATGCCGGACAACTGCTGCAAGGCAGCGGCGCATTGGCCGAACTACTCGACGGCGATAGTGAGTTTGCGGCATTGCGCGCGATCGGTCGCGCCCAGAACGAATTGTCGCGCCTTGCGCAGCTCGATCCGAGGCTGCAACCGGCGCATGAACTGCTCGGTGCGGCAGCGATCCAGCTCGAGGAAGCGAACGACCTTGTTGCGCGTTATCGTGATGCCCTGGACCTCGACCCGGAGCGTCTCGCGGAAGCAGAGGCGCAGATCGCCAGACTCCACGACCTTGCGCGCAAGCACCGCGTGCCTGTCGCGCAACTGAAGACCCATGCCGACGCGCTACGCAGCGAGTTGGATGGCTTGCGCGGCGCCGGAGAGCGTCTGCGCGTGCTGGAGCGCGAACGCGCTGCCATAGCGCGGGACTACGCCACCGTAGCGGCCAGACTGTCGACCGCGCGGCAGGCCGCCGCGCGCAAGCTTGGCGCCGAGGTGAGCGGTTTGATGGGCGAACTCGGCATGGACGGTGGCCGCTTCGAAGTGCAGCTGGAAAAAACCGAGAAATCCGAACCCGATGCGCACGGCGCCGAGCGCGTGGAATTCCTGGTCAGCGCAAATCCCGGCCAACCGGCGCGGGCGTTGCGCAAAGTGGCATCGGGCGGCGAACTTTCGCGCATCAGCCTGGCGATCGAAGTCGCGGCACTGGGGCTGGATGATATCGGCTGCATGGCGTTCGACGAGGTGGACTCGGGCATCGGCGGTGCGGTGGCCGAAGTCGTTGGCCAGAAGCTGCGCCGCCTCGGCGCCGAACGCCAGGTGCTGTGCGTGACCCACCTGCCGCAAGTCGCCGCCCAAGGCCATGCGCATTTGCGCGTCGTCAAATCCAGCGACGGCAAGGCCACCGAAATTGCGATCGAATCACTCAGTGCACAGACGCGCCGCGACGAAATCGCACGCATGCTCGGCGGCGTGGAAATCACGCGCGAGACGCTGGCGCATGCGCAGAAGATGCTTGAAACTGGGAACAGGGAACGGGAAACGGGGAACCGGAAAAACAGATCCTAGGGACGCCGAAATCAGGCTTTTTTCTTCTTCGCGCGCACGTACAGCACCAGGCTGTGATCCTCGATCACATAGCCGTGGCGTTCTGCGATGTCGTGCTGCAGGCGCTCGATCTCTTCGCTCGTGAACTCGGTCACCTTGCCGGTATCCACATCCACCATGTGATCGTGGTGCTTGCCGCGGTCGATTTCGTACACGGCCTGTCCGCCTTCGAAATTGTGCTTGAGCACGAGACCTGCGGCTTCGAACTGGGTCAGCACGCGGTAGACAGTGGCCAGGCCGATGTCGTCGTGATGTTCGAGCAGACGGCGATAGATATCTTCGGCCGTGAAATGCTTGCCGGGCGAAGTTTCGAGAATTTCGAGTATGCGCAAGCGCGGATGCGTGACCTTGAGGCCGGCCTTGCGCAGGTCTTGGGTTTCCATCCCTGCCTCCTTAAGCGCCACTAAACGCGCTAACGCGCGGGAAAGGTCGGCTAGTGTATCATCCGCCGCTTCCTGCTCGACGGTAACTAGCATGACGAAGTTTTCCCGCCTCGCCGGCCTCGCACTCTGCGGCCTCGCCGCCGCGGCCTGCAGCCCGATCTACAAACTCGACATCCAGCAGGGCAACCTGTTCAACAAGAGTCTGGTGGACTCGCTCAAACCCGGCATGAGCAAGCGCCAGGTCACGCTCGTGATGGGTTCGCCGTCGATCGTCAGCCCGTTCAACCAGAATCGCTGGGATTATGTCTCGACCTGGCGCCGCCGCAACGGCCGCATGGAAACGAAGGATTTAACGCTGTATTTCGAAGGTGATTCGCTCGCGCGCATCGAGGGCGATTACTTCGCCGAAAATCCGCAGGAACTGGTCAAGGAAGCGACCAAGTACAAGCGCCAGTATCCGGACGACAAGCGGCCGGACGAGGATAAGGACAAGAAGCAAGGCGGCAGCTAAGGCTAGCGCTTGGCGCGCAGCCGCCGCGCCTCCTTCGGATCGATCTGCAGCGGCCGGTAAAGTTCGATCCGGTCGCCCTCGCGCAGGCGCGTATCGGGCGCGACGCTGCGGCCGAAGACGCCGATGCCGGCGGGCGTGAATCCGGGCAAGTCCGCGAGAATCCCGCTTGCAGCGATTGCGTGGTCCACGGTCGCATCCGCCGCAATCTCGATTTCGCGAACGATCTGCCGCTGTGGATCGGCATACGCGACACTGACACGGATGCGATCAGGCATAGGCACGCTCGGCCTCCAGGCAGAATTCATCGACCATGCGGTCGGCCAGTTTCTCGAATCCTGCGCGCATGATTGGCGCCATCAGCCGGCCGGCGTAGTCGAAGTCGAGCGCCAGCGCGACCTTGCAGCCTTCGCCGAGTGGTGTGAACTCCCAAACGCCGGCGAGGTGCCGGAACGGGCCGTCTACAAGCTGCATCGCGATGCTTTGCGGGGGAGTCAGCGAATTGCGCGTAGTGAAAGCCTGCGTCATGC
>Ga0157379_10000990_pt1 | contig 23056 bp, 23 predicted proteins | sample S25metaG_FD_121802 | JGI IMG/M metagenome (GOLD analysis project Ga0157379, IMG submission 121802) | Switchgrass rhizosphere microbial communities from Kellogg Biological Station, Michigan, USA - S2-5 metaG | ecosystem: Host-associated > Plants > Roots > Rhizosphere > Soil | place: USA... | reverse complement strand
GCCGCGATCAAGCCGATCTCGACCCTGACCAAGCCGCTGCGCTCGGTCGACACCGAGACCAAACAGCCGGCGCAGGCGCTGCGCGAGCGCACCGACTCGACCGTCGTCCCCGCCGCCGCGGTCGTCGCCGAGGCGATGGTCTGCCTCGTCCTCGCCCGCACCTACCGCGAGAAGTTCGGCGGCGATCACATCGACGACGTGCACGCCGCGGTCGAGGCTTACAAGAAGCGCATCGACTTGCGGGGCTGAGCGGTGAAGCCCGCCCTCGTATTCATCGGGTTCATGGGGGCCGGCAAGTCGACGGCGCTCGCGGCGGCCCGTGAGGCGGGGCTGGAGGTAGTCGAGACCGACGCGCTGCTGCAGGACAAGGCCGGGATGACGATCCCCGAGTTCTTCGCGGAATTCGGCGAGGGCGCGTTCCGGACACTTGAGGCGGAAGTCGTCGGGGCCGCGCTTGAGGCGGCTGACGGCAGCGCGATCGCCCTCGGTGGCGGCAGCGTCCTCTCCGATCGTGTGCGGGAGATGCTCGCCCGCCACATCGTCGTCTGGCTGCAGGTTGACGCGCGCGAGGCCTGGCGGCGCATCGCCCGCAGCGACCGGCCGCTGGCGAAAAACGCCGACGACGTAGCCAGTCTGCTCGATCACCGCCTGCCCTTCTACGAGTCCCTGGCCGACGCGATCGTGCCGCCCGGCGATCGCGGCCTGATCACCCGTGCGATGCCCTCGCTGTTGGCGCTGACCGAGCTGCCGCCCGGCACGAAAATGCTCTGGGCGGCGAGCGCCTCCGGTGAGTACCCCGTCTTTGTCGGGCCGGGACTGCTCGGGGCTGGGCCCTGGCCCTTGCCCGGCGAGCGTTGCTGCATCACCGACAGCAACGTCGGCCCGCTCTACGCCGATCGCCTCGCTCCATTGGCGGCAACGATCGAGGTCCCGCCGGGGGAGTCGGCGAAGACGATGGGCGAGGCGGAGCGGGTGCTGCGCGAGATGGCGCGCCTGGGCATGACCCGTGGCGACCACGTCGTCGCCCTCGGCGGCGGCGTGGTCGGCGATCTCGCCGGCTTCTGCGCCCACCTCTACCAGCGCGGCGTGCCGGTGATCCAGGTGCCGACGACGCTAGTTGCCCAGGTCGATTCGGCCTACGGCGGCAAGACCGGCGTCGACCTGCCGGAGGGCAAGAACTACGCCGGCGCCTACCAGCTGCCCGCCGCCGTGCTTAGCGACACGGGCACACTCGCCAGCCTGCCGCGGGAGGAGCTCGCAGCGGGGTTCGTCGAGCTGCTCAAGACCGGCCTGCTGGCTGGCGGTGAGCTCTGGGAGCAGACGCGCTCGTTGGACAGCCTCGACCCCGAGCAGCTCGCCGCGCTCGTCTTCGCCTGCGCCCGCTACAAGTGCGAGGTCGTCGCTGCCGATGAGCGCGATGCCGGCCTGCGCGCGGTGCTCAACCTCGGCCACACGGTCGGCCACGCGATCGAGGCTGCGAGTGGTTACGAGCGCTACCGCCATGGCGAGGCGGTCGGCCTCGGCCTGCTCGCGGCGCTGCGGCTCTCCGAAGCACCGGACCTGCGCGAGGAGGTCGCGGCGATTCTCGGTCGCCACGGACTTCCGGTCGAACTGGATCCCGCGATCGAGCTCGACCCTGTCCTCGACGCCCTGCAGCGTGACAAGAAGCGTACGGCCGAGGGCGTCGGCTTCGTCCTGCTCGACGAGCCCGGCGCCCCGCGGACCGGCCAACTCGTCGATGCGGCTAAGGTCAGCGCAGCCGTGCGGGAGCTCTACCGATGACCACATCGCACAATCGCGTCGCCGTCCTGCACGGGGTCAACTTCAACGTGCTCGAGCGGCGTGATCCGGCGATGTACGGGGGGCTTTCGCTCGTTGAACTGGAGTCCAAAATCCAGGCTTGGGCTCGCGAGCGCAAGCTGGAAGCGATCTTCTTCCAGACCAATTCCGAGGGCGAGTACTGCGAATACCTGCACCGGGTGCCGGAGCTCGCCGACGCGGCGATCCTCAACGCCGGCGCCTGGAGTCACTACAGCCGTGCGATTGCCGATGCGCTCGACGTAGCCAGCGTGCCCGCCGTTGAGGTCCACCTCTCCAACGTCGAGGGGCGCGACGAGTGGCGCAAGCTCTCGGTCTTCGAGGGACTCGTGCTGGAGAAGATCTTCGGCAAGGGCCCCGACGGATACCGCGAGGCGCTGGAGCTGCTTGCCAAAGAGCTGGGCGCTGACTCGTGAGCCCGGCTGGCGAGAAGAGCTGATGCCCACGCGCGGCGACCGCCTCGCCGAGCTCGTCGCCAAGCGTGAGCTTGATTGCTTCCTCGTCACTGACCTAGTCAACGTCAGCTACCTGACCGGCTTCGGCGGCACCAACGGCGCCTGTATCTGCGGCGCCGAGCAGCGCGTCTTCCTCACCGACTTCCGCTACACCGAGCGGGCCGAGGCCGAGATCGAGGGCTGGGACGTGGTCACGGTCACCGACGATTGGCTCGGCGGCATCGGCGAGCGGCTCAATGGAAAGACCGGTTTCGAAGACCACCACATGGCGGTGCGCACGCTGAAGCGCCTGGAGGAGAAACTGCCCGACGGGGTCCAGCTGGAGGGTGCCTGGGGCACGGTCGAGAAGCTGCGCCGGGTCAAGGACGAGGCCGAGTTGGCGGTGATCGCGACGGCCTCCGAGCTGGCCGATGAGATCTGGCGCTTCGCGCTGGAGCGCGGCCTGGCTGGCCGGACCGAGCTCGATGTCGCTCACGCCGCCGAGGCGCGGATGCGCGAGCTCGGCGCCGAGCCCTCGTTCCCGACGATCGTCGCCGCCGGGCCCAACGGGGCGCTGCCGCACGCCGAGCCCGGCGACCGTCAGATCGGTCGCGGCGAGCTGGTCGTCTTCGACATGGGCGCAAAGCTCGACGGCTACTGCTCCGATGGCACCCGCACCTTTGCCACCGGTGAGCCCGGGGAGGAGGCCCGCTTGGTCTACGGGACGGTGCTCGACGCCCAGGAAACGGCGCTGGCGGCGGTCAAAGCCGGCGCCAAGGCCGAAGACGTCGACGGCGTCGCCCGTGAGTTGATCGCCGCCGCCGGCCACGGCGAGCGCTTCGGTCACGGCCTCGGCCACGGGGTCGGCCTCGAGGTGCACGAGGAACCGCGCGTCTCGCAGCGCTCCGAGGACGTGCTCGCGACGGGGGAAGTGGTGACGGTCGAGCCCGGGATCTACCTGCCAGGGGAGCTCGGCGTCCGAATCGAGGACCTGGTCGTCGTTACCGACGAGGGCTACCGCAACCTCTCCAGCCTGCCCAAGGACCTCCAGCTCGTCGACTAGCTCCTCGGCCGGAGGGCTGCAGGTTTAAGCGAAATGCGGGGCCGGTCGATGTCCCGTTCGTGACGGTCACCAAAGACAGCCTGCGCGCCGCCCGGCGCGAGCGCCTGCTCGACATGGAGCAGAGGGTGCGGCGCTACCGTGCTGCTTGCTTCGCGATCCTTGCCCTGGCGTTGGCCTCGTCCGGGCCGGCGGTTGGCTGGCTCTGGCTGCTGCCGCTCGCGGCCGGGTTCGCGGGCTTCGCTGTCGCTGATCGCTTCATGCAGGCGAGCGAGCGCCCCTGGCTCTGGGTTGCCGCTGCCTGGGGCGCGCTGCCGCTGTTGCTCGGGGGCGCAGTGATTGCCACTGGCGGCCCCACCAGCCCGGTGCTGATGTGGTTTGCGCTGCCCGCTGTCACCCTTGGTGCCCGTTTCGACCCCTGGGGAATGGTCGTCGGCACGGCCTATCTCATTTCTGTCTTTCTACTCAGCACGGTTGCCATCGACCCGGCAAGCGCCTCTGCTCACAGTCAAACCCTGGTCGCGACCATTGCACTCGTGCTCAGCACAGTGATCCTTTCCGGTGCTCTAGTCGAGTCCGACAGGGCACACCGCCAACGCTCGACCCACGACCCACTGACCGGCTTGCTTAACCGCAACGCCCTTGAGCAGCGCCTGGTCGAGCTAGAGGGCACCTCTTGTGGCGTGGGTCGCGGCCAGTCGCATGCGCTGCTGCTGTGCGACCTCGATCACTTCAAGCGGGTCAACGACCAGCTCGGCCACGCCGCCGGCGACGCCGTGCTGCAGGACGTTGCCGACACGATGCGGGCGGTGTTGCGGGCGGGTGACTCGATCTACCGCATTGGCGGCGAGGAGATCCTCGTCGTCCTGCCCGGTGCCAGCGAGCAGGACGCGGTGGGAATCGCCGAGCGGCTGCGCCAAGCGGTGCGCAAGCGCCGCCCCGCCGGAGTTGGGGTGACGATCAGCATCGGCGCGGCGGTGACCAAGCCGAGCGTCGTCAATACCGATGACCTCGTCGCCCGCGCTGACGCCGCCCTCTACTCAGCCAAGGCCAGCGGCCGAGACCAGGTTTTCGTAGCGAACTAACCAGCCCCTTCGCAGGGCGCAGGAGTGGCGCTCAGCGACTGAGGTCGATCTCGCCGTTGAGGCGCTGGGCGAAGGCAGCGATCAGTTTCACCGTCGCCTCGACGTCGGCGAGGTCAGCCATCTCAACCGGCGAGTGCATGTAGCGCAGGGGGATCGAGACGAGCCCGGTGGGGATGCCCGAGCGGGCAAACTGGACGGCGTCGGCGTCAGTGCTGGTCGAGTTGCCGGTGGCGCCGACCGTGTACTCGATGCCCGCCTCGGCGGCGGTCTCGATCAGAAGCTCAAAGACTTTGGGGGAGAGCGTCGCGCCGCGGTATATCACCGGGCCTGAGCCGAGCGCGTGGCTGCCCAGTTCCTTCTCGTCGATACCGGGCGCGTCGGTGGCGTGGGTGACGTCGACGACGATCGCCAGGTCGGGTTCGACCTTGAAGGCTGATGTGCGAGCGCCGAAGAGGCCGATCTCCTCTTGCACGGCAGCGATTGCGGCGAAGCTCGCCCCGAGCCCCTCGCCCTCGTGGCACCGTCGCAGTGCCTCCAGCGCCACATAGGCCCCAAGCCGGTTGTCCATCGAACGCGAGACGAGGCGCTCGCCGAGCAGCCCTAAAGGTTCGGTGGCGATTACGACCGGGTCGCCAACGCTCACCTTCGTTTCCGCCTCATCGCGATCGGCGGCGCCGATGTCGATGTGCAACGACTTCATTTCGACGACCTTCTTGCGCTGGTCGGCATCGAGCAGGTGCAGCGGCTTGCGGCCGACCACGCCCAGCACTGGGCCGCCGGAGCCCTGTACCTCGACCCGCTGACCGACGAGGATCTGGGGATCCCAGCCGCCGATCGGGGCGAACCAGAGGATGCCGTTCTCGTCGATGTGGCGAACCACCAGGCCGATCTCGTCGATGTGCCCGACCACGGCGAACAGCGGCGACGCTTCGCCGATCCGCGCCACCGAGGAACCGATGCCGTCGGTGGAGAGCGAGGCGAACGATGCCTCCTCACGCCAAACGGCGGTTGCCTGGGTCTCGTAGCCGGAGGGGCCGGGAGCGCGTAGGAGTTTGTCGAGTAGTCGGGGGGTTTCGCTCATCGCAATCGCGGCAGTATGTCGATTCGAACAGACGTCCGCGTTCCGCCAAAAGGACTACGGTTATTAACGTGACTTCCAGGCCATTTGTTGCGCTCGTCACCGGCGCTTCCAGCGGCATCGGCGAGGCGACCGCCCGCCGTCTTAGTCGCGAGCCCGGCGCAGAGCTAATTCTCGTTGCCCGCCGCGAGGACCGTTTGCGGGACCTGGCCGAGTCGCTGACCTGCAAGGCGAGCTACGTCGCCGCTGACCTCACCGAGGCAGACGCCCCCGAGCGGGTGCGCGCCCATGTCGATGAGCACGGGGGGAGATTGAGCCTCTTGGTCAACAACGCCGGCGCCTCCTGGCGCGGCACTTTCGCCGAAGGTGGTCACGCCAACGTCCAGCGCCATATGGAGCTCAACTTCGACGCGGTTGTGCGCCTGACCGAGGCGCTGCTGCCCGCTCTGCGCGCTTCGGCACCGAGCTCGATCGTCAACGTGGCCAGCACCGCCGGTCGCGTCGCCCGCGCCCGCACCGGCTCCTACTCGGCCAGCAAGTTCGCTCTGATCGGCTGGACCGACGCTCTCTACTCGGAGGAGCGCGCCGCCGGTGTCCACGTCGGCATGGTGCTGCCCGGCTTCATCGTCACCGAGGGCTTCCCGGCCACCGAGCTGCGCGAGAAAGCCCTCACCCGCTGGATCGTCTCCAAACCAGAGAAGGTCGCCGAGGCGATCTTCGAGGCCGGCCCTGGGGGCAAGGCGGAGCGCTATGTGCCGCGCGGTTACGCCCTGGCGGCAGTGGCGCGGATTCTTGCGCCGAGCCTGGTGCGTCGCGTGCTCGCGGGCGGGGCCGCGGGTTCGCTGACGACAAGCACCGGCTCCGAAGCAACTGAGTAGCCGGCGTTGCCGCAGGCGGCACCGGGCGCGATCGCTACTGAATAAAGCGAGATTTTGTCAGCCGGCAGGCGTGGAAGTCGAAGACGAAGCCGACGTTGTTGGCGGCGTTGCTGGCCCGTTCAACCCGGATCAGTTCGTGGGCGGCCTTGATCCGTTCGCCTTCCTGCAGCGCCACACCGAGTTTGCGCAGCTTTTCGCGCACGATGTTGAGCTGCTTGAACCACCTGAGCAGGCGTTCGTTGTCCTGTGGCGGCCGCGGGACCGCGGCGATCTTCCCCACGGTCTTGCCGAAGACGGCGGAGGCGTGAATGAACTGCGCCCCGGCTTCCTTCATCTTGGCCGGTTCGGGGCTCCTCGCCTTGGTCTGAACATTCTTGAGGATCCGCAGGCTGGCTTCCGTGTTGGCCTGGCAAATCGGCTCCACCTGTTCGACGTACTGCGAGCGCGTCGGGGCTTCGGCGCGCGCCGCGGAAACAGATCCCAGCGCCAGCACGGCGCTCAGGGCAACAGCTGTACGGACCCCCTTCATTCCCGTTTGGCAAGTTAGCCGATGGCACCCCCCGCCTTTTGTTGGGCGGGGGAGAAGCCGCGACCCTTGTAGCCCCTACTAGGATTCGCCGCCGTGATCAGCACCAACGAATTTCGCAACGGGTCTCACATCGAGATCGACGGGAAAATCTTCCGCATCATCGAGTTCCAGCACGTCAAGCCGGGCAAGGGCGGGGCGTTCGTGCGCACCAAGCTGCGCCGGATCGACGATGGCTCGGTCCAGGACAAGACGTTCCGGGCGGGGGAGAAGTTCCGCCCGGTGCGCACCGAGTCGCGCAAGATGCAGTACCTCTACGACTCCGGTGAGGCGGCCGTCTTCATGGACAACCGCGACTACGAGCAGATCGAGATCTCGCGCGACGTCGCGGGGGACGCGATGCAGTGGCTGTTGCCCAATACCGAGGTCGACATCCTCTTCGTCGACGAGCGCCCCAGCGACGTGCAGGTCGCCAGCGCGATTGAGATGAAGGTGACGCAGACCGAGCCCGGCGTGAAGGGCGATACCGCCTCCGGCGGCGGCTCCAAGCCGGCCACGCTCGAGTCGGGCGTCGTCGTGCAGGTGCCTCTCTTCATTGAGGAGGGCGAAATGATCCGCGTCGATACTCGCAGCGGCGAGTACGTCTCCCGCGCTTAGGAGATCGCAAAACCCTGCGCCCGTCCGGCGGTCGCGGATGGCGCGAGTCCCAATGGGACAAATCCCCGCCGAGGGGTGGTACGCGGCGCCTAACTGTGGTACTTGTTGGGGGTCTTCAGGGAACTTCTGAAGACTTTCGGGAGGAAAACTTGTGGCGGGCGGGGTGAGCAACCGCCTGCGGCAGTGGTTCTCTCGTCCATCGAGCAAAAGACAGGAGATCCAGTCATGCAAGAGCACTGCAGGAGAGTGGTGTGCACGCCACTCCTCGTCGCCGCGCTCTCAAAGGAGAGGGTGAGGTGATGAACCGCAAGTCGATTCGCGTTTACTTGGGGGGCCTGCTCGCGGCGTTGATGTTGAGCGCCGTTTTCGCCAGTTCGGCGGCGGCCAGTCCCGTTTGGAAGTTCAATGGGGAAGAACTCAAAGGCACGGAGACCATGCTCGGAGGGGCCGAAAAAAGTGGCCTCACGGCGTGGGGGATGACCACCACCTGCGACAACTTCCTCTACAAATTCGAAATCTGGAACAGCAGCGGAACGGGCAAAGGGAACGTCACCGAACTGCCGCTGTTCAACTGCTACACCGACAGCACCTGCACGGTGGAAGCGATCGAAGCTGAATCGTTCCCCTGGCCTGCCGAACTGATGACGGTCAGCGGCAGCAACTACATGAAGGTCAAAAATGTCAACGTCTGGATCCTCTACGGCGGCTGGTTCTGCCCGCTTTGGGGCGTCTGGGCACACGTCACCGGCTCTGCCGGAGGCCTGATCACCAACGCAACCGAAAGCGCCACGTTCGGCCCGTCGAGCTTCAAAGCGACCGGCTCTGAACTCAACGCACTCGGTTCCTCGGTCGAATGGAACGGCTTCTTCCCGGCCGAATCATTCCAATGGCACAGGGAACAAGCGCTAAGCGTTTCGTAGGGAAGCTCGCAAAGGCGGTGAGCGCTGGGACTCTCCTGGCGCTCACCGTCGTTGCGGTTTTGCTCGCGGGTTGCGGGGGAGGGTCCTCCAACGACTCGAGCTCGACCGTAGCGGCAGCGGGCACCACTGAACCGGGCTCCGCTGAGCCAGGGGGCTCGAGTGGCGGCGGTGCTGATGGCGGCTCGAAGCAGAACTCCGGGGTAACCCCGGCGGGGAGCCCGAACGGAACCGGCGGCTCCAATCGATCCAAGGGTCAGTCCTCGCCTGGACAGTCGCCCTCCTCTGGCAAGCACGGGCCGTCCGTGCCGATGCCAAAGGGTGAACCGGAGCCGGGCATCACTCCGCAGCAGAAGCGGGAAGCAACCGTGGCCAGCATGCTCGTGGAAAGCCCTTCGGTGGCGCCGTCCAGCGGTGGTCCCGCGGCGTTGCCCGCGCAGTACACCTGCGACGGAACAAGCACCTCGCCGGCCCTGCGTTGGCAGGGAGTGCCAGGAGGAACAGCCGAATTGGCTCTCTTCGCGATGAACCTGCAGCCGGTACAGGGAAGGCTCTTCTTCAACTGGGCCGTGGCCGGGATCGATCCGGCGCTGGGGGAAATCAAGGCCGGACAGCTGCCAAAGGGAGCGGTCGTCGGTCGCAATAGCTTCGGCAAGGTGGGCTACGAACTCTGTCCCGAAGGCAGCGCTGAAACGTACATGTTCGCCCTTTTCGCCCTGCCGAAGAAGCTCTCGCCCAGCCGCGGATTCGATCCGCTTGCATTGCGCAAGGAAGTAACCGACACCTCCGGCAACGTCGGGCTCCTCGCCCTCAGCTACACGCGCTGAGGCTCCCGTCCTGCAGCGGTCGGTGCCTGCGCTCCCCCGACCGGCCAAAACGGCAGAATGGCGTCTATGCGCCGTTCCGACCAGCGCCGCGACGCGGTGTTCGCCTGCTACCAGCGTGATGTCACCGGCAGGCCCCTGGAGGAGCTGGTCGCCGAGTCGCGGCCGTTCACGCGTGAGCTGGCCGCCGGAGTCGAGGCCCATCGCGAGGAGCTAGATGCCCAGATCGCTGCTCACTCCAAAGGCTGGGAGCTGGAGCGGATCGCGCCGCTGGAGCGCAACGTGATGCGAGTGGCGCTGTATGAGATCGAGCACTCCGCCGACGTGCCGACCGAGGTCGCGATCGACGAGGCGATCGAGATCGCCAAGGAGTACTGCGGGGCCGACGCCCCCGGCTTCGTCAACGGCGTGCTTGGCGCAGTCGCCCGTGAGCGCGAGGGGACGCCGACTTGAGGCCCGCCGAGGGTGAGCTGTGAGCCGTCTGCGTGAGATTGCCGAGCGCCTCGGCGCGATCGCTCGTGAGCTGGAGGGCGACGCCGACGACGCTCGCGCCGCCGAGCTGGCCCAGGAGGCGGCTGAGCTCTCTGCCGAGGCGGTCGAGGAGACCAACCGCAGCCTGCGCGAGTCGGAGGATTGAGCTACCCGGAGGAGTTGCGCGAGCTCGTTGACGCCGAGCTCGGGGACCTCGCCTTCCCGGGTCCGGACCCAACCGGCGGCTTGGTCGAGGCGATGCGCTACTCGCTGCTTGCGGGCGGCAAGCGCGTGCGCCCGGTGCTGACCCTGGCGACGGTACAAGCGCTGGGCGGTGAGCCGCAGAGCTTCCTGCCGATCGCCTGCGCGATCGAGCTGATCCACACCTACTCGTTGATCCACGACGACCTGCCGGCGATGGACGACGACGAGCTGCGTCGCGGCCAGCCGACCTCACACGTCAAGTTCGGCGAGGACGTCGCGATCCTCGCCGGCGACGGCCTCTTTGCCGAGGCTATGCGGCTCGCCTGCGAGCAGCCCGGCGAGCCGGCTCGCGTGCTGGCCGCACTGCGCGAGCTCAGCGCCGCGACGGGGGTCGACGGCATGGTCGGCGGCCAGTACGTGGACGTCGCGGTGCAGGAGCGCGACGCCGAGGGCCTGCGCTCCCTGCACGCGCTGAAGACCGGCCGGCTGATCGCCGCCAGCGTCGGTGTGGCGCTGACTCTGGAAGGGTTGCCGGAACCTGAGACAATGCCATTTCGCCGATTTGCCGACGAGCTTGGCGTGCTCTTCCAGATCGTCGATGACATTCTCGACGTGACCGGGAGCTCTGAGCGGCTCGGCAAGCCCCATGGAAGTGACGAGAGACTTGGCAAACTCACCTACGTCAGCCTCTTTGGGCTGGAGCGGGCACGCGAGCTCGCGGCTGAGTCACATGCGAAAGCGAGCGCGGCGCTGGGCGAAGCAAGCGGCGAGACCGGCGACCTGATGCGAGTAGCCGACTACATCCTCAACAGAGACGAATGAGCGAGAACGGGCACAAATCGGCGGACGGAGGCGAGGATCGCCTGCTTGACGGCATCAACGGACCGGCGGACCTGCACGAGCTCGATGACGAGCAGCTGCAACGGGTGGCGCAGGAGATGCGCACCTACATCATCGACACGATCGGTGAGATCGGCGGCCACTTCGGCGCCAACCTCGGCACCTGCGAGTTGGCCGTGGCGCTGCACAGCCTGCTCGACTCGCCCCGCGACAAGGTGCTCTGGGACGTCGGCCACCAGGCCTATCCGCACAAGATCCTCACTGGTCGTCGCGAGGAGCTGCCGACGATCCGCCAGTACGACGGTCTGGCCCCGTTCTGCTCGGTCTTCGAGTCCGAGCACGACATCATGGGAGCCGGCCACGCCTCGACCTCGATCGGCTACGGAGTCGGGCTGAAGGAGGCGATGCGCCACGGGATCGGCGAGGACGGCAAGGTCGCCGCCGTGATCGGCGACGGCGCCCTCACTGGCGGGGTCGCCTACGAGGCCCTGCACGCTGCCGGCGGCCTGCAGACGCCGATGGTGATCGTGCTCAACGACAACGGCATGTCGATCTCACCCAACGTGGGTGCGCTCTCGCGCTATTTCAACCGGGTGCGGCTCAACCCACGCCTCTTCCACGCCCGCGAGGGGGTCGAGGACCGGCTCACCAAGCTGCCGCTCGGCCTCGGCAAGCGGATCGAACGGCTCGGGCCGGAGGTCAAGACGGCGATCAAGGCCTACTGGGCACCCGGGCTCTTCTTCGAGGAGCTCGACCTTGCCTATATGGGCGTGATCGACGGCCACGACGTGCACGCCCTGCGTGAGGCCCTGCGTGAGGCCTTCGACGCCGACCGTCCCGTCGTCGTCCACATCCATACGGTCAAGGGCAAGGGCTTCTCACCGGCCGAGGAGGGCGGCCTCGAGGGGATGGAGAAATGGCACGCCGCCAAGCCAAACTCGATCGTCGACGGCAAGCCGGCGGCGAAGAAGCCGGTTGCCGTACAGGAGTCCGATGCGCCCGCGGCGATCGCCCCGGAGCGCCTGGAGAAGCCGCCGGCGGCGGGCGCGCCGCCCCAGTACACGCAGGTCTTCGCCGACGCGATGGTCGCCGAGGCGCGGCGCGACAAGCGGGTGGTTGGGATCACCGCGGCGATGGCGGGGGGGACCGGCCTGCAGAAGCTCGCCGACGAGGTGCCGGAGCAGTATTACGACGTTGGCATCGCCGAGCAGAACGCGGTCCTGCTCGCCTCGGGGCTGGCGATCCAGGGAGCGAAGCCGGTCTGCGCGATCTACTCGACCTTCCTCCAGCGCGCCTTCGACCAGATCGTCCACGACGTCTGCCTGCAGGAGCTTGACGTCACCTTCGCGATGGACCGCGCCGGGCTGGTCGGCGATGACGGGCCGACCCACCACGGCGCCTTCGACGTCTCCTACTTCCGGCCGATCCCCAACGTGGTGCTGATGGCGCCGCGCGACGAGGCGATGCTGGTGCGGATGCTGCGCACGGCGATCGCCCACGATGGCCCGGCGGCGCTGCGCTACCCGCGCGGCGCGGCCGAGGGAATCGAGTTGCCGGCGGAGGTGGAGGAGATTCCGATCGGCAGCGGCGAGCTGCTGGCGAGCGGCGAGCGGGTGGCGCTACTCGGCTACGGCTACGGGGCCGCGGTTGCGCTCGACGCCGCCAAGGTCCTCGCCGAGCACGGCCTGACGGCGACAGTCGCCGACGCCCGCTTCGCCAAGCCGCTCGACAGCGAGCTGCTGGAGCGGCTGGCGCTTGGGCATGACCTGGTAGTGACGATCGAGGAGAACGTGCTGCCGGGAGGCTTCGGCTCGGCCGTGCTCGAGCACCTCGAGGACGCCTTCGCCGAGCGGGCCGAGGAGCGCGCCCGCGTCCTTCGCATCGGTTTGCCCGATCGCTACGTCACTCACGGCAAGCCGGCGCTGCTGCACGAGGAGGTCGGCCTGACCGGCGATGCCATCGCCGAGCGCGTCCTAGATCAGATGAAGATTTCGCCCCAAAAATTGGGGCTTGCGTCAAATCGCTCAATCGGCTAGCCTGCTCCAGTCTCTTCTGGGGTTACTTGAGGGAGGAGAGGCATCTCTATGTATGTGGATCCGCACGTAGGGAGCGTCGTGGATCTACTACTAACCGCGCCGGTGCCAAGAGCGCCGAGTCGCGGTGCGCTGAGGTAGGCGGGCCAAAGGTCCATTGCCTCCCCCGGCGCCTGCGCCCGTCGAAGGGCGACTACGCGCGCGCAAGCCGGAGCAGGCTGAGCGCCCTCATCGACAGCCCGGCGATCAAATAGGCGATCGCGATGACGATCAGGGTGAACTTGCAGGTGGCGAAGATCGTCGCGAGCAGGGGGAAGGCCGCACCGTGCCCTCCGAGCGTCAGCAGCAGGCAGATGTTCTCGAGCGCGTCGAACCCTGCCCCCAGCGCTCCGAACGAAACGACGACCCCACCAATCGCGGCGAGGCGCCGCCAGTTGCGCCCGCGCGCCATATCGCGGACCGCGGCCAGGGCAAGAGTGAGGAAGGCTCCATAAGCGGCCATGAAGCCAAAGTCGATCCACAACTGTTCCCGCGCCGCGTCCTGCCCTTCGTCACCCCATTCATCGAGAATTTCGTCCGCGCGGTGCTGGCCGCCGCTGAGCTCGAAGGGAACCATCCCCGGCCCGTTGTCTTGCATCCGACTCTCGGCTGGGGCCATCGCGAGGTACAGGAGCACCATCGTGATTCCCACCACGATCAGTCCCAGTTTGCGCGTCAAGCGAAGTTCATCTCGCGAGAGATTCTCGCACTATGGCTCGGATAGAAGCCCTTGCTCAGCGAAGTTTCTGGCCAGCTCGAATCCGAGTTTGTCCTGATGGTGCGGGTAAGGGATGCCCTCTCTGGCCATTGGGTGTAAGCATCACGCCTGGCCTCCCGACCGCTGTGCTGCGAGGGCCTCGTCAAGGCTGGAATAGGTGGCGATCGCATCTGGCAGGCCGACGATCGTGACCAGGCGCTTTAGCTTGGATGACTCGGGGATGATGAGAATTAGCTTGTTGCGGCGGCGGTCGAGGCGGTCGCCGAGCCGCAGGAGCATGTCGATGCCGGCGCTATCGACGTAGCGGACGCGGCTGAGGTCGACGACAAGGCTCAGTACGTCGGGACCGATCGCCTCGGCCAGTCTCCGTTCAACGATGGCGGCATTCGCGGCGTCCAAGTCTTCCTCGAGGCGTGCGATCGGCACGCCGTCGATCTGCTCCATGGCCAGATGGCTCATGCTCTGCCAGCGAGCCTCTTGGTCAGCTTCACGCTTGTTCCCTCGTCGCCCCTGTTGATCTCCACGTCGTCGACCAACTCGCGCATGATCGACAACCCTCTTCCCCCGCCAGGGGGCCGCGTGGTGCGCCAACGGCCCTGATCGCGGATGGTGACCGTGATTCGGTCGGACTCCTGGGCGCAGGCAACTGTGAAGGTCGATTCGTTCCCGCCATAAGCATGCTCGATCGCGTTGGCGGCGGCCTCGGATGCCGACAGGGTGATGTCGAACTGCTCGTCCTCGTTGGCACCGACGGCATGAAGCCAGCGAGCAAGGGTCCTGCGCATTCCGGCGAGGATGTTGGCGCGCGCCGGCAGGGTGATTTCCAGAGGGTTTTCGAGCGGCAGGGTCTCGATCGCGAGCAGGGCAACATCGTCCGCAAGCGACGCGCCGTCGAGTAGCGCGCGATAAACGTCGTCCGCCAGATTGGTTTTCGGCTCTTGAGCGGCGGCTTCGGCGGCAATTGCCAGCCGCTCGAAACCCGTGTCGATCGACTCGCCGCGTCGCTCGATCAGCCCATCGGTGTAGAGCAAAAGCCGACTGCCGACGGGGAACGGATGCCGAGAGGTTTCGTACTCGTTGCCGCTGCGGACACCGACCTGCAGGCCGGGTCTTTGCTCAAGCAATCCGGGACGTCCCTCGGGATCGATCAGCAGGGGAGGAAGGTGGCCGGCAGTGACGGCTTCCAACTCTTCGGCCTGGAGGTCCAGCGCAAGGATCGAGAGCGTGGCTCCGCGGTTGCGGCCCATTGAGATGAGCAGGTCATTCAGCATCGAGACGACCTCGGTGAGCTTGTGCCCCTGTGTCAAGTAAGCGCGCAGCGCGGTGCGGATCTCGGCCATCACCGATGCGGCCAGGACGCCGCGGCCGACCACGTCGCCGACGACGAAAGCGAGGCGCCCATCGTTAAGCTGAAAGACGTCATACCAGTCGCCGCCGATCTTGATGCCGGTGCCGGCCGGTAGGTACTTGGCGCTGAAGCGCAGCCCGGGAACATCTGGCAGGGTCTCGGGAAGGAGAGTGCGCTGCATGATCGCGGTGACTGCCCGCATCTCGGAGATGCGGGCGTCGTCGATGGCGCGCGCGGCGCGATCGGCGGCGAGCTGCAACAGCGTCACGTCGTCTTCGTTGAAATCGCGTAGGACGAGTGTGCCGATGTGCATAACGCCGATCACGTGGCCCTCGACCTGCAGCGGTACGCCGAGCATCGAGCGAATGCCCTGCTGCCGGAGGATGGGGTTCACGACTTCGGCGTGCTCAAGGTCGATGATGATTGGTCGCGCCTCGGCGGCGACACGGCCGGCGAATCCGCGCGCGAGCGGCACTTGAACGCCTTGGCGGACCTCCTCCTCGAGTCCTCGCGCCGCGCGCGCAAGAAGGACGCCGCGGTCCTCGTCGAGAAGCAGTATCGCGGCGGTGTCGACGTCGAGGGCCTCCCGAATCCGTCCGAGCAACTCGGAGAGCATGTCCTCGAGGGACATGTAGCCGAGCGCGGAGTCGGCGAAGCTGAGCAGATGCTCGCCGCGATCCGCCGAGACGTTGGATCCGGCGGCCGATTGGCCGACGGCTGCCTCGGTCGCAATCTGAGGATCGTCCGCCGCGTCGGTCTCTGACCTTGGGGCCTCCACAGGAGGCTTATACCCAGTGAAGGGCCTGGCACTACATCTCGTCTCGTTTGCCTCCGTACGCTCGATATCGGCACCGTGCTCGATGCTGACTTGCCCGTGTGGGCACAGCCGGTAAATTGGCGCGTGATGGAGCCCTTTGCGCTCGCAAAACGAGACCACGGTTCCCGCTGCAAGGAGATCGAGGTAACTGGAGAGCTGGATCTCGCGGTGGCCAACCAACTGCAATCGGCGATCGATTCCGTCAACTCCACCTACGAGCGGATCGCGATCAGCCTCGGATCGTGTGAGTTCATCGATTCGACCGGCATAGCGGTGATCGTCGCCGCCCGCCAGCAGCTTGAGAAAGAAGGCCGGCGCCTATTCATTTGCGCCCCTAACGATCAAGTTCTGCGCGTTCTCTCGATCACTGGATTGGCCGAGGACGGACTGGTGGTCTCGAGCGTGAGTGATGCGTTGGTTGAATCGCCGAACTAATGCATGACTTCGGTGCGACTGTGGCACCTTAAGGGCGCGTTGAGCCCCACAACAGAAAACGCCCCGGCGGGGAGCCGAGGCGAGTTCTGGGGTTACTACAGGGAGGAGAGATATGTATCTCTATATATGTGGATCCGTGGGAGGTAGGTGGGCCCTTTGATGTGTCGCGGGCTGACATTGTGGGAAGCAATGAGCCGTATGGGCGACGCTGAACCCAACCAAAAAGTCTTTTTCTATCTGCCCCTTATCGGTTGTCCTCTTTGAATCCTTGAACAGCATACGAACGTATGTGCGATCAGTGTGTGAGTGCGATCACAGACTGCTTATACCTGACAGGCGCCTCCGCTAGATCGTCGGCTACCCGGTCTGATGGCATGAAATCAGGCGAGGTAAAAGCCTCCCCAAGATCGGGCTAACGCTGGTTAAAAACCTGTATCGGGGCCGCAGTTGGTGCCGGGCGACGGGCCCGGCGCTACGGTTGCGGCGATGAAGAAGGCGCGCATAGACGCGGTGCTTGCTGAGCGAGGTCTTTTCCCGTCGCGCACGGCAGCGGCCGGAGCCGTACGGGCCGGCGCCGTGCGGGTTGGGCAGGACGGCCCGATCGCGCTGCGGCCGAGCCAGCTGGTCGAGCCCGAAGCGGCGCTGATCGTCGAGGAGGGCCCGCGCTACGTCTCCCGCGGCGGGACCAAGCTCGAGAACGCATTGGCGGCGCTCGCGATCGACGTTGCCGGGCGCGACTGCCTCGACGTTGGCGCCTCGACGGGTGGCTTCACAGACTGCCTGCTGCAGCAGGGTGCTGCTCGAGTTGCCGCGGTCGACGTTGCCTACGGGCAGATCGACCTGCGTTTGCGCGAGGACCCCCGGGTCAGCGTGATCGAGCGGCTCAACGCCCGCGAACTGGAGTTGAGCGACCTGCCCTTCGTGCCCGAGCTGGCCACCATCGACGTCTCCTTCATCTCCCTGACCAAGGTGCTGCCCGCCGTCGCTCGTTCGATCTCGACTGATGGGGAGATCCTGGCGATGGTCAAGCCGCAGTTCGAGCTGGGGCGTGAGCGGGTCAGCAAGGGCGTGGTCCGCGACATCGCCGACCGCCGCGAGGCGATCCTCGTCGTCGCTCGCGCGATCGAGGAGATCGGCTTGCCGGTTCGGGGCTTTGCCTCCTCGGGGCTGCCCGGCCCCAAGGGCAACCGCGAGACCTTCGTCTGGTGTGGCGGTGGAGGCGAAGGCATCGATGACCTGAAGAGTGCGGTCGCTGAGGTGGCTGTCTGATGTGTGCCGAGTTTTCCGTGAAATACACGGGAAAGTCGTCCCACCCCGGCGAAGGGACCAGTGATGGCTGAGAAGACCGCAGCCCTGATCACGCATTCGCACCCGCCCGCCGCGACCGAGGCCGTTGCCGTGGCGACGAGCGTTGCCCGGGAGTCGGGCTGGCGCCTCGTCGCCACCGCCGATGAGATCGAGAAGCACAACCACGCCGCCGCGGGCATCGAGGTCGTCGACTCGTTGCCCGAGGGCCCCGACATCTGCCTCGTGCTCGGTGGCGATGGCTCGATCCTCTACGCGCTGCGCCGCTTTGCCGGCACCGGTGTGCCTGTCTTCGGCGTCAACTTCGGCACAGTCGGCTTCCTTGCCGCGGTCGAGCGCGATGAGGCGGCCGAGGGGATTCGCCGCGCCCTCGCCGGCGAGACCGAGACGATCGACCTGCCGGCGCTGAAGATCGCGGTCGACGGCGAGGAGCGCTTCGCTCTCAACGACGTCAGCTTCAGTCGTCGCCCCCACGACCGTGTCGCCGAGCTGACCTACCGGATCGCCGGTGAGGAGGTGGGCAACGTGCGCTGCGACGGGCTGGTCGCTGCCACGCCGGCCGGCTCGACCGGCTACAACCTCGCTAACCAGGGGCCGATTCTCGCCTGGGGCGTGAAGGGTTACGTCGTCAGCTACATCTCGCCGCACTCGCTGACAGCGCGCGCGCTGGTCGTCGCGCCGGGCGACGTGCTCACGGTCGGCAACGCTGCCGGGCGCGAGCCGGTCGAGGTCGCGATCGACGGCGCCCAGGTGACGACGCTGGAGCCGGGTGCGGCTCTTGACGTCCGCTTCGCCGATGCGGTCGGTCGCCTTGCCCAGCTCCCCGGGGCCAGCTTCTACCACCGCATCCGCGAGAAGTTCGGTCACCTGGCGGTCTGAGGCGGGTGGCCTGCGCGGCCATCTCAGCCGACGAGACCAGTTGTCTAGGGTTCCGACGCATGGAGCGCAAGTGGTGGACCCTCCTGCTCGTCTCGATCGCGACGTTCATGCTGCTGCTGGACGTGACGATCGTCAACGTCGCCCTGCCTGACATCCAGCGGGAACTGAACGCCAGCCTCTCCAGCCTGCAGTGGGTTGTCGATGCCTACTCGCTGATGCTGGCGGCCTTCCTGCTTACGGCGGGTTCGCTCGGCGACCGCCTGGGGCGGCGCCGGGTCTTCACGATCGGCTTCGGCATCTTTACGTTCGCCTCGTTCCTCTGTGGAATCGCCGGCGACCCGACCCTGCTCAACTTCGCCCGCGGGCTGCAGGGGATCGGTGGGGCCGGGATGTTCGCCACTTCGCTGGCGCTGATCGGCCAGGAGTTCCACGGCAAAGACCGGGCGACCGCCTTCGGCGTCTGGGGAGCCGTAGTCGGCGGCGCGGTCGCGGTTGGGCCGCTGATCGGCGGCATCGTCACCGAGAGTTTCGGCTGGGAGTGGATCTTCTTCCTCAACGTCCCGATCGGGATCACGGCGATGGTCCTGACCGAGCGCAAGATCGTCAACGTCTTCGCCAAGGACCCGGAACCGATCGACGTACCCGGCCTGATCACCTTCTCGCTGGCGCTCTTCCTGCTGATCTTCGGCTTGATCCGCGGTAACCCGGAGGGCTGGGACAGCACCCTGATCGTCTCCTGCCTGGTCGGGGCGGCGGTGCTGCTCGCGGCCTTCGTCGCGATCGAGCTGCGCAGCAAATATCCAATGCTCGACCTCTCGCTCTTCCGCAAGCCGGCCTTCAACGGCGTCTCCGCCGTCGCCTTCGGCCTCTCGGCGGGGATGTTCGCGATGTTCCTCTACCTCACCATCTACATGCAGGGCGTGCTCGACTACTCGCCGCTGGAGGCCGGCCTGCGCTTCCTGCCGCTGACCGTCCTCGGCTTCATCGTCGCGCCGATCTCCGGCACGCTCTCGCACAAAATCCCGATCCGCATCCTGCTCGGCGTCGGGCTCGCCACGGTTGGGGTCGGCCTCCTGCTCATGCACGGCGTAACGCCCAGCTCCAGCTGGACGACGCTGCTTGCCGGCTTCCTGGTCGCCGGCATCGGCATCGGTACCACCAACCCCGGCATCGGCCAGGCGGCGATCGCCGTCGTCCCGGTCGAGAAGTCCGGCATGGGATCCGGGATCAACACCACCTTCCGCCAGGTCGGGATCGCGACGGGAGTCGCCGGCCTGGGTGCCGTCTTCCAGTCCAGCGTCAACTCCAAGATCTCCGAACTATTGCCGCGCGCTCCCAGCGGGCTCGGCGAAATCGTCGCCTCTGGTGGCTCCCGTGCAGCCGGCGCGGTGGCTCCGGCCAGGATCAGGCCGGAGGTCGTCCACGCCTCCGACGTCGCCTTCGTTCACGCCTTCAACGAGATCATCCTGATCGCGGCCGTGCTCTCCTTCGTCGGCGCTGCCCTCGGCTTCGCCCTCGTCCGCTCCAGGGATTTCGTCCAGCAAGCCGGACCCGAAGAAGCTGAGGACGAGACCGCAAGCGAGCCTGTCCCCGCGTAACCGCTCCTCGCGAGGGGTCCCTTCGGTGACAGGACCCGCCGCGCCGGGTGCTAGACAGAGACCATGCTCAGAGAGCTGCGGATCGAGAACCTTCTGCTGATCGAGAAGGCCGAGTTGCGGCTCGGCTCGGGGCTGAACGCGATCACCGGCGAGACCGGCGCCGGCAAGACCGTCCTGGCTCATTCGCTCGACCTGCTGATGGGCGGTAAGGCGCGCCCGCAGATAGTGCGCCCGGGGGCGGAGGAGGCTTGGGTAGAGGGGGTCTTCGACCTGCCGGCGGACCTGCTTGCCGCGCCGGACATGACCGAGATCGCCGAGCGGCTTCCAGAGGGAGCCGAGGAGGTCGTGCTGGGCCGGCGGGTCTCGGCGAGCGGGCGGACCAGCGCCTTCGTCGCCGGACGCTCGGCCACGGCCGGGGATTTGAAACTGCTGGGCGAACGCCTGCTTGCCTTCTACGGCCAGCACGAGCACCGCAAGCTGACGATCGCGGCGGCGCAGATGGACGTCCTCGACGGTTTTGCCGGCACCGCTCACCTGGAGCTGCGCGAGGAATACCGCGCTACGCACCGTGAGTGCCTGCGGCTGGCGACGGAGCTGGAGGAGCTGCGTGAGCGCGACGGCTCGCGTGAGCGCGACCTCGATCTCTACCGCTACGAGCTCTCCGAGATCGAGGCAGCTTCGCCCGACCCTGTTGAAGAGGCCGAGCTGGGGGAGGAGCGAGAGCGACTGCGGCACGCCGAGAGCCTGCGCGAGGCCGCGGCCGGGGCGCACGCCGCCGCGCTCGGTGCCGACGAGGACGGAAGCGGTGCGGCCGGTGCTCTGGCTCAGGCCGAGGCGCTGCTGCAGGGAGTGAGTGGGGTGGACGCCGAGCTCGATGCGCTTTCGCAGCGGCTCAGCGCCGTAGCGATCGAGCTGACCGACATCGCCGCGGGGCTGCGCGATCACCTCGAAGGCTTGGCAGCGGACCCCGGGCGACTAGCGGCGGTTGAAGAGCGCCTTGACGCACTAGACCGCTTGCAACGCAAGCACGGCGGCAGCACCGAGTCGGTTCTCGTCCACGCCGAGCGCTGCCGAGCGGAGATTTCTCACCTCGAGAGCGCCGAGGAGCGCGGGGCGGAGGCCGAGGCGGCTCTGGCCGAGGCCGAGGAGCGCCAGGCCAGGCTCGCCGCCAAGCTGAGCAAGGCCCGCTCCAAGGCCGCGGCGCCGCTGGAGCGCGAAGCCGCGGCGGAGCTGGAGGGCCTGGCGATGCAAGGTGCGCGGCTCGAGGTGGCGCTCGAGCCCCATCCCGATGGCTTTGGTCCCAATGGCGCCGAGACGGTTGAGCTGCGCCTCGCGCCCAATCCGGGCATCGAGCCGGCGCCGCTGCGCGATGCGGCCTCCGGGGGTGAGCTCTCCCGGGTGATGCTGGCACTGAGCGGTTTCGGTGCCGGGGCCGGCGTGGGGACCTTGGTCTTCGACGAGATCGACGCCGGCGTTGGTGGCAAGACCGCGCGCCGGGTCGGCGAGCGGCTGCGCTCCCTCGGCGAGGGTCGTCAGGTCCTTTGCATCACCCATCTGCCCCAGGTCGCTTCACTGGCGGACACCCACTTCACGCTCGAAAAGGACGTCTCCGGCAAGCGCGCCCGGGCCAGCGTGCGCAAGCTCGACGGCGACGGCGTGGTCGAGGAGATTCGCCGCATGCTGGGCGGCGAGCAGAGCGACGAGGCGGCTACCCGCCACGCCCGCGAGCTGCTCGCCGCCGCTTAAGAAGGGTTGACCCCCGCTTAAAGAGCTGGAAAACCGCTTGGAACTCGCCCGCGCGGGCGGATAACCTGAATCGGTGGCAACCGCCAGTCGCCGTCGCTTTCCCGCCCTGCTCTCGCGCCGTGATGCGGCCTCACCGGTTGAGGCAATTGAAGGCCGGGTCCGACTCGGGCGCCGCACCAAGCACCTGGTCAAGCGGCTGCAGCCCGGCGAGATCGCCGTCATCGACCACGTCAACATCGACCGCATCGCCGCTGAGGAGCTGATCGCGACCGGTGTCAGCGCTGTGATCAACGCTTCGCCCTCGTCCAACGGGCGCTACCCCAACTCTGGCCCGCTGCTGCTGGCCCAGGCGGGCGTGCGCTTGATCGACGTTGAGGACGCCGACCCCTTCGAGCTGCTTGCCGACGGCAACTTGGTCAGCCTCGCCGGCGGCGCCGTGCTCGGTGGCGGCCGCGAGCTGCTGCGCGGCCGCGAGCTCGGGGTCGAGGAGCTGGAGCGGCAGCTTGGAGAACAGCTCGAGCGGGTCGATGAGGCGCTGGCCGAATTCGCCGAGAACACCGTCGCCCACGTGCGCCAGGAGAGTGATCTCCTCACCGGCAGCATCGAGTTCCCCGCGACCCGCGTCTCCTTCCGTGACCGCCACGTCCTGATCGTCGTCCGCGGAGACCGTCACCGCCGCGACCTCAAGGCCCTGCGCGCCTACATCCGCGACGTGCGGCCGATCGTGGTCGCGGTCGACGGCGGCGCCGACGGGGTGCTGGAGGCCGGCATGAAGCCCGACCTGATCATCGGCGACATGGATTCGGCCGGCGACCAGGCGCTGTGCTGTGGCGCCGAGTTGATCGTCCACGCCTATCCCGACGGACGCTCCCCTGGTCGACAGCGCCTGCTCGACCTTGGCCTCGAGCACACCCTGCTGCCGGCGGCGGGGACCAGCGAGGACGTGGCGATGCTGATGGCCTACGAGAAGGGGGCGGCGCTGATCGTCAGCGTCGGCGCTCACTTCAACTTGATCGAGTTCCTCGATCGCAAGCGCGGCGGCATGTCCTCGACTTTCCTCACCCGGTTGCGGATCGGCGAGAAGCTGGTCGACGCCAAGGGCGTGAGCCGGCTCTACAACCCGAGCTCGCCCTTCGGGCCAATGGCGCTCTTCCTCGCCGCCTTCATGGTGCTGGTGGCAATCGTCGTGATCACCTCGCCGGCGCTCAGCGACCTGGTCGAACTGGTCTGGCTGAAGATCAAGATCTGGCTTGGGATTTAGCGAAGACAGGGCGCCGGCCCAATAGCCTGCGGGGATGGGTTACAGCGCCCGATACCACGCGACATCGCTGATCGCGGTCTTCCTC
>Ga0157379_10000989_pt1 | contig 23060 bp, 21 predicted proteins | sample S25metaG_FD_121802 | JGI IMG/M metagenome (GOLD analysis project Ga0157379, IMG submission 121802) | Switchgrass rhizosphere microbial communities from Kellogg Biological Station, Michigan, USA - S2-5 metaG | ecosystem: Host-associated > Plants > Roots > Rhizosphere > Soil | place: USA... | reverse complement strand
CCCGAGCACGAAGGCGGGATCATCGCGTTCACCAACTACGGCATCGAGAACCTCGAAACACTCATCGCCGACCAGGAAATCGCAAAAAGATAAATCCCTCGCGGCCTTCGCCGTATGGCTACGGTCTTTCTAACGCTCCCCAGACCGATATTGGCGAAGGGTAAGGGCTGATTGGCTTACCGCGTCGTGCAGCACGCGTGGAGCTTTTCCACGCCTTTCCCACAGCGTTACTATAGGGACGGAGAGCGTTGACAGTCCGCCAACGCCCTCCAACCTCAAAGATCAGAACTTGACGGTCGCGGTCGTTCCGTAGGTGCGCGGTTCGCGGCGTATCACAGCTGCAGAACCGAGCCCTGCGAGCGGGAGTGCACCGACAATGTCTCGCTCATTGCCAAGGTTGCGGCCCCACACTGCGATGTCCAGCTTGCCGTCCAGCAGCGTGACGTTTGCACGTGCGTTGATGAGCCAATGTGCCCGATCGGTTGCCGCGGCGGTGAAGCCGGCGGCGTCGGTCGCGGAAAAGGGCTGACCCGTCGTCGCGTCCCGGATCACACCCGCATCGTCGGTATAAAAGCCGGTCGGGTACACGGTGGTCTTCGACTGATAAGCAAAGTCAGCCCGCAAGCCCACGCGACCGAAGCTTACGTCGCCCGTCCAGGATGGCGAGATCGACGCGGTCCACTCAGGCACCAAAATGATTGGTTCGTTGCTGCGATCGAAATTAGTCGCCGGATCGACAAAGCGCGCATATTTCGGATGCGTGTAAGCCGCGGTGGCATCCAGCCTGAAACCGGCAGGAAGCGCCAAGCTCGCCTCAGCTTCCATGCCGTATATGCGCATCTTGGCAGCGTTGCTGATGTAGGTCGCCGTGGTTCCGCCTGCAAACAAGGTCGTCGAACGCTGGATGTCATTCACCACTGTGTAGTAGCCGGCCAGATTCAGCCTCACCGTGCGATCGAACAGTTCACTCTTGAGACCAAGCTCATGCGAATAGGCGATCTCGGGCTTGAAAGGCAGGAGCGACGCTGCGACGGCGCCGGTACCGCGGAAGTTCTGACCACCGGAACGGAAGCCGCGCGACGTCTTTGCATAGACCAGCATGTCGTTCGACAGCTTATAGTCCAGCACGGCGGTGTAGGATACGCCATTGAACGTGTCCGAATTCGTGGTCGGGCATGCCGCCAGCAGGCAGAATTCGGCCGGCCCGACGAGCGTTGCGTTATTGAGCGTCAAACCCTTCTTGTCGCTGGAATAGCGAAGACCGCCGGTGAAGGACAGCGCGTCCGTGAAGTGATAGGTCGCTTGAGCGTACACACCCTTGCTGGTGTTGACGATCCGACCGGCATAACGATTGAGAACAGTAGCTCCACCAACCGCTGCTGAAGACAGAGCGTTGAAGTTTGAGAATAAACTTCCGTCCGTCCCCGTTTCGCGGAAAATAAAACCGCCAACAACAAAGTCGAGCTTGTCGTTCAGCGCTTTGCCAGTGACGGTGACCTCACCCGACCACTGCTTGATGTCGGCATCAGAGTTGGCCGGAACGCCCTCCAAAATAAACACGTCGGAGCCGTCGTTGTCATTCTGCGAAAAGTCGCGAACGTGCCGGTAGCCACCGATCGCCTTGATTTCCCCGAAAGACGTGTCGACCGTGGCCGTCGCCGAATAGGTTTGCGTCTTGCTGTAAGAGAACGGCAGAGCGCTCAATGAAACCTGGTCGAGGTTGCGATTGGCAGCAACGTTGTTGTTCAGGCGAGTATATCCCGCCGCCAAGCAGGCGGGCGTAGGATTGCCTGTCAGGTCGAAGCAGCCCGCCGCGCCGAGGGTTTCCAGCCCCGCTTCGACATTACCCAGCCCAGTCGGGCTGACATATTCCATCCGTTCCGGATTGGCGATAACGCTCGAGCGGTAAAGTTCAGCCGACAGAAGCAGGCGGAATGCATCCGAAGGCTTGATCAGCAGCTTGGCGCGAAAGGTCGTGTCGTCGAGGTTCCCCAGCTTCCGGTTCGTGTTGATTTCACGAACATAGCCGTCTCTGCGGTTCTGCGAGAATGCGACACGGAGCGCCAGCTTGTCGTCGATCAGGGGTGCGTTGAGCACGGCAGTGCCGGCCGCATAGTTGAAATTGCCATATGTGCCACTGATGGTCCCGCTCAGACCTTCGCTGAAACTCGGATCATTGCTGTTGACAAGCAATGCACCACCCGTCGTGTTGCGGCCAAACAGGGTGCCCTGAGGACCCTTGAGCGTCTGTACGTTGGCGATATCGACAAGGCTGGCGTTCAGGCCGAAAGCGCGCGCCCAGTACAGCCCGTCCACGTATACACCAACCGAGGGGTCGAGTGTCGAGAGGGTGTCGTTCTGAACCTGCCCGCGGATGGAGATCACGACAGCCGACGGCGTGGTCTGAGGCGTGGAGAAGGTAAGGCCGGGCGTAAGCAATGCCACGTCGGGCACAGCGCGGGCGTTCTGCTGAGTAAGAGCCTCGCCGGAAAAGGCGGTGACGGCAACGGGCACATCCTGAAGATTTTCAGCAACCTTCCGGGCGGTGACGATGATCTCACCAAGACCCGACTGAGCATCATCTGCCGCAGTGGCCGCAGCGGCTGGAGCAGCCTGGGTATCCTGCTGCGCCTGCGCGAACGCCTGCTGGCTGATGAGAGAAATGGCCAACACGGCCCCCGACGTCGTCAGTTGACGATATTTGTTACCGATCATTTTCATCCTCCCTGGAAGACTGATTTTCATAAAGACAAGAATTACTGACATCGCCTGACAATAAATCAGACAATTTCAGGATGACCTACGATTTTGATGAAGCATAGGGCGGCGCCCGCCATCTGTTTTCGTGGGGTACAACCGGGCCTTAACTCAAATGTTCCATCCCCTCTCCTGCGCGCTGACTTTTGATACCAACACGATGTCTTCGTCAGACGATCCCAGAGATGGGAGTTCGCAGTTTGCGCGTCCGCTACCGTAGCATTGACGGTATGTCAAATCGGAACTGAAGGAGTGGCGCCATTTTTCGATTGTTGTGACAATCCGATCAGAGACGGCTGTCAACTACGCTGTTGGCGCTCGCGTGAGAGCATATAACTCGTCCATCTCCCGGATGACAGCAGCCCAAATCTGCTCGGAAGGATGGATCAGCCGCTTGATCGCTCTTAGTGCTGCATTGGACGAGAGGTTGAGCCGCCGCACTTCCTGCGTGGCTGTCTCCTCCAGATCATGCGAATTGACCGCCAGCGTTGCGATGCCCCACTCGACGGCCTCGCTGCCACTCAGAACATGATTGCGCGCAAAGATTTCGAAGGCGCGGCGAGTGCCCACCCGCGCCGGAAGCAACAGGCTGGACCCTGCTTCGGGAGAGAATCCAAGCCTGGCAAAAGGCGCGCTGAGTTGGGCGTCCTCGCCCACGAAAACGAGGTCGCAATGCAGAAGAAAAGTCAGTCCAAAGCCGATCGCGCGACCTCGGACCGCCGCGATCAGGGGCTTGTCGAACGACGTCAGTGCTTTCAGGAACCTGCCCACTGGCTGTTCCACGAACGGGACGTCGCGCGGCGCCGACCGCAGATCGACAATATCGGTCCCCGCGCAAAAGTCTGGACCGGCGGCCACCATGATGACCGCCAGCACAGTTGGATCTTGCTGAGCGCCGGCCAGGAGCTGAGCGAGGCCCGCGTACATTTGCGAATTGACCGCGTTGCGCTTTTCCGGCCGGTTCAGAACAATCGTCAGGATGCCCTGATCGAGAGACGCCAACAGCGCTCCGCCGGCGAGTTGACTCAAGTCCATCATTTCACCCTCCCCGCAAGTGCGCACCCGCAGGGCGCACAGCCAGAAACGCTACCGGCCTTGCGCCGCCGGACGCTTCCTCCTCTCAGCCTTGGAAGGGTCCGGCATTGAGCTGTTCACGCACGGGGGTGAATTCATGCGCGGCAAGGCCCGGACGCAGCCAGTGCCCGCCATCGATGACGAAGGTAAGGCCCGTGACGAAGGCCGCGTAGGGCGAGCAAAGGTAGGTCGCCGCCCAGCCAAGCTCATGGGTTTCACCAACGCGCATGGCGGGAAGGCGGCTGCCGCCGCGATCGCCGGTCATTTTCGAGGAAAGCGCTTTGGGGAAGTCCTCGTGCGGGAAAGGGCCGGGCACGAGCGTATTGACGCGGATATCGACCGGGGCCCATTCAACCGCGAGCGAACGGCTGAGGTTGGTCACGCCTGCCTTGGCCGACGCGGAATGCGCCGCGCCCGGACCGCCGGTCCAGGCGTACGCGGCGCCGATGTTGAGAATGGAACCGCCCTTCCCTGCCTTCATCCGGCGGCGACCAAATTCGCGCGAGCAGTTGAACGTGCCGTTGAGAACGATGTCGACGACGGTGGCCCAGGCGTTGACGCTCAGATCCTCAGCAGGGCAAGCGAAGTTGCCAGCGGCATTGTTGAACAGCACATCCACTGCGCCAAGTTCGGCCTCGATCGCATCGAATGTATCCGTGATCGCCTGAGCGTTGCGCACATCGACGCCAAATCCAGCGGCCTTGCCGCCCTCCGCTTCGATCGCGGCGACGCCCTTGGCCCGGTGCTCCTCACCCCGACTGAGAATGGCCACCGATCCGCCAAGCCGTGCGAATTCGAGCGCCATCGCTTTGCCGAGACCCGTTCCGCCACCGGTGATCGCGATCACCTTTCCATCAAACGTGCCAGCCGGCAGCATCGCATTGCCGTAGGAAGGTGCGGGTGACAAAGGCATAAAGGAAGCTCTCTCTAATGGTGGCCTGCGGTTGCCAGGGACAAGTCCGGCGGCTCTCCGGTCTATATTCGTGTGGCAGGCAACTCCCAGCCTGCACCCTCACAACCATGATCTGACACTGTCGTCAAGTATCGAATGAATTCGAAGACCTCGACTGCGCTGCCGCTTTCACCGCCCCTGAAAATTCGGTTTGCGCTTTTCCTTGAAGGCCGCGAGCCCTTCCTTGCTATCCTCAGACGCCAGCGCCATGGGCAGATGCATCAGTTCATAACGCAGGGCATCATCCAGGCTCATCGGACCGTTCGCCAGAGCGCCTTTGGTCAGGGCAATGGTGATGGGTGCCGCTTCCGCCAGCCCCTCGGCTAGGCGCAGCGCAAGCTCAAGGGCGCCTCCGGTCTCAGCCAGTTCGTCGGCGAGACCGATGCGATGCGCCTCCTCGCCGGACAGCATCGTGGGGATGAAGACCAGTCGGCGAGTACGCGCCACACCGATGCGGTTGGGCAACGAATGCAGCAAGCCCACATCCGGCACGATGCCAATCTTCGTGAAGGACGCTCCGAACCGCGCGGTGCGGGCGACAATGGCCAGGTCGGAACCTGCCACCATCGACAGGCCCGCGCCAAAGGCGTCCCCTTCCACGGCCGTGATGATCGGCTTGGGGGACAGGATGATCGCCCGTGCGAGGTGATGGACGTCCTTGAGATTTTCCCCCGCCTGGATGAAGGTCGGATCCTGCGCAACGGTGCCGATCCGTGACAGGTCGGCTCCTGCACAGAAATGCTCGCCCTCGCCCGTAATGACGATCGCGCGAATGTCGGCGTCATGATTGAGCTGGGTGAGCTTGGCCGTAAGATCGCGCCGCATTTCAGGCGTAAAGGCATTACGGCGAGCGCTGTTATCGATAGTCAGGACGGCGATGCGATCCCGCCGCTCAAGCTTGATCTGCGTCATCCTTCCTGCCCCTGCGCGGATTCTGGCCCAGTGCTCGCCTCATTCTTGCCGAAGGGACCATCACGCTCCTGCAACGCGGCCTTGATGCCTTCCGCCCTCACCTTGGCGCCAAAGTTCGAATAAGCAGAGGACAAATGGGCCCTGGCGTCATTTTCCCCGGCAAAGCGCTGAAGCGTCCGCGCGCCCATCAATTCCATGCCCGCGTTGATCACGCGCTTGTGGGTCGCCAGCAGGTCGGGTTCTACTTTGGCTATGCGGCGGGCAAGATAGTCGACCTCCGCGTCAAGCTGATCGGCTGGTACCGACTTCATGACCAGCCCGATCTTCGCGGCCTCACTGCCGCGCAGCGTGTCCCCGGTGAACAGCATCCGCTTCGCCCATTGCGGGCCCACATGGTAGAGCCACATGTTGCTCGCGGGCGAACCCAGCGCGCGGGTGGCAGGATAGCCGATGCGGGCATCGTCGGCGGCGATCACCATGTCGCACATGAAGGCGATGTCGGTGCCGCCGGCGAGGCAGTTGCCGTGCACCTTGGCGATGACCGGCTTGAACATGTCGAAGATCTGCAGGCGCGGCGCGCTGCGCATACGCAGCTGCCAAGCATCATCGTCATAGGAAGCCTGGCCACGATAGCGCTCAATATCAAAGCCATAGGTTTGACCCTGGGGCAGATAATCACCGCCCGAGCTGATGTCATATCCAGCGCAAAAGTCCTTGCCCGCGCCTTCCAGAACAACGCAGCGAACTTCCTTGAGGTCGTCCGCCTCGATCAGCGCGGCCTGCATTTCCTCCAGCAGTTGCTGGGTCAGGGAATTTCGCTTGTCCGGACGGTTGAGCGTGATCTTCGCCACGCCGTCCTTGACCTCAAAGAGGATCGTTTGCGGATCCGTCAGCCACTTGCCCATATTCGAGCTCCTTTTCCTGCAAATCCGATCGTGCCGGGGACATGCCTGCTCAGCCCGGCAACGTTCCTGCTTCCACCTGCTCGCGCAGAGCCACCTTGTTGACCTTGCCGCTCGGCAACCGGGGCAGTTCGTTGACGAAAAAGACGCGTCGCGGCGTCTTGTAGCCTGCGATCAGCTTGCGGGTGTGCGCCTCTACATCGCCCGCGCTCAGCGCCGCATCGCGTGACACGATGATGGCAACCACCGTCTCGCCCCATTTCTCGTCGGGAACGCCAATGACGGCCACGTCGGCGACATCGGGATGTTCGGCGAGCGCGGCTTCGACTTCGCGAGAATAGATATTCTCGCCGCCCGATATGATGACGTCTTTCTTGCGATCCAGCAGGTGGACATAGCCTTCATGGTCGACCATGCCGATGTCGCCCGTGTGCAGCCAGCCCCCCCGCAGCGCATCGATCGTCGCGGCGCTGTTGTTCCAGTAGCCGCGCATCATGCTTTGGCCCTGAATGCAGATCTCGCCAGCCTCGCCCGGTTCCAGGACATTGTCGTCATCGTCAACGCAGCGCATCCGCAATCCCGCATAGGGATGACCAAGCGATGAAAGGCGTCGCAGGTCGTCCTCGTCGCCATCGGGCCGATGCAGGTCGATGGGCAGAATGGTGCCCAGCGCCTCGGTCTGCCCGTAAATCTGAGCGAAGACAGGCCCGATGCGCCGAAGTCCTTCGCGCAACAGCGGCAGCGGCATGGGCGCGGCCGAATACAGGATCATGCGAAGGCTGGAAAGATCATGGCTGTCGAAGGAGGCCTCCTCCAGCAGCATCTGGATCATGGTGGGCGCCATATGCCCGACGGTGATCCGTTGGGCCTCGATCGCCTTCAGGGCGGCATCGGCGCGAAAGGACCGTTCCAGATGAATTGCGCCGCCAACCCAGTGCTGGGCCAGCTGGATGTTCTTGGCCCCGACGTGATAGACCGGCATGACCAGTAAAGTGCGGTCCTCGCAGCCAAGGCCCATATGCAGCGCCGTCATGTGCGCGGACCCGATCTGGTTGGAATGGCCCAGCATGCAGCCCTTGGGCCGGCCTGTCGTGCCGCTGGTATAGATCAGATAGGCGATGTCATCGCCGCTCGCGCGGAATGGCGGACTGCCCGCGTCCCCGTCGGCCACGACCGCCTCAAAGGGTTCGGCCCAACCCGGGCAGTCTGGACCGATCGCGATGAAGTGATCGATGGCGCCCCGCTTTTGCCGCAGCGTCTCAACGTAATCGGCATAGGCGGTTTCGAAGATCAGCGCACGTGGCGAGGCATCGGCGATGATATAGTCCATCTCCGGCGGCGCCAGACGGTAGTTGACGGTCGCCAGCACCATGCCGGAAATTTCCGCCGCGCCGAACGCTTCGAGATATTCGACGCTATTCTGCGACAGCACGCAGACCCGGTCCTGATGGCGCAGGCCTCGCCGCGCCAGCCCCGAAGCCAATGCGCGGCAGCGATCGGCAAACTGGCCATGGGTAAGGCTGCGGTCCTCCGCAACGATGGCGGGACGATTGGCATACCAACGGCCGTTATTTTCGATGGTCTCGCCCAGCGAGCGATCTTCGATGCCCATCCGGTTCAGCTCGGCAGGCCCAGGACCGACTTCGCGATCATGTTGCGTTGAACCTCGTTGGCGCCGCCATAAATGGTCGGCACCCGCGCTGCGGCATAAAGCGCCAGCGGATCGACGATCATTTCGCCCAATTTGATCGGTTCCGCGACCCGCGCACGGTCCCCTGCAATGGCGAGGATCTCCTCTGAGATGCGTGCCTGAAGTTCGGTCGCCACGATCTTGAGGAGCGAGACGTCCGGGCCGATATCCGCGCCTTCCTCGACCTGCTTGACGAACGTCTCGAACAGGGTTGTGAGGTCATAAAGGTCAAGCCGTAGTTCGGCATAGCGATCGATGAAGCTCTGGTCCTCAAAGGCGCCGAGGGATTCCGCCAGCCGCTCCAGCTGCCGCAGCGCCATCATCGGGATAATGGGCGCGCCCACGATCACCCGCTCATGGCCCAGCACTGACTTTGCAAGGGTCCACCCCTGATCGACCTCGCCGACCACATTGGCCCGGGGCACGCGGACATCGTCGAAAATGACCTGCGCGAACTCCACCTCGCCGGTGAAGCTGTCGATCGGCCGGACGGTGACGCCGGGGCTCCTCAGGTCGATGAGCAGCATGGTGATGCCCTGCTGCTTCTTGCCGCTGTTGTCCGTGCGCACCAGCGCGAAGATCCAGTCGGCGCAAGTCGCCAGCGTGGTCCAGATCTTTTCCCCGGTCACGATGAAATCGTCGCCGTCCGCCACTGCCTTGCATTGCAGCGAGGCAAGATCCGACCCCGCGCCCGGCTCCGAATAGCCTTGGCACCAAATTTCCTCGCCGCTCGCGATCTTGAGCAGGTGGCGCTGCTTCTGCGCCTCCGTGCCGAAATGCATCAGCAGCGGGCCGACATGGTTGATCGCCTGATCAGGATGGCGCGCGCAGCCGTGGCGAGCCATTTCCTCCATCATGATGATCTGCTTGCGGATCGGAAGGCCCATGCCCCCATATTGCTTGGGCCAGGAAGGGCAAAGCCACCCCTTGCGTCCCAACGCGAGAACCCAGTCGCCGATCTCGTCCATGCCGATACGGCTGACGATGAACCGCTTGTCGGGGGGATAATTGGCTTCGATCCAGTCGCGGACGAGTGCCCGAAATACCTCGTCGCTCATCGCGGCATAATCCTGGTCATCCAAGGCAGCTACAGTGTCAGTCATCGTAAACAGCCGACCTCTTTTCCACGAATGCGGTCATCGACTCCTTGGAGTCCTTGTGGAAGGCGACTTCGGCCGTCATCGACTGCTCGTAACGATAGCCATCGCGAACAGACAGATTGTTGACGGTGCCGAGCGTTCGCTTCGCCATGCGGACCGCGTAGGCGCTCTTCTTCGCGATTTCTCCCGCCATCGCCAATGCTGTCGGAATCAGCTCCTCGGGCGTTGTGCACGCCTCTATGATGCCCAGGCGATACAGCTCGGACGCAGGCACGCGATAGCCGGTGAAGACCATGCGCCGAGTGAGCGAGCGGCCGAATATCTCCATGGCGTGCCGAGCGCCGCCCATCAGGCCGACGTTGATCTCCGGAAGGCCGAAATGCGCATTGTCCGACGCTATCATGATGTCGCAGGAGGATGCCAGCACCATGCCCGCTCCCAGGGCGGGGCCGTTGACCGCCGCGATCACCGGCTTTTCGCATTCCATCACGGCGTAGAAAGTTTCACGCACACGCCGCAGATGCGCCCAGCGCCTGCCCGGTTCCACCCCGGTCCTGATACGGTTTTTAAGATCAGCTCCAGCCGAGAAGACCTTGCCGGCTCCGGTCAGCACGACGGCGCGCACATCCTTGGCATCGTTGAACTGATCGAACGTCGCGGTCAGCGCGTCCATGAGGGCGACGGTCTGCGCGTTGACCTTGGGTTCGTTGAGCGTAACGACCGCGATACCGTCACTTATGGATACGTCTATCGGGCTTTCCATCGCCATCACCCGTGCACCTCCCCACGATCGAGCGAAACGAAGCGCCGGCGGGCGGTTGTGGGAGACCCGAGCCAAGGCACCAGGGCAAGCGCAGCACGCGCCAGCTCGCCCAGTTCATATTCGCCAGTGTAGCCGATGGCGCCGTGGAGCTGGAACGCCCCCTTGACCACAAACTCTGCTGCGGCTCCGGCACGCGCCTTTGCCGCCAGCGCGGCCAGTTCCGCGTCCTTTATATCGACCGAACAGGTGTCACCTGCGCGCTGCACCGCGACGCGAGCCAGTTCCTTCTGCCCCCACATATCGACCAGACGGTGCTGCACGACCTGGTTTGATCCGATGGGTTTGCCGAACTGAATGCGCTGCTTGCTATAGTCCGACGTCAGATCGATCATCTTCTCGCACTGCCCGGTCAACTGCGCAGCTACGGCGATCCGAGCCAGCAGGAATGCGGGAGACAGCGCGTTCCGGTCGCGCATTTCGATGAAGGAAGAAGCGGCGACCTTGGTGGCGAAAGTCACCGTGGCGATGGTGCCGCCCGCCAGCGCGCGGTGCGTCGTAGCAGCAACGCCGTCGGCACCAGCCTCGATCACCAGCAGCCCTGCCTTGCCGCCCAGTTCAACCGGAAGGCAGAAATGCGTCGCCATATCGGCGAACTCGACGAACTCGCGCTTCGTCGAAACGGTGAGGTCATCTCCCATCGCCTTCACTGGCGCGAAGGTGAGGTTGCGATCGTCATCGGCCGTGCCCGTCTGCCAACACAGCACTGGCCGCGCCGACCCGGTCACCAGATCAGCGATCAGCCGATCTCGCAACGCCCCTGCCCCGCAGCATTCCAGCGCGGTCAGCGAAAGGACGGCAACGGCGGAATAGTTGCTGGTGATGCCATTGCGACCAAGCGCCTGATACAGTCCGACGAGCACCGGCGCAGGCAAGCCCGCGCCGCCATGCTCTTCCGACGCCAACAGGCCCAGCCAGCCCGCCTCCGCAACCTCGGACCATTCCTCGGTCGCCCGGGCGGCAGCATCGCCGCCCGCTCGTGCGCTGCGCTTGCGAGCAAAGGCGTCCACGCTATCGCGCAGGGCATCGATCAGTTCAGGATCAACCTCGGGTCCGGCCCCGAAAACAGACTGCATCACATCCATCGACATTCACCGGCCGACAAACTTGGGCTTCCGTTTTTCCCGAAACGCCGCAATCGCTTCACGCAGGTCCTCGCTGGTCATCGTCATCGCCTCATAGGCCATGCCAGCGTCCATCATCGAATGGGCGATACGCTTCAGCTCCATATTGGCCAGCGTCTTGGTCGTGCGGATCGCGAGCGGCGGCGATGCCGCGAGGCGGTCGGCAAACTCGTTCACCTTGGCGTCTAGTTCCTCGGCCGGCACCGCGAAATTGATGAGGCCCATAGTCGCTGCTTCCGGCGCCTTGATGAGGTCACCCAGGAACAGATATTGCTTCGCACGCGCGAAGCCAATCAACTGCGGCCAGATCACGGCGCCGCCGTCGCCAGCGGTCAGACCGATCTTCGCATGAGGATCGCCAAAGCGCGCGGTATCCACCGCGATGATGATGTCGCAGAGCAAGGCCAGCGTGCAGCCAAGCCCGATCGCGTCGCCATTGATACGACCGATGATCGGCTTCTGGCATTCAAGCAGCCCGAACACGGCCTGTTTCGCCTCGCGAACCGCCGCATGCAGTATATGCGGATTTTCGTTCTGCTCCAGCAGCAGGTCGAAGTCGCCGCCCGCCGAAAACGCCTTGCCCGCGCCGGTGAGGACAATCACGTCGGAATCGGGATCCTCGGCGAGATCGACGAACAGCCGCGCTATCTCGCGATGCATGTCGCCCGATGCCGCGTTCAGATGCTCGGGGCGGTTGAACGTCGCCGTCAATATCCGGCCACGCCGTTCAAAAACGATATTTTTATAGGACTCGAAGTTCATTTTTTGGGTCACCCGCTCCGAATTGGAAGATCGCCGCTTCTGTGTCGCCGATGCCGCGCGACCGCCTGCTGGCTGTTCCGCGAAACACCGACCCGGATCATCATCATCCTGCCTGCCGCGCTTTTATTGACGTTCCTGTCAAACTGCAAGCACGATGCGCCCATCGGGCCCACTCTGCTGGTCAGCGCGACAATATCGTGATCGCGCAGTTCCCGCCAGCGCCCAGCACATGGCCGAGCGCGACCTTCGCCCCTTCCACCTGCCGGGGACCGCAATTGCCGCGCAACTGCTCGACCAGTTCCACGACCTGTCCCAGGTGCGATGCTCCGATCGGTTCGCCCTTGCTGATAAGACCGCCGCTCATATTTACGGGCGTCTTGCCGCCGATTTCGACCTCGCCACTGTCGATGAGCCGACCGCCCTCGCCCACCGGGCAGAGCCCCAACTCCTCATAAAGCTCGATCTCACAGAATGCGTCGGTATCCTGCACTTCGAAACAATCGATGTCTTCCACACCGATGCCGGCCGCTTCGTACACGCGCTGCGCCGTAACCTCGGTAGGACCATGATTGTCGATCGTGGCACTCATGCTTTCCGCCGGGCACCGGAAATCGGATGAATAGCGCGAGATGGAGTGGCTGATGCCTGCGATGCGGATGCCTTTTGCTCCCAATTGCCGCATTTTCTTTTCCGACGCCACGACCACAGCAGCTGCACCGTCATTGGGCGCACAGATTTCCAGGAGGCGGATCGGGTCGCAGACCAGGGTCGAGCCCAGGATCTGCTCCATCGAAAATTCCTTCTGATACATGGCGTACGGATTGTGCACGCTGTTCTTATGATTCTTGTAGGCTACCCTGGCGATCTGCTCTGCGGTGGTGCCATATTCGTGCATGTGCCGCATGGCGCGCATCGCCCAGTAGCTTGGGTTTTGCGAAATGCCGAGTTCGACCTGCCAAGGGCTGTAGATCATGGACGGGTCCATGAAGCCGCGCGGCATCTTCTCCGTACCGCAGACCAGCGCCAAATCGACATCGCCCGACTTGATGGCGAGAACCGCCTGCCGCAGAGCCGCACCGCCGCTGGCGCACGCCGCCTCCACGTCGATGATCGAAATGTCCGTGCTGCCGAGCTTGCGCAGGATACGCGGGCCAGAAGTCGCCGGCAGATACATGCGCGCCATAAAGGCGGACTGGATGTCGCGCCATTGAACCCCGGCGTCCTTGAGCGCCAGCGCCGCGGCTTCGGAACCGATCTGCTCATAGCTTTTGTCGAAACGGCCGAAGGGGTGCATGCCGGCGCCAATGATGTAAACGTCGCTCACCGTCACTCTCCTACCGCGTCATAGGTAAAGGCGACGACTTCCTCGCCCTTCTCGTTCGTGCGAAGCACATAGGGACGGAATTTGAGCTGCATGCCGATCTGCAACTGCCCAGGATCGGTGCTGAGCGGCGCCATGACTCGTATGACGTCATCGATCTCGATCAGGCCGAGACCGAACGGCTTGAAGTCGGCCGGACCTTGATAGTTGCCAGGCGGTCTGTGCCGAACGATCGTGTAGGTGTAGAGCGTGCCGGTATCGCCGAGCACTACGGGCGAAAGATTCTCATCGCCACAGTTGGAGCAGCTCGCAGTGGCACCAAGGCTCGTTTCCCCACAGGCGCCGCAGCGGCTCCCCGCCAGATGAACCTCATCAAGTTGCTCCAGCGAGCCCGCGAACAGCCCTTCCTTTATTGCAATCCGCTCTGCTGCCATCGACCCCGATCCAGTCCTGCCGAAAATTAATTCTGGGCGCCAGATAAACCGCCTGGTCTACGTGTGGCAACCGTTGATTGACATCTCCGTCAAATTGCGCGGATAAAGGCCCGGTTAAGTTCCCGCCGCGCCGAACGCTTGACGACCCCATCGGATTATGTGCCAAGGAAAGCCACTCACGTCGAGTCCCAGGAGCCCGTGGATGACCATCAGAATAGAAAAGCGCGATCAGGTCGCGATAGTGACGCTTGATCGCCCGGAAAAGAAGCACGCGATCACTACGGAGATGCGGCTTCAGCTCTACGAGGCTTTTGAAGATCTTGGCGAGGACAACAGCGTGCGCGCCGTGATCCTGACCGGAAGCGGCGACGATTTCTGTTCAGGGATGGATGTCGGCGAGTTCGGTGAATTCACCATGGCCGACCGCTTCGTGCGCACGATAAGGCTGCAACGCATCAGCCGCGCCATCTATCGTCTGAAGAAGCCGACCATCGCCGCCGTGCGTGGCGTATGCATGGGCGCGGGGTGGAGCTATGCCCTTTGCTGCGACTTCATCATCACTGCCGAAGACGCGCGCTTTGGCCAGGTATTCAACCGCACCGCACTCGCCCCCGATGCCGGATCCGCATGGCTGTTGACCCAGCAAATCGGCGCCATGCGGGCCAAGGAGCTGTGCTATTCCGGCCGGATCATCAATGGTCGGGAAGCGGCCGAGATGGGGCTTGCTCTGACAAGCCTGCCTGCCGACCAGGTGATGGAGGAGGCACTGGCGATGGCGTCGCGCCTGGCCGGAGGACCGACCCTGGCGATGGCGATGGCGAAGCGTCAGTTCGAGATTGCCGCTACCACCAGCTTCGACACATTCCTGGAAACGGAATTCGCGATGCCGCCGCTGATGCAGCAGACAGAGGACCACAAGGAAGGCGTGGCCGCCTTCCGCGAGCGGCGCCCCGCCACCTTCCGCGGCACCTGAGCACACTCGCTTTTGACGACATTTCACCCATCAATCCGAGGTTGCAGCATGAATTTCAAAACGATCATCTTTGAAAAGGGCGCAGACGGTGTCGCGACCATCAGTCTCAATCGACCGGAGAGACTGAACTCCTTCAACCAGCAGATGCTGGATGACATGCGCGCCGCATGGACCATCATTCGCGAGGATGACGAGATCAGGGCGACGGTGATTCAGGCCGTGCCCGGCCGTGCCTTCTGTACCGGCGTGGACGTCGTTGCGGAGATCGACCTTTTCCCCAACGATCCCTTCCGCGAGCGCGACCCGGGCGAGGCGGTCGGTCCCAAGACGAACTTCGTCTGGAAGCCGGTCATCGCCGCAGTGCACGGCCTTTGCGCAGGTGGCGCCTTCTACTTCATCAACGAAGCAGACATCATCATCTGCTCGGAAGACGCCCAGTTCTTCGATCCGCATGTCAGTTTTGGCATGGTGCCTGCCTGCGAACCGATCGGACTGTCGCACCGCATGCCCTATGGGGAGATCATGCGAATGATCCTGATGGGCAATGGCGAACGGATTGGTGCAGAGACTGCGCTGCGGATCAATCTCGTCAGTGAGATTGTGGAAAACGCCAAGCTGGCCGACCGGGCGCATGAGCTTGCCGCCCTAATCGCGAGCAGGCCCAGCACGGCGACGCAGGGAGCGGTCCGGGCCATGTGGGAGTCGCTCGATCTGCCATATTCGGCTGCGCTGCGCTGCTCATACAAATACACGCAGGTCGGCAACCCGGTTTCGCGCCTGGATCGTTCGACAGCTAAGAAGGAACCCTTTAACGTTCGGTGAGCATTCGAAACTGACTGGGCGAGCACGCGCGCGGCACTACACCCGCCGCGTTTGCCGCAGTGGTTAGTTGACAGGAACGTCAACTTCGTAAATAGCGGCGGCTAAATTACCTCTCAAGGATCGGGTGACTATGTTCGAGGAAAATGACGATCTCAATCTGTTTCGGGAGAGCATCGCCAAGTTTCTGGACAAGGAATGCCCCGTCGAGAATATCGCTCGCTGGGAGGCGAAAGACGCCATTCCACGCAGCGTACTTCACGGGATGGCTGAACTTGGGATTCTCGGCCTCACGGTCCCGGAGGAATATGGCGGCCTTGGCACCAACGTCATGATGATGTGCGTGGTGATGGAAGATCTGGCTGCGCGCTGGAGCGGCCTGGCCAGCCTCTATAATATGAGCGTAGGCTATGGCAGCCTCAATCTGGTCTACAAGGGCACGGAGGAGCAGAAGCAGCGCTTCCTTCCGGGCCTGCTGGCCGGCGAAACGCTCGTTGCCTATGGTCTGTCGGAACCGGAAGTCGGCGGCGACCTCGCCTCGGTCAAGGCCCGCGCCGAACGGCAAGGCGACAAGGTCATCCTCAACGGAAGCAAACGCTGGATTTCCGGCGCCAATCTGGGCGACTACATGCTCGCGCTGGTGCGCAGCGGCGATCCCGATCAGCGCTACCGCAATCTCTCGTTCGTGATCGTCCCGCTCGATGCTCCCGGCGTCAGCATAACGCTGACGCGCTGCATGGGGCATCATGGCGTTCCCACGAACGACGTCAATCTGGACAATGTCGAAGTCGATGCCGGCATGATCCTCGGCGGTGACGAGGCATGGAACAAAGCTTGGTCGATGCTCGCCGGGCCAAGCCTGGAAATCGAAAAGCTGGCCCCCACCTTCATCGCGCTGGGCATTGCCAAGGCAGCAGTGGCCGAAGCGTGGCAATACAGCCAGGAGCGCGTCCAGTTCGGCAAAGCCATCTGCACGCACCAAGCCGTGCGCCACGTGCTGTCCGACGTGCAGACCAAGCTGAAGGCGGCGCGTCTGATGGCCTATGACGCGGCGTCGAAGGTCGACGCGCAGCAGCCATCTGCGGTCGACACCTGCATGGCGAAGCTTTTCGTGGCCGAAACCGCCAAGGAGATCGTGCTCGCCTGCCAGCAATATGTGATGGGCGCCTATGGCTATGCCGAAGGTTTCCAGATGGAACGCTATGTGCGCGACGTACTGGCCGTGCCGATTTACGGCGGGTCCTCCGCCATTCAGAAAAACAATATTGCAACGCTGATGAAGCTGCCGCGCTGACATAAAGATCAGCTTCGGAACTAACGCGGGCGGATTGCGCCAAGGGTGCAGACTGCCGATATTTAGAGCGCGGTCCTGCCCAACGGGAGGCGGCGACCGGCTGAGAAAGGATCCAGATGGCTGAGGCATATATCATCGACGCGGCACGCACCCCGCGCGGCGTTGGCAAAGCGGGCAAGGGTGGTCTGGCGCATCTGCACCCCCATCATCTGGCTGCTACGGTGCTGGCTGCGCTGCGCGATCGCAACAATCTGGAAACCGCCGATGTCGGCGACATCATCTGGTCGGTGACCCATCAGCGTCGAGAGCAGAGCTGCGATCTCGGGCGGATGGCCGCGCTGGCGGCCGGCTATGACATCGGCGTGTCGGGTGTCACATTAGACCGCTTCTGCGGCGGCGGGATCACGGCGGTAGCATTGGCAGCCTCGCAGATCATGGCAGGGTTGGAAGACTGCATGATTGGCGGCGGCACCGAAATGATGTCGCTGTCGACGCTGTTCAATAAGCGTGAGGCGGAGGCCGGCTGGCCCGTGTTGGGCATCGCGGCGGGTGACCTCGCCCTGCAGGGAATGCATCCTCAATGCGGCCAGGGTGTGTCGGCCGACGCGATCGCCACCATGGAAGGCTTCACGCGCGAGGAACTGGACCAGGCCGCCTATGTCAGCCAGCAGCGCGCTGCCCGTGCTATGGCCGAGGGACGTTTCGACAAGTCTATCGTCCCCGTGCTCAATCCTGACGGCAGTGTGGCGCTCGACCGTGACGAGAATCCTCGCCCTGAGACGACGCCGCAAAGCCTCGCAGGCCTGAAGCCGGCTTTCGAACAGTTTGCCGATACCCCGATCGGGTTGATCGTTGAAACCCACCGGCAGGCCATCAACCGGCGCTATCCTGACCTTGACATCAAGCACTTTCACCATGCCGGCAATTCATCCGGCGTCGTAGATGGCGCCGCCGGCGTTCTGCTAGCATCGAGTGACTATGCCGGGAGGATGGGCTGGAAGCCGCGTGCTCGGATTGTCGCGATGACCAATGCGGGCGACGACCCGACCCTGATGTTGAATGCTCCCGTCCCGGCCGCCAGGAAGGTTCTGGCAAAAGCCGGTCTGTGCAAGGACGATATCGACCTTTGGGAGATCAACGAAGCCTTCGCCGCAGTTTCCGAGAAGTTCATCCGCGATCTCGAACTCGATCGGGAGAAGGTCAACGTCAACGGCGGCGCGATCGCGCTGGGCCATCCCATCGGTGCCACCGGCGCGATGCTGATCGGAACATTGGTCGATGAACTGGAGCGGTCCGGCAAGCGGCTGGGCCTTGTCACCATGTGCGCCTCCGGCGGCATGGCACCCGCGATGATCGTCGAGCGCGTCTGAAGCCCCTGAGCCGGCGCGGTTAAACTCGCCCGAGACGCTTCTTGGACGGGACGCCCGTCAAATTCCCCCGTCCCGAAAGATATCGCCAGAGCCGGGAGCCGTTGCGGTCGCCGCTATTCTCTTTGGAGCGGATCAGCGTTAGGCTCAACTCACCGAAAGGATAGAGGGAACGGCGCGTGGCACAGTGGAATATCCCAGCCTGCATCAGCTATGACCTGGTCAATGCCACGGCGTGGGTTCGTATCATGCGACCTCGGGTCCTGAATGCCTTGAACGATGAGGCTTTCGCGGGATTGGTCATGGCGCTGGAGCAGGCGTTTGGGGACTCAGATGTCAGGTCGATCATCCTGGTTGGCGAAGGCGGCAGGGCGTTCTCGACGGGCGGCGACCTCAAAGAGATGGCCGCGACGGATGCCGACGGCGCGGAAGCGAGCGAACGGCTCGCCTGCGACCTCTTTGACGCGCTGCGGGAATGCACGAAGCCCGTGATTGCGGCAGTCGACGGCTATTGCGTCGGCGGCGGCTTCGAGATCGCGCTGCTGTGCGACATGATCCTGGCCACTGACCAGTCGCGGTTCGCCTTGCCGGAGGTTCGGCGCTCGCTGATGCCCGACCCGGGACTGCTTGAACTGCCGCGCCTCATGCCGCCCGGTGAATTGATGAGCCTTCTGCTCACGGGCCGGTTCATGACAGCCGCTCGCGGGCATGAGCTTGGCTTTATCCAGCAGCTTTTCCCTAACCGTGACGCTCTGCTCGACGGCGTTCAGCAGATTGGGGACGAGATCGCACTAGGGGCGCCCATGGCCGTGATGGCCTACCGGCAACTCATCCGCTACGGCAGATCCATGCCGATCGATGGCGCTCGACGGCTTCGTGACGTGTGGTGGGACCGGATCAAGAATAGCGAGGACCGGTTGGAAGGTCCCAGGGCATTTGCAGAAAAGCGCTCCCCTGTCTGGAAGGGGCGCTGAGCGCTGCGGCGCGTCCCAGCTTCAGAACCAACAGCCCTCAAATGATCAGTTGCGGATCGACGCGACGATCATGGTTGAAAGATTGTCCAGCACCTGCTTCCGGGTGAAGGGCGCCTTGACGATCCACCAATGATACCAGAAACGGTCCAGCAACGACATGATCGCGATGCTTCGGATCAGCAGGTCGTCCTCGCTCTTGGCAATGCCAAGGCTCCGAAGCGACTTTGCAAGGATCTTGGCGCTTTTGAGCGATCCGCGCATGCCCGGCTGCCGCATTTCGGGGTCCTGCAACGCCGCCTGCTGCCACATCAGCAGATAGCCACCATTCTGTTCAAGGAACTTGAAGTATTTGGCCACCCAAGCGCGGGTGCCGGGAAGAAGATCGTCCGGGTCGAGCGTCGCGAATTCTTCAAAAAGTTGCCAGCTCGCGATCCGACAGTCATGGCCGGCAACCATCATGATTTCGCGCTTGGACGAAAAATAAGTGTAAAAGGATGCCCTGGAAACTTCTGCCGCGTCGGCAATATTCTCAATCGTAGTCGCCACGTAACCGCGCTGTAGAAACAGTATCATCGCGGTCTCTATGAGATGCTTCTTTGTCTTAAGCGCGCGAGACCGCAAGGGCGCCTGCGCGGACCTGTGCAACGGCACAGTGCCGATCTTGGCCACGCTTTCGCCGTTCTTTGTCGAAGCTTTCGATTTTCGTACGGCTTTTCTCGCTGCGGTGGTCACAGTCATGTCTCTAAATGCCCCTGCTGCTTTGGTAGCCATAATGACACGAAAACATGACTGTCAATCCAGCCTTCATCGGCGGGTCAGAACTGCCTCTGTGGAACATGTACCGTAAGCCCATCGATATCCGGCGTCACGACGACTTGGCAAGAAAGCCGGCTGTTGGCTTGCGGATCGATGGCGTTTTCGAGCATTGCCACTTCATCCTCGCTGGCAGGTTCCAGCCGATCCTGCCAGTCATCAGCGACGTAAATGTGGCAGGTGGCGCAGGACAGAAAGCCGCCGCAGTCGGCCGCGATGCCTGGCACGCCATGGTCCTGCGCCGCACGCATGACCGAGTCGCCGTCCGTGGCCTCCACGACAAATTCACGCTTGTCATGCTGAATAAAACGAATCTTGGTCACAAATCCTCCGTGCGGCCGCGCATGCCCGGTGAACAGCAGCCGTAATGGTCACATCGCCATGGTTACGAGCGCCCGTAACCGAATTCCCCGAGAGTGTCGAGCCGACGAAGCGCCAGTGGCGACGAGATGCTCGTGTTCATCCGGCGGGACATTTTCAGTCGGGCAGCGGCGCGCGGGCGCGGGGCTCGATAAGGTCCACATTGATATCGCGCGGGAGCGTGATGACGGCAAGCAACGCCTTCGCCATCGATTCGACCGAAGCGTTCTGACCTGAGAATGTCAGACAGCCCGAACGCAGCGCATCCGTCATGAAATCGCGGGATTGCTCCTCCGTCCAGCCCTGCGAGATCGTCCCGGTATCGACCGCGCCTGACCTCAGGACCGTTACGCGCGTACCCTGGGCCCGCAACTCCTGCCGTAGCCCCATCGCGAAGCCTTCGATCGCTGTCTTCGAAGACATGTAGAGGGTGAGGTAAGGAAATGCCATCCTGACGGATTCCGACGACATGAAGATGATGTCCCCGCCTCCTGCCGCGCGCAGGTGGGGGATCGCCGCGCGGGTCGCATAAATGCTCCCGAACAGGTTTGCTCCATATTGACGCTGGACCTGCTCGTCGGTGGCAGCTTCGACCTTCGTGATATAAACGCCAGCGGCGTTGTTGATAAGGCCGTCCAGCCGGCCAAAATGCCGCGCGCCCTCATTAATCGCCCGCGTTACCGCCTGAGCGTCCGATATGTCGCAGGCTATGGTCAGCACGCTGCCGCCTAGTTCCGCGGCCAGGCTGTCCAGCTCGTCGGATGGCCGGGCCAGCGCCAGGACTTTCGCACCCTCGGACGCAAGAAGGGTGGCGAAGGCCCTGCCCATCCCGCGCGAGGCGCCGGTTATCGCAATGACTTTTCCCTGCATCTGGCCTGACATTCACCGATCCCTTGAGTTATTAGAAAATCGCCTCGCATGAGCGGCACCCATGCGAGGCCCTTCACGCCTTACTGAGCAGCGGCAGAAGCCTGCGCCTGCAGCGCGGCGATGTCTATCGCACCCGTCGTGGCCCCGCCGTAGAAGCCGAAGTCCACCGGCAGGCACACGCCGCTGATGAAGGATGCGGCGTCCGAATTGAGCAGGATCAGTGCGTTCGCCTGCTCCTGGGCGGTGGCGCGGCGATTGACCGGCACGGTGAAGAGGTCCAGCACGTTGGCGCTGACGATCTGTTCGAATGCGTCCATCATCGGCGTCTGCGTGGGACTTGGCATGGTCGCGTTCATACGAATGCCCTTGGGCGCAAGCTCGACAGCCGTGACGCAGGTCCAGGCGTTGATCAGCTCCTTCGAAAAGCCATAATAATCGCCCATCGTCTCCGCGTTCTTCGCGGCCCAGTCGAGCAGCTCGGCCTTTTCGCGCATGGTGATAAGCGGCCGCAGCACGTCCATGCGCTGAAGGAAGCCCATGCCGCCCAGGGAAGAGATGGACCCAATCGCACCGCCCTTGCGAATGCGCGGCAGCCACTGTTCCGTCCAGTGTCGCACGCCGAGGAAATTGACCGACAGCACGTCTTCCATCGAAAAGGTCTGGGGCAGGCCGGCGCAGTTGAACAGCGCGTCAATCTCTCCCCCGATCGAGTTGACGGCGGCATCGATGGAAGACCAGTCCTTCAGATCGACCTTCGTGAACGAAGCCAGATCGTAACCGGGCTGCTTGATGTCGGCGCCATGGACTTCGGCGCCCAGGTTCACCAGCTCGCGCGCGCAGGCTTCGCCCATGCCCGAAAAGCAGCCGACTATCGCAACTCTCTTGCCCTCATATGAAAACAGGCCAGCCATTCGCATCCTCCTATTCGTTCGTTTCAGCGCAATTCATTCAATCCGTCTCTGAGCAGCGAATTGGCGTATCGTCAAGTCTTGCTGGAGGCAAAGGCGACATCCTTAAGGCGAACGCGTCTTCATGCCCCATTTCCGCGGCTCTCTGATCGCGTGCATCCGCCGGCCATGCGGTTGACAATCCTGGAGATCGACTGGCAGAACCAGCCGTCGCCGCACGAAGGCGCCCGGAAATGTGAGAGGAAAAGCCCGATGTCACGGAAAGCCAAGGTGGGAATCATCAGCGCCGCATGGGGCGTCCAGGCCCATCTGCCCGCCTGGCGCAGCCTGGAAGATGTCGAGGCACCCGCCATCTGCACTTCCCGGCAGGCGACGGCCGAATCGGCGGCGGCCACTCATGGCTTCCAGCGCGCCTATGGAGACTTCCGCGAAATGGCCCAAGACCCCGATCTCGACATCATCGATGTCGGGACGCGCCCGAGGCTGAGGCTTGAAATGGTGAGCGCCGCGGTGGAGCAAGGCAAGCATGTCTATGTTGGCATCCCTTTCGCGATGAACGCGGCAGAGGCCGAGCAGATGGTCGTGATGCAGGAAGAGGCCGGCGTGACCGGCGCCGTGGATGCTTTCATCCAGGCGACGCCGGCGGCACAGCGGATGAAGGAGTTGATCGAGGAAGGCTATCTCGGCAAGCTGAGCGGCGTTCACTGCACCTTCCATCTCCAGCTGTTCACGGAGGCGGTGGTGAACGTGCCTGGATATGAGTGGTTCGCCGATGCCAGCCAGGGCGCGTCCGTGCTCAAGAACCTTGGCAGTCATGCCTTCCATGCCATCGTT
>Ga0157379_10000988_pt1 | contig 23062 bp, 26 predicted proteins | sample S25metaG_FD_121802 | JGI IMG/M metagenome (GOLD analysis project Ga0157379, IMG submission 121802) | Switchgrass rhizosphere microbial communities from Kellogg Biological Station, Michigan, USA - S2-5 metaG | ecosystem: Host-associated > Plants > Roots > Rhizosphere > Soil | place: USA... | reverse complement strand
TCCCTGAGAAACACTGACTTCTCTCCAAAGCCTCGTTGCGTACAATGGCTGCTGCGGGAACAATGACATGACCTTTATTTAGCCTGCGTCATAATAACAAATTAATGATATGGTTACTACGGTAAAACGAGGATTAGTTGCATTGTGATACGGTAAACTATCGGAGGAGAGGAGCTTTTAGGAAGGAATGGAGCATTTCGATACACTGTTTGCAAATGAATATGGTAACAAAGAACATACTATGCGATATTTCTAGACCTATAGCAACGCGAAGCCGTAATTATGTGCAGCACGCGCTACGACAATGGGGCATAATGTAAGGGGATGATTAGATATTTTGTAAGTTAAAATAATGGTTGGGGATATATACCAAGCCTTTGATAATTTGAGAAGTTGAAATGAATGAACGAACGAACGAAGGTCATGTAATAAAGGTTCATAAGTGTGATCGTTGAATGTGAGCGAGACGTCCGAACTATCTTCTGGGTGGCCCCTGCGATGATTCACCGTGCGGTGATGCGGAATGGGGACTTCGGCGGGTCTGCTCTTCGTGCTGCCAACCGCTTCCCGACGACCCGCTCAAATCATGCGAGCTTCTTCGTAGGCCACGATATACCGTTTCACCGCCATGTGGATTGTCAGGTTCTTCTCGGCTGGGGAGCGCGTGAGCCGGGTCGTACATTCTTCCTGCAACATTGGGCGGGGGCGGGAGTCCCGGAGTATTTCCAAGAAGAGGCCAGGGTTGCGTAAGAAGAGGTCGTCCTTCCCTCAATTCGAGAGGTGGAATATTTGGATCCGAGGTCGTGCGAGGCCGTTCGGATGGTCCACCAAGTGAGGGAGGTAGTCGTCTGTCCCAATCCCATTGGGGGGCAGGTTGAAGCGTGATTGGAGGAGGGAGTACCGAGCGAGATTCGCTTCCTGATGGGGCTGTAGGCGATGAAATTTCAAGTGTAGATAGACTTGGAATAGAAGTCGATGTGCGCAAAGGAGGGGGTCTGTGAGCGTGCGGCGGAAAATTGACCGGCTCCATTCGGAGAGGTGGTAATTGAATAGGAGGTTCTCCATGAGACATTGCGCTCGATGAAGAGTGTTGAGCATATGGTTCAGAAGAAAATGGCATGGTACTTCGTGAGGAATAGTAAGGCTGAGGAGGTGGTCCGGATCCCGGGAAAAAGCCACTTGAACCCGACGAACTCCCTAGATGAAGTGCGCCCATCCCGCTCGAATATGGGCGTGAAAATTCCGAATATTGTGATGCTGGACCTTCTGGGGGGTGTTGAAGCGGCGGGATAAATGGCGCCGGTAAACCACGAGGTGGAGGCGCGCCTGGCGGGAGCTCAGGCAATGTCCCAGAGGTCCGGCGGCTATGCTCCATGCCATGGCTCCCTGACGGGCCAGCTTCAGGATTAGTATCAGTCTGTGGAGTGCCAGCGTAAGACCCATAATGTGAAGATCGGCTTATGTCAGTCGACGGTGTAACTCCAGCACTACTGGTGCTTGCAGTACGCGGTTTTCGAGCTTTTTGTCTTTGATTCTGAGGCATTGTTCAGTCAGGATATAAAATATGGCGACATATATGCCTTACCTGAAACCAAACCTGAGGAGTATTGGTAAAATGAATCTGTAAATAAGGTACGAGTGGACGTACCTGGACTTTACGCGCACTCAAGCCAATCGACCTGCCAACTTCTTCCCGCATAGCCGTCGTTGGAAAGCGACTCTGGGTTAGAATTGAATATGAAATGTTGAGATGTGATATAATAAAATAATATGTACCTGTTGTAATAAAGCGTGCAGGACCGCTGACTGCTGTGGCGTCGTCAAAGTTCTTGTCCTCTTCTTCTTCAACGCTACTCTTGGCTTCTCGCTATCCCCACTCTGCTCATGCTCTCCCTGATTATCCTCAGCCGCCATATGTGGAGTATCTGATGAGCTCGCCGCAATTGAATCATCAGACCTATACTTGCCATGCCGCAGCCGACCCTGGGCTGAGGACAAAGACGGCGCTGGCACGCTAGGGGAACGCGAGGGACCACCAAACTGTTCATGAAAATGCTGCTGGGATAAATATTGAGGACGGCCTTCGATTCCGGATATGGGAGGGAGTGTTAAAGGTACGAAGGGCGGGCGAGAAGACGGCTCGAAGGTAGTGGTCGTGGGACTGGAGGCGGGATGTGAGGAGGTGGGAGAGGATGTTGCGGAGAGCGAGGGCGAGGGCGTCATGCAGTCGTAAGAAGTGGTAATAGAAGATACGGGAATATTGCTAAGGATAGGATCTATCGCTGAGTCGACTTTGGACTGCCAGACGCAGTACGGTGCATTACTATGATTGTAAAATGTGAATGGAAGAATGGGGAGACGAAAGAGACAGTCTAATGTGTCAACGACGCAGTGAGGACCCTGCGAGCGTGCACGAGAAAGCAAAATGAACGCACAGGGTGAGTGGCCTTAATAGGAACAACTGTATGCTTTCGTCTCTGTCACGATATTGGCAGCCAACGGTTGATTCGCACTAAGAGAGAATGAATTATAACCCTAATAACGTGATAGACCAACGGTCAAGGCATGGATCTCGATGAACGCCCGCCGATAATATTCCCAGTGGGTTTTTTTTTCGTCAGGAATCGAGGATGCCCAGAGTTTCGTAACAAGCGTCCGGGACCTATTAGCCACAGATTACTACCGGAGGAAAAAAGGACAGTTGTTTCACTGGATCCAGGAAATATAGCTGGCGTCTGAAATCGGAGTTCATGCGTGAGATGCATTGGTGTTTGATATGTGCTCTTTTCTGGAGACGGCCCACTTTCCAAAGACGCTTATCAACACGGTAAATGGATCCCACAAGTAAAAGCAGGCCGTTGGGCGTGGAGTCATAAACCTTCGCTAGAAGCACCCGAAGTAGTACTATTGTCCCTGTTCCTGTATCGCTTCGTCTGCAGTTTCAACTGTGAGATCTAGAATCAAGGTATGTTGCAAAGAATCGCAGATCCTTAAGTTACTTGGGTTTAGATCGTAAATTATTCTTAGCGCTGTTGCCATAGGTCAATGTCTGAAACAGGAAAACCCATGCTTACACATGATGACAAAAAAAAAACTCACTAACACCGCAGATGATCTCCAAAAAAGGTTCGGACCCGTTCTGACACTCAAGACAATGAGGTCAAAATGATGGTCTTGCATGTTTCACGCATGGATAAGTTGCCAAAGTCACCAGTCACAAAATCTCTGTATGTCTGATCCCGCAGGCGTGAGAAAGGATTATAGAGCTCTTGTTTACCGATGATCCCGGTGAAGAGGCCATGGAATACTTTGTAAACCGACGCCAGAAAGAATAGACGGTGTACGAAGCTTTTCGGGTAGCATCTGGTGCTGCTTCTTCTTGGACTGGAAATGAGCTACGCCATCAAGTAGAGAAGTTTGATCGTACCGATTCGGATTCAAGTGTATCCAATCTGAGAGACGGAGTCATTCAACTGCTCTAGCGGAGACCGTTGGAAATAGGTGTCCAAGGCGACATAATTATATGCCGTTATTAACTGTCGCCCGCAGCGCTCTACAGTCTCCGTTAGAGACAAATTATACGACCAAACGTTCAACTACTTTTTGATCAAAAGCTTCTGAGGCTTACACGTGAGTAAAAGGGTTTGCAAATTATATGCCGGACGCAGTGCCCATTAACCTCCATTAACCAAAGGGTTATCAAATTAACGCAATTATGCCAGCACCTTGTCTGGCCGCGAAAGTAGGGAAGGACATTATCGTTAATTGTGGCGAAGCTTATGATTTAAATTAGTGGCGTGATAGCTGAAATGGGACTTGCTTTCATCCTCTTTTGGGCAATCTGTATTGAGAATTGCGGGGCTGTCCCCACATAGGGCCAAACCGGAATCGGACGTAAGATCAGTCAGCAGGTAATCATTCACCTTGAGGAAAACGACATGCCTGTAGGCAGTGTACCCGAAAAGCGACATGAAGTATCATTCCTAATGGCAGAAAGTGTGTCCAACGTGTGTTCTCAAAAGCCAGGTAGTAATAAATTGAGGTACCTGCAAAGAGAAGAGAGAAAGATATTAGATACGAAGCGAGAAACAAGGGAAAGAGCTCGCCCAGACTTTTTCATCGAGGCGCTACTTACTGAGGAGAGATGTTCCCAATCAAGGTTATGTTAACTGTAATCAACTGACCTGATCGCATCCTCGGAAGATCATGGATAACAATCAGATACTTATGAATATACCTTGTTGGACCTTACGTTCTCTTTCAGAATACACCATACACTGACATGCCGAAAATGACTGCCTGTAGAGGATATGGCGTTGGACGACAATCAGATAGAAGCTGATATGGCGATCATCAGTACTGCTGCAACAAGATCCAGTGGCAGTGCGGTGTCTGTGGGTTTGGGAATGAAAGAGAATATGATCGAAAATCGTCCATTTATCTGGGAAGTGCACTGACTGTTTAATTAACTGAGGCGCGGAGTTTGAATTGTCCATTCGTGGAAGGTATAAGCAAATGGTAAAAGAGACGAGAAATGAAGGAGAAAAAAATTGTTAATACATTGATCCATAGTCCAAATCCTTGTTTAATATTCTGTAATAAATATTCTTCAATAGGGAGAGAAGTCAGAATATTTTTGTAAACAAGGCCCGAACAATGTTATTGTTCTGGTGGGAGTACTGCTCCTTTGCTGTTCCGAATGGGTTTCTTTCTGCCTTCACAGCACTTCACTGATTGCATCTGAGGTATGTATGTCTTCTCTATAATTCAGTGTTATTAAAATCTCTTTAGTTGCCTGACTTGATTCTTATCATCCACTGTCGGAATGGCATCACTATCTGTGCCGTCTCGAAACCCGGATTGCCCGATTCAAGAAAACCGACTTTCAACGGGACTTTCCAGTGCATATGGCTAACATCTCTAGCAAGCTCCTTCTTCTCCTTCGGGCCCTTCATCGGTTTAATCAGTCTAGTATGAAGCTTGTGCGGTACACCGGCATTCGGGCCCACCGTTGCCTGTAGGCACCCAGTTGCAGTCGAAGTCCGGCAAATGCAGAAGCCACCTCTCCACACACCTCCTTAACACTATTATATACTTACCAGGACATTTAGGCATCTTCTCTCTCATTGAAAGAGACACATTCCGTATTTAAAGTGCAGCTCGAGGCGGCGGAGCGTCTCGTTTGAGAAACTCTCCGATCATCCATTGATGTTGAGCCGAAGCCCTTAGGGTTCAACACCCGCCTGTATAATTATATCTTTGCAGGTCTAACTTACCCTTACATTGCAATCTATTCAGAGGATTCAGTTATTAATAATTAATGTCGCAGGGATAATAAGAGAAGGACATTCCGCCGAAGGTATCTACGACAAACCCTGCCCATGGACATCGCATTGCAAACCCTGGATAGAAATGCTTGCTCAAGTACTTCAATAAGTATGGTGTGTATGATTCCTAATGAGTCTCGTGAATTTTCGTCTCCAATGTACCCATGCAACTAAGATGCTTTGTTTTGTAAAAATTACGAGGAAATTAAAATGGAGAGAAATGGTCTCGGAGACGAAAGGGAATCCAGGCGACCCCTAGCGGGAGTCGGTGTTGCAATTCGGAGCAGGACTCGAATTTAGGAAAGGGCGAGGCTGCAGAGCAGCACCCCTGTGTCCCTTCCCCGGCATATTAAAGCTAGCTTTCCCTCACCATCTGGTTTCCCTTTCTTTTGACTTGTCCCCCACAGTCGACCTGGCGTCACTGTTTCGATTTCTTTCTCCCTGGTGAGTTTACCCGCCATTGACCGACATCTTACACTGACTCTTCTCAGATTACCTTTCCTTTAATCTACTGCTTTTTTTAATTCTTCTTTCCGACCATGAAACTGCATCTTTCAGCTCTCCTTATCATATTACCTTTAATTATCTCAGCAAATGCCGCACCCGTACCGAAACAAAAAGGTGAAAACCCTTCTCATGCAGATGTATGGTATTCGCTTACATTGTATTAATTACTCTCCTTTGCTCCCTGCCATTGTGAGTCTCTTTCGCTCCCTGATATCCTATTCTCTGACTCCCTTCCAGGTCGCTCCAGATGGATCAAGCGCTCCTGGGGCTGGCAAATCCAGCGCACCTGCGGTTGGCAAAGGTCACGGTGGCACTTCCACAAACGAAACCGCTTTAGTGGCAGGTGTAGAAGACCTTCTCGCCGCGTCGTCAGATCAGAGTAAGGCTGTAAAGGAAATTGTTGGAGCGCTCGTTGGATCCAATTCCAAGCCTGCAAAGTCCACGAAAAAGCCTAAGGGTGGAAAGGGTCCCAAGAAACCTAAGGGTGGGAAGAGCGCAAAAGGTGGAAAGGGTCCCAAGCACGATAAGGAATCCAAGGGCAAAAAAGATTCCAAGACTGAAGAGGATTCGACTTCTGAAACGGATTCGACATCTGGAAAGGAATCGAAGGCCGGAAAGGATTCCACGTCTGGAAAGGGTTCCAAGGCCGAAAAGGGTTCGAAACCCGAGAAAGCTTCTAAGACTACCAGCAGCTCTTCCGATTCCACTGTGGATTTATCGTCGACTTCCGATGGGTCAACTGATGGTGATTCCACCGCAGACGCGAGTAACAGCGAAGCTTCGACTGCATCGAGTACTTCCAGCTCGTCTGCGAGCACCAGCGCCAGCATTAAAAGTTCTAGTGCGAAGTCAACAAAGTCATCCGCCACCTCTACTGCAGTAGCTGCAAGTGGGGAGGATGATTCGGACGCTGATGGCTCCAGTGCATCTGGCGCTACTCCAAACACTGGAAAAAAAGACAAGAGCTCCAAAGCTTCCAGTACCAAAGAATCAACAACATCTTCCACCGGCTCTGCGGCTTCTAGTACCTCGACATCTTTGGCTGGCACAGATAACACTACTGGCATAACAGATCCTTTGGCCAGCAAGAGTGGTGCATCTAGCGATTCTGGGTCAACTTCGAGCACAGCCAATTCTGCGGGTACGTGTATTTAAAAAAAAAACTTTAGACACCATTGGATGACGAATCCGTTTTAATAGTCAACTCGAGCGATTCTAGCAGCACAAATTCTGCTGCTGCTAGCTCGTCTCCCTCGAAGATGAAGAAGATGAAGGGCACTGCAACTTCCAGTACGGACTCTTCGACATCTTCCAGCAGTTCGGCATCCTCCAGTTCCTCGACTGCAACTAGCGGCACAGCTGCCGCCACAGGCTCGAGCACAGCTACCGATGCAGCAGACCTTTCGACCAGTGATATTACTGCAGCATCTGGTGACTCCAATGCATCTGGATTGACTTCCAACAGCACTGAAGCCTCAGGTACGAATTAAATATATCAAAATAATCTAACCATAGGCATAACGATTACTCTATAGGCTCGTCATCTGATTCGAGCGATAGCACCGATTCAAAATCGGGTGGAGCTACCTCTCTTCCAAAGAAGATGTTAAACAAAATCAAATCTACGAAAGACTCACTCATGGCATCGAAGGAGTCTTCCAGTAGCTCATCTTCTAGTACCGCCACTGCCACCAGTAGCTCTGCGGCTGCCTCTGCCACCAGCTCAGATTCTGCAGACCTTTCAAGTGACAGCGGCGCAGCTTCCAGTAATTCTAGCGCCTTGGGATCGACCTCCAGTAGCACTAACCCCACTGAATCTTCAGGTATGATTGTAATTATTATTATCTAACCTGAGACTAATATTTTCCGTATAGGTTCGTCATCTAGTTCAAGCGACAGCACCGATTCAACGTCGGGTGGATCTACCTCCCTTCCTAACAAGATGTTGAAAAAAATTAAATCTGCCGGAAACTTCCTCATGGGTTCCAAGGATTCTTCCAGTAGTTCATCTTCCAGTGCCTCCACTGCAACCAGTACCTCCACTGCTCAGTCTGCGTCGACCCCTATCTCTTCCTCTAGCTTGGATTCTGGTGCCGCTGCAGGTCTCTCAAGTGGTGACAACAGCGCAACTTCTGGTGATTCTAGTAACTTTGGGTCGATTTTGAGCACTAAATCGACCCAAGGGTCAGGTACGTATTCCGTGAATTGCTTCTCCGAACCGATGGATAACAATTACCGGATGTATCCAACAGCTGGTTTGACCGATGATAGCAGTGCGACTTCAACCGACTCAAGCTCCTTTCCCATGAAGAAGATGAAGATGAACCATACGAGTGGCGCAGACTCTGGTATGGATTCAATATCGTCTTCCAGCAGCTCAGTATCCGCCAGTGCTGCATCATCCGCCAGCGCTTCCGCGGAATCTGGCGACTGGGCCTCTGGCGATGGCACCGCAACTCTTGGTGACTCCAGCAAAGTCGCAGATACTACCTACAGCTCCAGGGGGGCAGATTCCATGGCTTCCACCAGTAGGTCTACCTCAGCCGCCGAAGAATCAAGAGGCCCTTATGGTGCCGGCTCAGTCCACGCCCTCGAAAGCGCTGTTAAAGTTCCCAGCGCAAGCTCGATGAAGCCTTACGATGACACTGCTGCATCAGCCCCGCCAACGTCTGTCAATGAGGCAATAAGTAGCTCCCCGAAGGACGACGCGTCTCTTCTTGCAGAAATGAAGACTCTCCTCAATGGCGCGGATGCTGAAACAATTGAAACTATGAAGAAAGTCGTCAAGGTGCTCCATCAGGCATTAAAGGACGAACCTAACGGCGGGGCGGCAGGCGCATCTGGCGAGTTGGTAACTGCTGGAGCGACCGCAGGCAGACCCAAGACAGCGCACGGCGATGAACCGGATTTTCCAGCAGATAGCCCGAATCTAGCTCCATCAGGTTCCTCAGGAGACGATTCCACAGGACCAAATCCTACCAACGACGCCGTAAGCGAGTCCGATGATTCAATGGATCGTCACAGTTCAAATCTTGCTGCTACTCGCGATGGTTATGAAGATAACTTGGGATCTAACTCTGTTGATAACTCCATTTCCGATGACTCAATGGACTTGAAGTCCACAGATTACTCCAACCACGCGGCTCCAGAGGAGTTTGAGGAACCGGATTTGGCTGCTGCTAGTTCGTCTACCTCTGGATCTTTTCTTGGAGACGACGATGAATTCCCCGGACCCATGGAGTCTGGTGTGAACGCTGCGATTGCTGAGCCATTCGATGACGTCGATGATTCTAATGCCACGCTAGGAGATGATTCTCAACCTGGTGAGCACCTAGAAGCTGCACCTTTATATTTTTCGGTAATAACATCGTTTCTTCAGGCGAATCGATGAATTATGCCGCTGCTGCTTCTGATGAAGACACCGAGTCACCCTCGTTTATGAAGCGGAGCCCCCAAGGTTTCAGAAGGGTGAGTAGGATATCCGAATGAATCTAGGGGATATTTATTGATAGTCGCTATTTAGTCCGTTTCTGATGATGAAAGCAACTTTATGAAGCGAGGTCCAAGAGGCTTCAGAAGGGTGAGCATACTATTCAACTAAATTTTAGCATGTTTATTGATAATCGATTGTAGGTCCGCCGTTTCTGAGGTAATAACCCTTTTTTCTCGCCGAAATGCAGTGATGATATAGTGTATGGATAGAGGGCAGGGGGAGGTGTGATTCCACAATGGACTTTTTGTATTAGTGGAATGAATTATTCGGAGGCGTATCCTTTCCTTTATGGAGTATTGGCCACTGCCAACGTCTCTTTCGAAATACTGTATGATCCAAGTTCCCAATTCTAAAATATTCCGGAAAACGAATGTTAATCGGTGTTAGTATCCATTCTGACTTGGTGTCAAGGATGTGATCTGACGGATATTTGTGTATCCTGTCTCAGTACCCCTGTTTTTTTTTACTAAGAATCTATATTGCTACTGAATTGAAAAACAATGAATCTGGCTCACGGTGCTGAATATTACGTCTCCTACAGTAACTAAGGAATGACAAAGCTTCCAGGTCCTGAAGACTCGTCAAAGTCATTCCCAACCATTTGCTAACTCATGGAGCTGTCATGCAATTGTCCAGAATCGATTTCGCGCCCGATAACATGCTGTTCCATCCCTTGTTACCTTACGGATGAACCCTGACCGTAACCATGAAGGGTTGCAGTGCCTCAAATCCCTACTCCATTAGACTACGGGAAGTTCACCCGTTTTTAAACATTTGGAATTTCTTAAGTTTTATCTTATGTACGTCCTGGAATTCTCTCTAAGAGGAGTGAAGAAAAAGTATGTCTAGATCTCAAAGGAGAATTTTCGAGTCTAGGCTCGGAATGCCTCGTAGGGCGGAACACTCTAAGGAGGTATCGACTACCTCGTACCCCTTATGATCTCGGCCGGTTTAACAGGGGTATTATAAACCATTGTATTCCCCTAAGGTCTAGACCATTTGTATCCTTCCTTCCTTGAAGTCGACCAGGTGTCACTCTCTGTAATTCTCTGAGAGAGGTATGTTTAAAACACTTTTACCACTGTCTTTTGCTGAGATTTCTCAGTTTCTTTCCTTTTACACAATATCTCCTTAATTCGTATAACATAATGAAATTCCACTTTTCGGCCCTCTTGGTCTTACTTCCTCTTGTCATCTCCATATCCGCAATACCGATAACGGCGAGGCGAGGTGATATTTACTAGTTAGCTATCATTTCGCGATCTCACCGCTTCCTTGCTGTAGGGGATACCTCCACTAAGGACACTGTGAGTAAGATCCTGGTGTATCTGTTGATCCAATCGTCATTGCTCCCATGGTTTAGAGTGTTGACACATCGAGCACATCTAGTACTTCAAGCACCGATACCAGTAGTAGTACGAGTAGTAGCACCAGCGATAGCAGCGCAACTAGTACGGCTCCTGCGCCAGTGGCTTCCCCTCACAAGCGCCCTCACAAGCACCACAAGCACCCTCACAAACACCCTCACAAACATGAACACTGTAAAGATAAGCCGTCGGGTTCTCGAGGACATCATACTGGTTCAAGAAACTGTGAGTGACACTGGCGAAGGTATCTCAACGTTTCTCTCGATTAATACGTCCTTTTAGCCACCGATTCCGATACAAGTAGCACCAGTGGAACGGCGACGACGAGCAGCAAGTCTACATCGACAGAAGGGTTGACCGCCAACGATAAATCTGCATCTACTGGAACAGAAACGAGCAGTGGATCTGCATCTACCCCCACCCCAACCCCAACCAAAGCCTCGCCGGATGACGACGACGACGACGACGACGACGACAAATCCTCGTCCGGATCCTCTTCCTCATCGTCGTCGTCGTCGTCCTCAACTTCGTCGTCGTCCTCATCAACTTCAACTTCTTCATCTTCCTCTGCCAAGCCTTCCCCTTCAGAATGAGCTGCTTTTTCTGTTAGTTAGGTGAGTGATTGACTGCTATGCAAGGTCATTTAAACTATACATTATCTGACCCACAGGACCAGGATTGATGGGCTATCAAGTCAAGAGATCCCAAAATATTATCTATATTACATAATAGAATATTGGGACCCTCTAAGTAGTTAGTAAAACACAAATGTTAAAAGTGGATTGTAGTAGTACGAAAATTATTAAAATGTTATAGAGTTAAGAACGAGAGAGATTGATTGACTTCTAGGAATTTATTCGTCTCTGAGTCCGAAAAAGTATTATCAGCCTAATTTCAGAAAAATCTCCGCAAAAGATATTTTAGAAAACCTCCAGCTTTTGCGGCATCCTTTGGAAAGTATTTTTTTTTCAAGATCGTATACTCTCGAAGTTGCGCCGTAGTCGAAAATCTCCGAGCTACCGTGATTCCTGCGAGCTGCGCTTCAACAACGTCCACAAGATTGACGTTAATCCCTTTGAGCACCTACCGTCAGGTATTAGCCTATATCCTAAGCAAGGGTAATGAGACTCTTACCTTCCGACATTGTGTTACAGTATCTGGGATCGGTGTTATTCCCAAAGTATTAAAGAGAGCGCTCCAAGAGCGGTGGTCCCCTTCATCGGTCCCAAAAGTTTCGTTGAAACGACAAGTTACGGCGACGCGGAAAGCTGCTAACGCTCTTTTCTTCGGGCTTCCTCTTTTCCCCCAACCCATGTATTTGCTCAAACGGTTGAATTCGGCGCTTGGGGTACGAGAGGAATCATAGGCGAAGTTGGGATATTTAGCAAAGAAATCGGCAATAGAAGTCATCGCTGCTCTGGCGTGAAAGGATCAGCATTCGTTCTGAGTAGATAGAGCTACTGCGTGCCTTTGAAAGACTCAGAGGATTGATCCTGAAGAACGAGGCTACTTCAGGTAGAAGAGAAGGTGTTTCGTTTAGAATCAAGGTGTGCCTTTATATATCCGAGCGGGAATAACGCCTGGGCGGAGATGGAAGAGTGGGAGGGGTAAAGCGATGTGGAAGAGGGGGAAAAAGGCATAAACTAAAGCACACCTGGAATGGTGGGTAAAAAAATTGACTCATACATACAATATGTCACAAAGAAGCTGTAATATAAATGTCAAAGAACAAGAACAAAGCCCTTCTCTGCGGAGGTAGCGGCAACGAGGCGTGTCTGCAAGGGAAAGGGAAACCTTATACCCAACCCGGATGACTTGAGCTGAACGATGATTTCAACCCATGGCATTATAAAGATCTGAAGATAGTTTCATTTAGTATCATATGCGAATAAAGGATTTCCGGTTGACTATCAAGAGGAATACTTTCACCAAATTTCAACACGCACTTACAGTACTAGTACAGTAGTCGTAAGAAATTTCCACACAAAAATACGAAGGAATGGGTCGGTGTGTCTTCGTTATTATTTTAAGGAAGAAACTATATGATCTACTTATCTGTTTGCCCGAAGCTGCCGTGTTTGGTTGAACGCGTGCAAAGTACGTGAGAAAATCTTTATTACCTGTGGACGCTTGTGGACGCGTCACTCTTCCTTTCCTCGAACATGGGGAACGAACGTTGTACCGGATCTCCTGAGAGTCCAGACTCTGATTCCTATGCAAAGAACCCAAACGTACACGGTTTGCAAGTAACCACAACGAATCTCGACAGACACACTTGGAGACGGGCGCAAGACGACTTGGAAGAGCCTGAATACTCTGCATCGGCAGCCTTCTGGGAACGCCTCAAGCAACCCAAGAAGCCAGGTGTAAGTGCCTCGCACGTCGTAGGGTTGCAATTTTATGCTTATAACCTTATACAGGACGTAGCCACTATGGGTATTATCGAATCAACTGAATTGCAAGCAATGGTGGTCTTGGAGGCGACTGTGCAGCAGACCCAACTTCAGCAATGGCTCAGGGACCTTCAAAAAGACCACAACAGTGCCAGAGTAAATTTAAAAGTTTTCATTGTATCATCATTGAAGCCCTAATATCACCTGTAGAGTCGCGAAGATAAAATTCGTGACGGCGTTCAAAAGCTCCGCGTGCAGGTGGCGGGAATGAATGCGGCTTTGGAGGTTGAGGCACCCATCCATGTCGGCTTACTCGCGGATTCTCGTAATGTACGTCCATAATCTGTTTTTGGACCGTTTGGACCTCATTTCCATTCTAATTAGACCCGGGTGGAAGAATGTGAACAACTCTTGGAAAGTTTCACAGCAGTCCGACAGCGAAAAACTGAACTGGAAGACTTGTTCCGACTTGACACGAGACGGTAAGAACTTGGAAAGCAGATCGCGGGCCACAAGCAGGAGGTACAAGCCATCGAGGTATATCAGCGTGTATAAGGAATATTATCCGTTCTTAAACCAACTTAGAATCGACTCGCGGGTACTCTAGCAGACCGTTTAGGTGCTAATAAAAATCTTGAGCACTACAAAGCTAAATTGAAGGAAGAAAAGGAAGATTGTTGAAGGACTGGACCCAATCGTTAAAATGATTGAACCCGAGTTTGAGGTAAGGCCGACGCATCTTTTCACCAGGCATTCTTTCTCATTCTTAGTAGAACTGCAGCGAGAATGCCGAACAAACGGGCGTGTGGAGAAACCTCGCAAGCTTGAAACCATTGAGAGGATGATCCATCCCTTCAGAAGGCTCTACAGCATCATGAGAGTGTGTGTATGCTTTGATACAAAAGATCTGTGTTGCAGACCCTGACATTAGCTCAGGCGGGGAGTGACACCCCAGTAGATTGCTATCGAACGTGACAGCACCTTGCGGATGTTGGACTTCCATAAGCAATAATGTACGGATTTTAATAACCTCACCCCAGGTTGGTTGTCATACTCGCCGTGTCATTCAAGCATCCTTACACTTCGCAGGATTCGTTGGATATGCGTCCGCAAATTGACTGCAGTTCAAACAGCATATTGCAGTGCGTTGCAGGTATCCATTCCGGCACGCCCTTTCGACTCGAGGTTATGGTGACAAAGTCCTATTTGGCAACAAAGTTGGCACCCTCAACCTGACGGTTGTTTGAGTCAATCAATCGTTGGTTCTCATAAGCCTACATTATATGTGTCCGAACTGAGGAACAGGCTTGAGTCGAGCAGCAGAGAAAGATCCCAAGGCCCTTCCTGGGGTAGAGAGAAGTCATTCCACAATGTCTCCTCTTGCCAACTTGGGAAGCGATTCAATGCCATATTCGTTGCCTTGGTGTGTATTTTCTTCCACCCATTGCGTCCTTTGACCCATGAAATATTAAAGACGAGTTTGATGTTTTCATGAACCCTGCCAATCGGCGTATCTTAATTAATCCTCAAGACATGAGCTTTCTGCAACTGACTCCTGACATCAGATATCCTTAGGCTGGGTATGTATCACGGACATAATAATTGATCGGTTTTTCTGACGTCTACTGTAATAGATGCTCCCGAGTCCCGAACGTGGTCAGACGAGATTGAATTTCTAGTCGGACGTTAGTAAACATTTAGGCACAGTACATTATGAGGGATCTTGTACCTTTACGCTTGCGTATAATACCCAATTATATAACTCTACGAATGCCTCTATGGCTGCCTAATCAATCTTTCAAAGTATAAAACGCCTAGTTTATGGTCGCTATTTTCATCCCCCGGCGAAAGCTTGGGCATATTTTGGGTCTAATGACTAGGCGAGTACTTTTCACTCTATTAATCAACAAAATGCTCATCATTTGTAGAACCAACGAACGATGATACATGTATTCATAACAATGTACGAGTGCAGATAAAGGCTACGGGTTGATTAATCAACTTTTCGAAACTATTCGCCAAATATAGTCTCTAGACGAGACCATGAACCTCTGCGAATGGATCATCAGCCGGCCCTTTCTCATCAGAAATCTCTGCCATGGCCCTAATGTTTGCGGTAATCTCTGGGCCCACAAGATGCTTCAAGAATGCCAACGCCATGTCGGTTCCTGCAATGACATCAATGTCTCCTGCATCCTGCATTTAACGAACCTCATGAACTCACCAGCGGTGACACCGGAGCTGGTCCAAACGTTTCCGTCGACGACCCACCTGGCTTTGGGAACCCAGGTGATGTTTGTTCCTTTGCCATACATATCCTTTCATTACTTCAGTGAAGGGCGAATATGGAGGGTAAATTTGAACTTACGACAATGGTCTTATACAGAAGCTTATTGGTGGTGGCGCGTTTTCCATCAAGGACACCAGCCTTGGCTAAAATCGCGGACCCGGCGCAAACCGACATAACATACTTGGCATGAGGAGCGGCATACTTGAGAAATTCAATTTCTTCCTTGGGAGTCATATCCTTCATAGCGACCATATCAGGCAAGGGTCCTGAAGATATTTCATGGGTATTTAAGCAGGGGGGCTGAAAAACTGAATGACGTACCAGCTGGGACCCAGATGATATCGTACTTCGCTTTTTTGTTTATCGCGTCGGTATAAGTGCCTGTTGGTTTTATGGCAGGCAATTCCGGATTAATACTAATGACTGGCTCCATAGTTGGTGCGAGGTATTCGATCTTGACGCGATACGGTATTTCACCGAAGATCTTGGAGAAGAATGGGTGGTCCGCCCAGTTGAGAGTTCCGAGCAAGTCCATGGGGAGCATAAAGTCGGCATACGTGACCTCCTGACAGACACAAACAGCGACTTTGAGAAGTTCTGGCATTGCAGGGAATTCGGTTTTTGGAGATATTGCTTTGGGTTGACTTGTCAGTAGAGAGGGTCTAACACATGCTTTTATATGTTGATAGTATGGAGGAATCTGGCTTTCTAATTTTATTCATGAGGTGTGTATTTCATCAGATTTTGTTTCAGCGTCTCGAAAGAGGAGCTCTCTTCGCGGCATTAGGCACGGGATGGTCCGCAGTGATATCGTATTCTATTGTTTCTCTTGCCAGAGCCTCACTTAGACGCGCTACAGCTGTCATCTTAGGCAAAGGAGGTCCATTTGAGGTCAAAAGTTCCCTCCATACATAATCGATGTATAATCCTTCATTTGTTTGTAATACGCCGGCTCTTGACGCAAGCCAATTATAGGCTGCGCACTGCTGCGTCCACTAATGAACTTGATAGCATCACACCGAGAATACCAGAATCTCTGAATTCAGAGCGAGCTTCCATATAAATTGTCATTCTCCAGATAATGTTGAACCAAACGTGATCGTTTGAAATAGGTTGGAGTGCGTGTATGCCGTGACAGCACGTCGTGACGTCACATACTAGATAAAAACATTTATTTATTCTCAACTCCAAATCCGACAACTGTTGAGAGTAATGATATACATTGCAAAGGAGGAGATTGATTTCGGCAGCTTGAGTAAGTTGAGGACTAACGATGTTGCTAACACAACTATTCAAAGTCCCTCCTTCTGTCACTCCCTCCCTCCCCCTCTCTTGAACGCTAGCACACCACGCGTGACTTGCTTCACTCCATCCATCACGGCAGAGTAATGGACGCTTGATGTAAGATCCAGCTCCCACACAACTCAAGTGAATAAGAAGTAAGAATAGCAGGCGCCGGATGGAACCCAGACAAGTTAATGATACCACTGGCATGGTGTACTGTAGTAACCTGCTAGGCCGGAAGGATAACAGGATCAAAACGTTTGAACTTACCAACCTCAACGACTGTTAACGACAGGCACTAAGCGCAGCACAACGAATCTAGTCTCGAAGTAATTGCAGAGTTCCCCACTTAGCAGCTTTGAACTCGATCAGAGTTTTCCAGCCGTTTTGGCCTATGACACTTGCAAAGGTTGCTAGATTTCCCACAGGTGAATATCACGTCCTACCTAGACCGCGGTCACTAGCTCAGGTGGACTCCTTTCGGGGCTAATGTGCGCCGCTTTTTGGCGCGTTTCCACGGAAGAACAGGAGGACGGTTGATGAAGTCGAATCACTCTGTAGAGATGAAACGACATCTACATCGGTTACAGGTCAGTAATATCTCAAAATACATCTCAACTGCGAAAGCAGGTGTTCAGAGAGCGCATAATGCGCAATGTGCTCTTCATCTCAGATGCCGCGAAATTAGTTGACTCCCTAAAGAAGGAACATGATGATAAGGCGATCAATGATGGGACACGGCATTGGCGGAGTGTGGTAGAAGAAAACGCCTGAAGGACATCCAGAGCCAGTATAGCCTTGCAATATAAGACGCGTCATGAAAGCATTCTAAATGAAGTCCACTAAGTAATGAATTTGATATCGTCGCTTCGAAAGGGCCCACATGACCGTATCGTTCTTTTCCAGATGATGGTGAACGGAGCGAAATCGCTTCGGAGCGCGTAAATGACGTGACAGCATGTCGTAACGACACGCACTATGAACAACTTTTTATTTTCCCAATTCCGCCCCAAATAACTGTGGAAAGTAATAGAGTGAATTCATCAAGGCCATCATCCTAATATTTCTATCAGGTATCACGGTATGTTATTATTAAATTCTGTATACACAAAAACCCACATTCTTTAACTACACTCGCGATACAGATTATACAGAGCAGAAGCAAATAAAGCACAAAACAGAAACGAAACGGAGTGAATAAGTAAATCAATCAAACAAAAAAATTTACAAATAACAAGGGGGCATTCAAGAAAATAGGAGCAAAACAAACAAAACATTATATGGCACTGCATATCAATCATCGACCAACATTTCCATAGGTATACAAATCTTGTTGAGGATACTGCTGAGCCTGTTGCTGTTGCGCTTGCGCCTGATATTGCTGGTCCTGGTAATGTTGCTGTGTTGTTGCTCCCGGACTAGGGCTCTGGCTTGCGCCTACACTTCCCTCCGGCCATGTGAACCCAGGCATCATAACATTATCCCAGAATATCGGGTTATTAATGGCTTGCATGGATGCAAGGAAGTCGTCATTCGTCATTTCATATGACCCTGCTGCTGTGGGGGTATCATAGTTGGCAGTGGGGGAGGCATAGTCGTATGTTGCAGTAGGGGAGATACTAAGGTCTGGCGGTTGCGCTGTTTGTGCTTGGACGAACGCATGTTGGTTTTGGAACGAGTGCGGAACCATGGTTGTGTCAGGGATCAGGCCCGTATTGATATGTTGCTGTTGCTGCGCAGTTGGTGTCGTAGCTTGGGGAGTCTGCTGTTGTGAAGTCGATTTCTCGGTCTTCTTCTGTCCACCAACCGATTTTGAGTGTCGCATGACGAGATTCCCTAGGAAGCGGGAATAGAGTTTGGGGGTATGGCGTTCGTCAACAGCCAAGTCTGGGGAACCGAATGTCTTGACGAGACGCTTGACGAGGGAGAGGATTCGGTCGCGGTGTGTACGCGTAACGACATTGGCGAAGTCGGGACGGAGGAGCTATGAATAGAATGCAAGGTTATTTGAGATAATAATGAGGTATCAGAAGAAATATACCTTAAGAAGGAAGGCGGCAGCAAACGAGGTGAACACGAAATGGCCTACAAATGTCCAAAAGTCAACTGATGAACTATCTCATGATCTGTTTGGAAGCCACATACCATCAGGCGCAAATCTCATATATCCTGTGAGAACCATGCGATCTAATACCGTAGTGATCACTCCACAGGCAGCGTCGAAGCACTAAATGGAAATTAAGAACCTGGTACACATCATATGATACGATCTACGTACCCGTTCAAAGAAGATGTCGTCTCGTTTCAACCCGCGTTGAACAGCGTGTTGGAATCCAAACGAGAACATGACAAGGCGAGAATAGTGGACGTAGCTGGGAGAAAAGATAAAATGTGTTAGAATCATATAGCTAGAGAGAGCCGATTTGTTGGTGCTCACAAAGGTAATAAACCTGTGCGGAAAATGCTTCCAGGTTCTGTTGCAGATGATGATGATGTCAGGTTATATCGAACACAAACAGAAGGAGGGTGCCATACCATCTTTACGTGAATCACGTTCAAATCGGACGGCAACCTGATCCTGGAACGCCTTCAATATCTCATCGTACCGCATCGTGATGGCATAAAAGTCTGCTTTCTACAATCCAATCCATATCAGCTCTACTTCCCCACATTGTACCCGAGCAGGAAACCCACCTTATTCAACCCATCTCCCGCATTCTTATCCGAATACACCTCCTCATGGAACCGCGTCACAAGCCTCAACAACTCCGTATACGCACATAACTGTACATCGTACGGATGGTTGTACTGCGACCGTCTATACCAATCCGCTGCGTTGCGGACGATGAAGTCTTCTTTGATCGTGGAGGGTTTGCCGAGTTGGGTGGAGAGGGAGCGGTCGAGGTTGAAACAGATGAGCCAGGTGCGAGTGCGGTTGAGGAGTTCGCGTTCGTGTTTTTCAGAGGTGGGTTTTGTGGAGGAGGGCTGGTGGAGGTTGAGGTCGGTTGCGATGCTAGAGGAGGATTAGGGTGGGAACTGAGTTGGTGATTGTGATTACTTACCGAATGGCTAGACCGAGGTAGAGCCAAGAACGATCTTCTTCCCACCGGCGGGCAGGTACGGAATACGTGCAAAGGAGGAGATAAGCCTGGCAAAGTTCAACGGATTTGAAACCGTCGATCAGGCTTTGGGCGGCGGCGGTCTTGGCAAAGTGCATTGCGTATTTGTAGATGTGCGCCTTGGGGGTGTAATAGCGAGATGAGATGGCACAGACTACCGTGAAGAGGAAGGGACAACGTCCAAAAGTGCGTGTTGGGGTGTGGATGGCGGGGTCGAGGATTGAGACGAAGGGCTTTAAAGATGTTAGTGTCTGCGAAGCAAGGGACGCAACTTTATCCTCACGTTTAACTTTTCATAGAAACTAACACAAACAATCAGTGTAACTCAATGAATCAATCGGACAACCCACATCTTAAACAATTCTTCGACATCCTCGGGCGTTACAAGCCCATGAACCAGAATATCCGGCGTCATAGTCCTCTCGACCAACACACGTCTCAAACTCAAATTCGTCGCTGGTCCAGGTTGGAAATACTCCTGATTCGCAACGCCTATATCGTTCTCATTCTCGTCTGCTTGTTCGGGACTAGTCGCATCACCAGCACCAGGCCCTGGACTCGCCTCGTGCTGTGACATGGCATTGGCAACATTCGGTTTCCGCGGCGTCGAGTTGCGCAAACTGAGGTTGGCGATGAGGCCAAGCGGTGCTGCTTCCTCTGGTAAACTATGCAGTTTGCCTTTCTTTTCCTTTTCGGACTGCTCGAGATCAGCATCGGCGCCATCTTCAACCTCGTCTTCGTGTGTAGCAACGGCTCCATCGTCGTCTTCGTCGTCTTCGTCATGTTCGGCACGGCTATCAAGAACGAATGCATTGGCGCCCCGCCCTGCACCTGCTGTACGGACACTGGCACCTTCGAGTCGCTCAAGCCAAGCTTGAACACCGTCTTTATTTGTTTGGGCGTCAGGAGAATTGATGGAGGCATTATGCGGGAGGACAAGGTTGAGTGGTGTTGCATGAGCAGGGTTGTTAATCTGCTTCAATAAGGAATCGATTATGGCCTCTTTCTGGCGTAATTGAGCAAGGAGGAATTCACGTTTACTATTGCAATTGAGTTTGGTAATAAAAGGAGAACGCGAGACGGAAACTTACTTGGGACCGGATCGAGGTTTGCGACCCTCGACGACACATTGATGTCCGCCACTCTTGCATCGTCGACACGTCGTGGCTTCGGGACTAGGAAAGTCGCATTTCATCTTGAGACGCTTGCAATAACGACATGCACCGGGTCTGCAATCGAGGCTATAGTGAGACATAAGAGACAGTGACGTGAGACACATACAATCGTGCCGTTGGCTTTTGCTCGTCCGCTCTCTCATCCGCGTCGTCGTCGTCGTCACTATCCGAAGCCTCTACCCGTGCAGAATCTTCGAATGATTTCCGCTTTTGACGCTTTCGAGATGCACTCGCAGCTGCTGAATCGCCAGCAGTTGCCTTTGTTGGCTTACGGCGAGAGCCCGATCCAGTCTGTTGCTGCTGATTCCGATTCGAGGAAGTTCCCTCATCGAAACTACGTGTTTGCTGCGGGGGTTGTTCTATGGGAGCCTGGAGTGTGTAGTATGAGTTGTTTGTTGGTCCGGCGAGATTGGGCGCAGATGTTGATGTCGGAGAGACACTTGGCGGTGTTGGGAGGTATTGCCCCGTCTGTGAAAGACCATGAGATGGATACTGTGCATAGGCTTGTTGCTGGGTGTATCCAGGGAATTGTGCCTGTGGGAAGTGCTGGAGGTAGGAGTTGTAGTCCATCTCACCATCCTGGAGAGTTCCGTGGACTTCGTCGTTGTAGAAGGTGGTTGTCGCACCGATCATGGTGGATGTCGATGAAGAAGAAAGCTGGTGAGCGTTCTGCATGGTTATAAGGCTGTCGGCGATGCTGATGTCGGGAGTACGCTCGCCGGGGGGACAGGCGCCAATATCCGACTTCTCAAGCTCAGCTGGCAGGTTCCCAGATCCTGGTAGACGTCCTTTTTATAGAGGGTCGAAAGAAAAGAAATGGATCGACGGTTTTAAAGTCGATATCAAGTTCTGGGGAACTACCGGCAATGCTTTGGGGGATGCGATGAAGCCTTCGACATGCGGTGCGACGAACACGAGGCGGACACACCGTATACAGAATGCTGTGCTCGATATTATCGGTCAAATGGTATAGTAATTACTCTTCTCTCTAGATTATTCTTCTAACTTGAAGAGGTTGGCTTGGAAAGCCGCATATTTCTTCAGAAAACTCCCCTAGTATTTAGGAGGGCGGGAACGGCTGATTCGCTGTTCTCAACGCCGCCGCTTCCCTCCCTGCACTGCCTGCCATTCCCAAAACGAGTACGGATTATCGACTTCTACCTAAACGATAGATACACGTTTTTCGCTGTCTTTGCTTCTCCGTCCGAGGTTGCCTTCGAATTCCCAAAACTTCTGGTGCCGGCTCCAAAATTCCGCTTCTTGCTCCCCCTATTCGTCTTTCGTGTAGGCGAGCCCACTTTATGCCTGCGTGGCGTTTCACTTTGTCTGATTACAGTTGAGCCAGATAAAGTGCAAGCTGGCCACGAGATTTGATCCAGAGCCATGTCGAGGATCTGCACCCGAGTTTGGTGCGTTCCATAGAAGAGTAAACATTGATCGCTGTCTTGCATGTTCCGTTTAATGACTCCTCTACATCAACTGGATTCTATGTCTACGCCCATCTTCTCTTATGGTCTCCTGCACATCTGCAGCTGACCCCAGTCCAAAGACTTCGTGGCGCAATTCCGATCCCAAGTATCTAGCCAACCGGATGATTTTCGCCTGGCTCAACTCTAGAATCTAGAATACATGGTCCCGTCCCTGATGGCCACTCGAGCTCCACCCTTCAACCCTGCGATCCTCCTCTCCGTTCTCCCCTAAAATTTCCGCTCCGTCTCTTAAATGTGGCCTTGCCTCGCTCCACCGTGTATCATACAAACTCCTCTGGGGCACCTCTGTTGGCCACGCCGCTGACAAGAATTTCCATCTCGCATCCTTCTTCCCAGGAATCTCCATTATACTATTTTCACCCCAGCTTCCCTAATATCCGCTCCTGATATTTGATTTTCTTCTGGTCCAAATATAATGGCCCTGCACCGATGGAGAGAAGTCCTATGTAGTAACATCTTCGTGGCGTCAACATGTTACTTCATTTCTACACCCCTGCGACCAGTTTTCATAATGTGTTCTCTGACATGGGCCAAGGTCCACGATTAAACGTACTCTACCGCGGAGATTTAATGTACATATGTTCCCTCTTCCCGGATTTTTATTTTTTTATTTTTTT
>Ga0157379_10000987_pt1 | contig 23084 bp, 32 predicted proteins | sample S25metaG_FD_121802 | JGI IMG/M metagenome (GOLD analysis project Ga0157379, IMG submission 121802) | Switchgrass rhizosphere microbial communities from Kellogg Biological Station, Michigan, USA - S2-5 metaG | ecosystem: Host-associated > Plants > Roots > Rhizosphere > Soil | place: USA... | reverse complement strand
GAGAGCAGAACTTGGCTAAGTTCAATGTTATTTTATTCTTGGTCTAATTTTGTCCTCCACTCCCAGAAGGGCTGATGTGCGAAATCGAATCGAATTCACCATATGGAGATCCAATGGTGTCACTGACTAGCGAATAATAGAAAGGCATCGGTTGGCTCTCACAGTTCCTTGAACCTGAACTACTGAAGCTCACCGCTCGAATTCCAGCAGCGAAATGTCTACCTCTTCCACCCGTATTGCGATCCTGGACGATTACCAGGGTGTTGCCTTAAAGCTTGGAGATTGGTCCAAGCTCCAGGGCAAAGCCCAGATTGACGTATACCGGGATACGCTCCATGATGAAGATGCTCTCGTACAGCGACTTGAGCCATGTGCAATTGTAAGTCGTCAAGGGTCTTCATTTATCACTGCCAATGCCTCATGCACATTAATAGATCTGTACTATGCGCGAACGAACAAAGATCACAGTTCAACTTCTGGAGAGACTTCCGAATCTTAAACTAATAACGACCAGTGTGTACCTTCTACATAGGATTTGCATTTATCAAATATAATTCATGCTGGCTTCAGCTGGACTTGTGAACCGTGCAATCGATATCGCAGCCGCATCAGCCAAAGGTATCATCGTAGCTGGATCTACAGGAGCTGGAAATTCAACCCTCGAACACATTTGGGCCCTGATATTCGCCGTCGCACGAGGGATTCCGGCCGAGGACGCACACGTCAAGAATAACAATCCACAATGGCAAACAGTCATCCCTATTGGCTTGAAGGGAAAGACGCTGAGTTTACTAGGAGTTGGTCGATTGGGTTCTCAAACTGCACAAGTCCGTGTTACCTCGCTTTGATGGGGTTCTGGTTAAAAATTGGACTGACTTTACTTTGATCAGGTCGCAAAGCTGTTCGGTATGCGCGTAATTGCGTGGTCTCCCAATTTGACCAAGGAACGAGCTGAAGCTGCCGGGGTGGGGTTCGCCCGAACGAAGGAAGAATTGCTCAAGCAAGCCGATTTATTCTCCATTCATATGGTTTTGGCACCCTCAACAACAAACTTAATTACAAAGGCTGATCTCGCCCTCCTGAAGCCAACTGCTCTATTCTTCAACACTTCCCGTGGACCCATCGTCAACGAATCCGATTTGATCGAGATGTTGTCTGAAGGCAAAATAGCTGGTGCAGGTTTGGATGTATATGATATTGAACCGTTGCCTCTGGGTCACCCGTTGAGGAAACTTAAGAACGTTGTGCTTACACCACATAATGCATATGTCAGCGATGATTGCTATAAGGTACGGTGGACATCTAAACAGTCGTCATTACTGACTCACGTCAAATTCAAGGCATGGTGGCAAGAGACGGCAGACACGGTGACGACTTTTGTCGAAGGTGGGGAAATCAATCCGCGTTTGATAATGAAGGCAAAGTAACTCGCATTGATTGAAAATCACGAACGAAGAATGCCTGTATAACATCAAATGTATCTGTATCTTTTGTTATCTTTCATTCTCAGCAGGCCTTTGTGGTTAGACGACCGCAATAGAGCCAATTCGGCATGGCACTCACAAATCACGACAAAGAGATCCCTAAGGACACCTTGTTTCTTCGAGAATGCAGTCATCGCTACCTTACGAGAAGAACCATGAGTATGGGAAGACACTCGTACAATTCTAACCTGTACATGATATAATTATGATCGGGGCAAAACTCTTTGCTGTACAATGGCGCCCTGAGAAGAGGGACACCAGAAGAAATGGGTGAGGATCGGAAGGAGATAGAAATAAGAGACTACGTAGCCGTCCACTGTAGCACTCCCTCTTTCTCCGACTTCTTTAGTATGACGAGGGATACCCCCGTAGGGAACCTTTCATGGAAGAGAAAAGGAACGGTTAATGAGAGAATAAAGAGCAAAGAAAGGAGACGCATATGCCGTGAATGAACCTAGATGTAGAATTAGATTGATGAAGATGATAAAGGGAAAAAATACGCACCCTATAGGTCATACATCAGTCTCAGTTGGTGTGAAGACGTGCTTGCCACGGGAGGCCACTTCTGTCATGCCTTTTCCACTTCCAGTAACACCGACTAAATAAGAGCCAAATCAGTAACAAACCAAATGAGAGGAAAATCATCCGGACGACACACACCTTTTCCGTATGGGTTATCAGGCGTTTTGAAGATACTCGTCCCAGACACACCAGCAATAGTGACCCCTTTCTTCTCCGCCTTCTTCGTAAACTTCTGCCACGACACTTGCTTGCTCATCTGCTCCTTGGCCTTTTGCGCACGCATTTCCAGCTTCTTCTCGTTCTTCTTCTTCTTCTTTTCTCGCTCTTCCTCTTCCTCCTTTGATAACTTCCGTTTGCTTGTTGTCGACACATCCTGTTGATAAGCGTACGACACAGGAAGCGGCTTCAGTGACGCAGCGTTCAATAGCTCGGTATTATTGTACCCTTTGAAAACAACGCTATACACTCGATTCTCTTCTGATCCACCAACGGATGTGACGCGTGCAGGATACCATTGTCCATCTCCCGTGTACTTTGCAAGGACCTCATCGCCTGCTTTCCACTTTATTGTCAAGGGTAATGTGGATGATTGCTTTCGAGATGGTTCTGGTTTTGGTGCTTCTGCTTGAGCGATGGCTTCTTTTGTAAGATCAATCAGGGTTTTGAGTTCGTCGCGGAGAGAGGTGAGCTCGGCGTTGGTGGGGTCACTGGTGAGAGCGAGCTCGACTTGCGATAGCTGAACTTGGAAGGTTTCTAGCTCGTTCTTGTCCATGGTGTCTGCGCTATTAGGAGGGAATAGAGTGGCTGAGTAAGGAGCTGGGCAAGGATGAGTTGTGTGTCACCGCCCGTCACTGTCACGAAAGCGTCTCTGCAAGAACACCATCCACTGCTCCCTCCTAGAGGTCTGAGCTCATTGTAACTGTTTTCAAAACCAACGAATTATGCCTAAGGTGTGTACTAATTTCGTCTTTCAAAACGAAAACAAAGTAGCTAATCACCCCAATCAATTTTAGAATAAGGGAAAGGTGCGATTCTTTGGCATCTCTTCATTGCTTCTCTGATCGTTTCTTTTCTTCATATTCTTAGGGTGGCAAGAACAGGCGGAGAGGAAAGAACGACAACGATGATGACAAGCGTGAATTGGTTTTCCGTGAGGATGGACAAGGTATGCCGCTGTCGACTCGGTGGCTGTCACAGCCTCATCTGGCTGCCTGTTCTGCGTAGAATATGCACAAGTTGTGAAGATGTTGGGCAACGGGCGACTTGAGGCTCAATGCTTTGACGGTTCGAAACGATTGGCACACATTCGTGGTACTATGCGTAAGAAGGTGCGTGGGTCGGAACACGAGGTTGGGTTCTGCTTTTAACGTCTTTCCTGCTCTTTTTTCAGGTTTGGATCAGCCAAGGAGATATCATCCTATTATCCCTACGAGATTTCCAAGACGACAAAGCCGATGTCATTGTCAAGTACACCGCCGATGAGGCTCGGTCATTGAAAGCGTACGGCGAGTTACCAGCAAACGCAAAGATCAACGAGACGGATACTTTCGGAGAGGAGGATGGCGAGTGCGCATTCGAGTTCGAGGAAGGAGGCGAGGTGGACATTGATGAGATTTGATCGTATGATGTTCATGACTTCAAACTTCTTGTGTTGGATGTACAGGATTTAATGTGTAAAGTTCACTTTGCGTTCACTTCCTATGGATCTATAGGGTGTTTCCCTTTGTTTCGTTTCTCTTTCATATATTGTCATCAACCTAAAATACACGGTTTGCATAGAATGTGTATTCATCGTCTATCGAGTGCATCCATTTTGCCTTCGATGTCTACCAAACCCCTAGGCGCCTCTTCAGACTCAAACGTCCAACACCAGAGCTATAAAAGGCTTGCCATCAGATGCTTTTCTAAGGTTGAACAGGTTGTATATATTTTCGAATGCCTGTCATGCACTTTGGATAGATAGACACACTCGCCGCCCATTTCATGAAGCAAGTACGTTCGTGTTTCCTTTTATTTATTCTGTAACATATTCTATCTGATAAAACAAAGCCCAAACCCAGTCTCGCTTCAAACAAGGCCCTGAGGTCTATATGGACATAGCTTTGAGGAAATCCACCTCTCAGCTAAGTGTTCTTCTCGCTATGCGTTTTTTTCCGTCTTAGGTACTCTTTTGTCCTCTGTCCTCACCATTATTAAGAATGGTCTCATTTTTAATAATCCATCCCCTAGTATTTCACATTTCATTCCACCTCTTTGATGCTTTATCTCGTGATGATTTTTCTTTTCTTTTCGTAGTACCTATGAATGGATTACCGTCCAACTGAAACCAAAGAAGGCTTCAGAGTTTATTACAAATGTCGCGAATGCAATGGCCATCGTGCCAATTCCGTTTAATATCTGCCTTGCCTTGGTTTCTCGTAAGTCCTTGTTAATATTATTTGGAGAGATAATTAATTCTACTTCATTATTCAATTCTTAAAGCGAACCAAACTGTAGCGATGCCATCACCCTTCTACGAGCATTTCCGTCCCATCAGGCATCTTAGTTCCCGACGCAAACGGTTTTTATTGCATTCTGGCGAATAGGGGCATGTACCAGAGTAACCTTCTTCCCAATATAGGTTAAATATTGTGCTTGACCAATCTTTTAAACCTCCTGAATAATTTATTTCGTCTGCGACTTAGGATCGAGCTACCAGTATCCGATTCAACTAGGCTTAAAACTCTTTTAGTGCATTACATCTAACTGCGAACCTGGTGAGGAGGGGTTTTTCCGCTTTTCCAAGGAGCTGCGTCAAGGTGAATTCGGGCTCAACACCAATGTTTTCGAAGAGTGGCATCCTCGCCAGTATTGTGACGTTTACCGTCGTTAGTACCAGATCGGAACTGAGACTGTACAAGATAAATGCGTATCCTACTGGAGGGTTTTAAACGGCGTCAGCATACTCAAATGTCAGATCGGCATATTAGAACGGTCATCATTGTGCTTCCGTCTGATTTTCGAGGAGGCGCATTATGTGTTAGCCATGGAGGTACAGATGTTCTGTTTTGGCTGGAGGAATACTCTGTCGGAAAATTTCAATGACACAGTTATATTCATGGCCCTCTCTCACTCCAGGGGCCGGATATGAAGTCTTCCCGTCACATCTGGGACTCAGTTGAACATCGCTGAAATAATTAACAACCAAATCAGAGGAGATATGGCCATAGATACGGCGAACAGTACCTCTCTATCAGAAGTTTCAAACCTTCCTCTCAAATAAAGAATTCCTTCCGAAAGGTAGCGACCTCGCCATCCCATTTTCGTATTCATACGCCTTGAACGCGAAGACTTGGCTTTCTTTTTAAAGGATCCGATGCAGTCGTGTACAAAGTAGTGGGTGTATTGCAACTTGACTCTACGGTGAAAGACTGTGTTTGAAGCGGACGAGGAGTCCTACTATGTTGAGTCGACCAACAATTTTATCCAATTCGACTCTAATATTATCTTAAATTACAGGGTATTGCACAGTATCCCAAACTATTGTCTCGCTCCTCACCATTTCTCTTGTTCATATCTGGTAAAGTGTCCTTTGAAGACGCCACATATCCGGTGGAAGGTTGAACCAACTGGCTTGGGTCTGTTGATCTAAGGGAAGAGAGACCTAGGTCAAATTCGTTGCCCAAGGTAGGGAATTACATGCATGTTGATTCAGATGATGGCGCCTCGTCTCAGTAGTCCAGCTTTCCAATGCTGCAGATGCGTTTCATTTGTCCTGGTTTTGGGGCTGACTATGCAAGTAACCCGTCTATTCTATGATATTTCCCTCTTTTGTACCCTCCTTAATTTTAGACCAGTAGGTCACTAATAAAAGAAAAAAACGTTGGAATTTACTAAGCAGAATAGCTACTTCGATTTAACATGACACGACGCTGTTCTGAATATTCATTCAGGATCCCGACCTTGATGCTCAAGCACCATCCTTCACGGATTGCCAGCTGGGACGACTGGAAATCTCATCCCGTCACCTAAATATTTAAGGTTTATTGAGCTACACGTCCAAAGATTACTTAGATGAGTTTGACGGTTTACAGCTCGGTGGGTTTGGTCCGCTATATCCACCATTGAAACGGACCAATAGAAACATAGGAATCACTCGTCGATAATGTGTCAGTAAGTCCTCAATCAGTATCCGCAACGAATAATGCAAACTCATAAAATTATACACCCAGTGAAAGCGTTAACCTCCAAACATATTGAACATCCACCAAAAAAGAACTTAGACATGTGAGTGGTGTGGACTGCACCCCCTAACTGTTGAAAGGGTAACATAAATATCAATTGGAAATTCCTGCAAGAAGTTAGTAGTAATTCCTCAGTCAGCATATATGAAGAAATCTGTTTTGCTTACGACTTTCGTAGTCAACAGTGACGCTTCCCTCCTAGCGGGGGGATAGTAAAAGGTGACCCGCCCGTCCCGTCCATCTCACAGTACAAGGGGAGCTCTTTTCATCCGAATATGCTTCTTTCCGCTAACATATTGGACAGTTTGGACCACCTGAAAGTTGCATAGACTTTTGAAAACCCTTTTCCCTTTTCCCAAGAGGGATATTTCCTTGAAACTCACCCCAGTTCCCAGAAAGGAAATTGATAGGTCGTTTCAAACCACCTCCTTTCTGGGATACAAAGGGTCCCTTTAGTATTCCTTGTTGGGTCGAATGTCAACAAACACATACTATTTTAAGCAACCTGCAAGACCCTTTACATCTTCAACCATTGGCCCACGAAAGGATCAATAAGGATGATGGGCACTAATGCTCTTAGCGCCGGAGATGGAAAGATCTTCGTTGGACTACCTCCAGTGGCAACAAGAGCGGTCTTCATGATTTATTTGTGAATAGACCGAAAATACAAAAATAGTTACACAGAAGGAGCCGATGATACAGAAATGGAACATTGAGGCGAACTGTAGATGATGAGGTTGAGAGAATGGCTAGGAAGATAGGAGAGGCAGAGAGGGTAGAAGACAGATAGTCAGAAGCTAGAGTACTTAAGGATTGCAATCTTTAATGTCCGAGAAAGAAACCTGGAGTGATGAAGTCAAGGATGGGTATCATGTCGAGGATCGAAGGGATGACTTTAAGAGCATTAGAGTCGATGATTGAAGTGACAGGAACTCGATAGAAATGGGGGAAGCAATGGAGCAGACGAAATGCTACATCAAGGCGTAAGCATCATCGATTCAGCGCATAATGTATCAACATACCTCTTTTTTGTTTAACCATAGACCATCTTAGAGCGAAACGAGCAAGTTATTCGATCAACTTCGCCGCAGCACCTTCATATCGTGACTCGCGAGATATGACCGTCATTAGGCCTGCAACGCCCCTCGCTTGATCGAGTGCGACGGGGCGGCCAGGATCAGGGAGATCACAACGAGCGGGCGTTCCTTCGTAGGTTATCTGAAACAAGGATGACGGGAAGGAAAAACTGGTAAGTGACACCGCCGGTGGACGCATAGAAGGCTAACATACGTAGACTCTGTATTGCTTAGAGTTTTTATTAGTTCGGGATATTGAGCAGGACCACCTAAAGTCAATGAAAGCCAAATTAGTCTCCAGTGTAACGTGATAGGGAAAGAATGACTCGGCACTGCACGCACCCTTCATTCACGATCGTATTACCCCCCAATTGCTCAACACGCTCCATAACTTTCCCTCTAGCAAGTCCCAAAAGCCTCTGCGAATCAACACCATCTTTGCACTCGAAAAAGTGATAGGATTTCACAGTCGCTGCGTTTCTGCACTCGGGCTTGGCATCGACAATACGGTAATGAGTCTTGAGGACATCGCCCGATGAGCATTCGAGTACAAGAGCCTTTGCTTTCGATCGTGGTGTACGGGGCGGGCTTTTGGGCGGGGATTGGGGGGTTAAGCTGGACACAGCTTCAATGCCTTCCGTAGAAGACGAGGACGCCGCTCGACGGTGCCGGTACTTGATCGGCCAGGACACGATACGAGCCAATACTGGGAAAGACAACGTTGACGATCTTGCGGAAATGACAGGGGACGCTGTACTGTCTGCTGTGTGAAGCATCGCCATTGTGGTAGGAAGTAAAGGACTGGTGCAAGGGGTGTCTTAATACATGTTACAACCGCTGGCGTCTCATAGCCAGCCGACTCTAATGAGTCGCAGACGCCGCAGTGAAAACCAAATCCGTTAATGTGCCCTCTTTTATCATCACAGTGAGCTCAAGATATAGCCAGAATTTGGCGTGAGAATTTATTGGAATATACTAATAAATATCGCTTATTACAACTGGGTTTTTTGGTGTAAGAAAATGGTTCAAGAGTCTTCGACCTGGCCAGGCGCAACCTAACACAAACATTTTCCAACGCCGTTTCGGTATTCCTACGCACTTTCCTGTGAGTGGATCCTTAGCCTGTGATGACTCGTAAACCCGTGTTTTCAGCAAGTTGGGTTGACGACGTCTAAACCATACCCTAAAGCTCGTCAGTGGTCCAGTGGGTAAAGAGTGGAGCATTCATAGATCTTAGGTAAGCCAAATTCACCTTCAATCACTGTACGTGGATGCCAACTTTGCGTTTCAGCCTCAAATAAAGACAAGTTGTTTTCCCCTGGAGCGTACAGGCTGCTCATTATGAATGTGGGGTGAACTTAGCACTGGCCGAAGTTGAGACAGTTCCTAAACATTCCATGTTTCTTGGCCAATTCGCCGTCTATCAACGACCCCTGAAGGCTTCCTGCTGCTCTCTTAACCTAGCAAGGGAACCACAGAGATGGACAACGTGAAATCCGCGAGACAGGCTCCAAACTGCAGTATTGACAATCTGGGTTTGGGTATTTCCTTGGAGCGAGTCACTGTGATACACTAGTCCTTGCGTATTAGACCTGGAGATGTTGTCAAGCCAGCCAAGAGGCCCAACCTCAGATAATATTTATTAATATACACCACGAGCGTCCGCGGAGACCAACACAAAAGACTCGATGGAATTAAAACCTAGAAATGACCAGAAAATAGACCCAGCTCATCTCCCAGTTTGATACAGGGAACTTCTGGCGTTGGCACCTTTACCCCACCAGTGGTCCTATTGTTAGCAATATTACGATTGGTTCTTCGTGTCATGAACCCATGGTTTTTGAGATGGAAGAGAAGTATGATTCGTGGAATTTGGCTCGTGTGAACGATAGCATCATGTTGGGTCATCATCGTTGGAAGCAAGAATGTCACTGTACACAATGGGTGTAAATCTTGTATAAATTGGATTGGCAAGGAGCCTCTGGTACGAGAGTGCCCTGATGGATTCTAGATATGGAGGGACACCGAGGGAGTGAGAGTAAGAATAGACCTGAGATCTAAGTTGCTTCAAGATGTGATGATAGTGTTGATGTGTTAAATAAAAATAGAGAGCTTCAGTGACTTAATAGTGTCGACTCTGATCACCTTTCGGTCACCTCACCCTAGATCACCTTTCAATCGACTGAGGTGTCACTGACGACAGGAACTCCAAAAAAGAATTTACTTCAGGTAAATACCCGAATCCGTGGTCGAAAACTTTAGAGCATCTCCTTTAACCAATTTAGTAACTTGAAGATAATAATCCCTCGAGGTGTTTTAAGAGATATTGAATGCAAATACCAATCATTGGATAGAAACTGTTGATGTTAACGCCCTTGTTCCCCGGACGGCCCGTGGCTGCATTAGGAGGCAACATTCTCCAAAAAGAAACTGTATATTCTACGTGCAGTATTAAGCATCTTTCATTCGCCTTACCTTGGAAAGGAACGAGTAAACGTACATTCTTACCTGCGGACAAATTAGCCGGTTGTACGACGAGGATGCTCTTACAAGCAAGTCAACAAGGCAATTCTCACAATGCAAAGAATTTTGTGATTATTATTCATGCAGAATGATGTCAGATTCTTTCGGAGAGTAAAGTTTTCAAGAAGGAGCGTGGGAACCATTGGTTTGGTCCCGTCTCGCGTCTAAATCCGTGTCACTACGTCACGCGTGACTTCATTTCTCAACTAGGATTTATACTCAGAACATTGCACCACGTTTATGTTCTTTAAACTAAACCCATCCTCATTCCGTTCAACTGTTCTCTCATTCCGCCGCTTCATGTCTACGACCAAACCTGCCCCGCTCCTCCTTTCTCCTGGTGAAGTGGTCAAGTTACCTCAAGACATTATCTTCGTAGACGCAACATGGGTAATGCCGAATTCGCCTCGTAAACCAAAAGAAGAATTCGCAGCTTTCAGGCTTCCTAGAGCGAGATTTTTAGATATTGATGAAGTTGCTACACACACGGAGGAGGGAGCGAAGATAGGACTCAGGCATATGATGCCACCTGCCGAACTGTTTGCAAATACCTGTGGTAAGATAATACTGTGGAATATACGGGTTGTTTATTTATCATGTGGACTACTCTAAACTAGAAAATCTGGGAATATCCCCTGACTCGCATGTCATACTGTGTGTTCTGCCTATTCAAGCACGGAACCTAGTCTAGAATCTTGACCTTGTCTCGCAGATACGACTCTCATGGGGTATTTTCTGCGCCTAGGGCTCTCTTCATGTTCCGCGTATGTAAAGTTTATTCAATAGTCTTTTGATTTTTTAAAGCCATTATTGACCATACAGGCATTCTCCCACAACAATTCATCAGTCTTGAACGGAGGTCTTCCGCGCTGGGCTAATGAAGGGTACACCATTGAAACCGGCCCTCTGCACGGTGCTGCTGCTACTCCTGATAAATACCCTGTTCCGAAACTTAATGAGGCCGTCATCAGATGTGAGTATTTACCTTGAGAAAAGGGTGGCTTATTTAATTTCTTATTCTATAAAGCCTATGCTCAAATGGTAAATAACGCTACCCTTGACCGCTCTGATCCCACCTCTGAACTTGTGCTTGATGCTCGTGCCCGAGGACGGTGCGTGGTTTTGAATTGTAATCGCTTCTATTTTTCCAATTTCTATCACCAGATACCTTGGTTCCGACCCAGAACCCCGCCCTAATCTCCCCTCTGGCCATATCCCTCACTCATTCTCACTCCCCTTCAATACCTTCACTTCCTCGCACACCTTCTCCAACACAGAATTTTTGGAAGCTCACACCTCATTTCCATTCAAATCCTATACTACACTACGTAATCCGGAAGAAATCGCGGAAGGAGTAACCAAGGCTGTTGGTTCTGAATATGCAAAGCAGATTTTGGAAGGTAAGAGGAACGTTGTCGCTACATGCGGCAGTGGTATGACTGCTGCTGTGCTCTGGATTGGATTGTCCCGTCTTTGGGAAGCGGAAGGGAAACCGTTGCCTGCTCTTGGAATTTATGATGAGGTAATTTTATTCCCTGACTTATCTCTGGGTCGAGTTATTGATTTCACTACAGTCTTGGACAGGATACGCTGCGAGGACGGAGAGTAAGATTGCGATAGGCGAAGAATAAATGAATTCGCTTCTGTAATTGTTCCTGTGTTTCCTTCAATAAACCTAGCAATTCAAGTTCGAGATCGATGGACTTCTCATCCAGCACCGATACTCCAACGAACGCCTTTAAGGGCATCCTGATCCCTTAAACAAACAATCCCGTCTTTCATTTCCAACCCAAATTGATAAGAATAACAAATATTATACACTTTCTTGAGGCTTCCTTACAACTTTGCACTGTCTTTTCCTCTCAACCACGACGGTAGCTTCGTCGTATCGTAAGCCGCAAACTTGGGCTCCCTCTTCTGCATAAACGCCATAACGCCTTCCTTCGAATCCGGCCCATTACCTGTAACATACATCCCCCTTGAATCCAATATATGTTGTTCCTCAGCGGAGTCCTTTCCACCAATGACTAATGATTTTGCGAATGCTACAGACATCGGAGAGACATTCTCTGCAAGTTCATGAGCGAATTTAAGAGTGAAAGGAAGGACCTCTTCTTTCGTGGGAAGGAGGTGGGTAAAGAGTCCGTCGTACAGGGGAGACGAGGCTGGATGGGGAACGCCTTGGAGGAAGATGGATAGTGCACGGGAACGTCCGACGAGTTTGGGGAGGAGATAAGAAGATGTGGCTGCAGGTATATCTTAAATAGGTCGTGTGACTTGAATGGAAGTGGAAAATATTACCTTCAGGGATGATCCCTCGACGAACAAAGGGGAACACAATCTTCGCATCCGCCCATGCAATACGCTATTGAAGTAGACTTGTCAACGAATAAATTGAAGGATACAAATATTTCCGCTCACAATATCCATAGGCAATGTCTGTGTAATTCCAACCCCGGCCGCAGACCCATTGATTGCAACAATAGTAATCTTGCGTGACCTCAGAGCCGTTAACGCGAATTGTCCCCCACCATCGCGAACGTCTATCAACAATTTCAGACCAATATACAGATAGTTTGATTCAAACATACCCTCTTCATTAGGACGCTTATCAGAGAAATTTCCAAGGCTCAGATCAGCGCCTGCGCAGAAGACTTTGCCTGCAGGATCGCCGGTGAGGACGATTACACGAACATTCAGGTCTTTCTAGAGATGCATTGAATTTCTAAATAAGGGTGCGAATATTTCCTTATAAAAGGGACATACCTCGAGAGTCGCATACGCGTTGATTAGCTCATTCTTCATTACATGAGTCCATGCATTATGCCTGTGGTCACCGAAGAATGTAGTAAGTAGGTGAACACCACATTACTCGGTGAGATTGAACTCACGCAGCAGGTCGACTCAGCGTCACGACCGCAACATGTTTGTCAACTTCGACGCGAATAGCAGTGTATTTGGACAAGGACATTGTGGTAGAGGTAGAAGACAAGACACTGACAGGGATGCCAGGCGAACGGCTTTCAAGCTAACCGAAACCATAGGCTCATACCAATTAGGTATTCTATGCGACGAAAAGTGCAATGGAGCTATCACGTGTTTATTGTTTAGATACGAGAATTTGTTATTGAAATTACTTCTTATATCCCTGAGATATGTATAACTGGAAATATTTACCAGAAAATATGTTCGGTGAGAGAAGGGTTATCACAAGTTGTCTTGAGTCATACGGCAGTATACGGTAGAATGGTTTTCCCCGAGAGTACCACTTCATGTATATCCACCATGCCCTTAGAACAAATTTATATTTTAAGATTCTATGCCATATACTTAAAGTTGGGAGCACCTCACGTATCAGACGCGAATAACGAAACGAGCACCGTCTGCACAATATTTCAAACGGATGACCATAAGCAAGAAACATTCGAGATCGGATTCTGTCCAAGTCTCCACGATGGAAAACCAGACGCCAACCCACTTCTCACGCACATGCGTTGCAAAGGAAGTCCATCAAATCCCCGTCTTCTTCGTCCAGAGTCTTGGAAAGCATGGTGAGCCAGGTATCCCGAGGAACCTTTAGCCCCAATTTCAGAGGGAATACTTTGAACTTGAATGCATTCACTGGAAAAGAAATTCGATCAGCCATCCTCGATGTGCACAACGGCGCTTTATTTATGAGATGGTCGACGAATAAGAATGAAATGAAATAAAGACTGGGCATCTTCGTGAGTGGAACCCGTATAACAAGCTGAACGTACGCACACTCATTTGCCTGGATCAGAATATTATCATCGTTTTCAGCACCACACAAGACCAGGTCCATAATTAGCTAGCCCAAAATTCCGCGCCCTGATCATGCCACCAGGATAGCCTGAGGAGCAGGCGCCCATAACCGCGGCAAGGGTTAACTGGGAGAACTTTTCCAACGTTCAATGTGAATGTAACCATCCCAATTTGCTACTTATATGTTTTCTGATCATATATACAGGTGCAGTTCTGACGGGGGCTCTATGTATATGTCCATTTGATTCTGTGGGAGACTCTTGGTTTTCATAACATAGTATTTCGATATATTAATCCTTAATCTTTCGTCTACTCTGACTCGGAGATGCTCACTAGTAAGTAGTATCTGCTGCATGGAGTAATACAGATATCTAATTGCAAGAAGATCGGCAAAGCCCGCTCGAAAGAGGAATTTTTAGAAGCCTACCACTTACAGACAAATCACAAAATAACTCCCGCACCAAAAAAGAATTGTACAACATTTTATTTTGTTCGATAATAATACTGCCAAGTAGATAGTATGTCAGGAGGATTCTAGGTACATGGTGACTGGCCCAGAGAGAGACAGGATAGTAGTGAAAGTGTAAAAGGAACACAGACAGTAAAGAAACAGATCAAAAGGGAAATGGGATGAGGTCGGATGTATGAAGGGGGAGTGGGGAACAATGCGGGGTCGAAAGAAGCTATCCATGGAGGACAGGAATGGAAACAGAATGTGGAAGAAATGAGAATGAGGAAATGGGATGGAAGCAAGGCGGGATTATCGTTTTGATCAACAACAACGGAGGAATACGATACATGCACGCTGATTCAACAATGGGGAGACGATGGGATGACGATGGGGAGAAAAGGAAAAGAAAGAAAAATAATAGAGTATGCGAGTGCGAGTGTGGATGAGCATGCAAGAATGAACAGACATAAAGGATGGGGCATGGATGGTGGCTGGGGATGAGATGAACACCAACTCGTTTTCGTCTTTCTTTCTTCTTGTTCTTGTTCTTGTTCCGTATCGTATCGATCTTGATTGAAGCCATAGCATGTTGAATGAGGAGGAGGTTGTTGTGTACGAAAACGAGTGGTACTTGATACGCCTCCAAGCCGTTGTCGCAGATTTTGTGGAGGGTGGTGAGGAAAATGGTGGGGTGGCCGTAAAGAAACACGGGCGGCGAGCTGAGGAGAGGAGAAAAAAAAAGAAATGTCCCTGAGCCGCGGAAGGCTATTAAGAGTGAGGCAGAGAGAGATAATCGAGAGAGTGTTTCGTGTCCATTTGAGTAATGTTCATGTTCATGTTCTGTTCATGGTTTTCTTCCGCTCCGCTCCTCACCATCACCAAACCAAGAAAATCAAGCAAGCAAAAAACTCTACTCAATATTCCTCACAGCCCCTTCAACCCCGAAATAACCTGCGCAATGTCCGCATGCTCACTCGCAACCGCATCAATACTCTGCGCCTGCCTATGCCCACCATGGCCCCCGCCACCCATCCCCATCATCCCCAATCCCTGTCCACTATGTCCATGTCCCGCCAACGCCAACGTCGTCGTCGAATGCGAATGCGAATGCGGGTACAAACTCGAATACGCAGGTGCCGTCGGACTGGGCGTCGGACTCGCTCCCGTATCAAAATCAATCGTCGACTCCGTCGTTGGCGAATGCGGGCGTTGTCCATGCGATTGCGAGTTTGAGTGTGAGTGTTGTGAGGACGAAGAGGGAGAATGATGTTCTTGGATGCGGGAGAAGGAGAGTGTAAGATCGAGTGATTGAGCACGGGTGTTGGAACCCCAGCCGTTGGTGTTTTTGTTGCGGGAGAAGCTCTTGGAGGTGATAAGGCTGTCGGAACCACGCTTGGAGTCGGGTTGATGTCGCGAGCTGGAGCGTTGGAAGGCGACGTTCCCACCCATCAGAGGAGGCAGCTGCGCAGGCCTCCACGCCATCGAGCTTGTCGATCCTGGCATATGTCCATGTCCTGATGCCGCCTCGTCTTCAGGCCTCTCATCGTGATCTGGCAACTGCAAACTGCTCGGGTACATATACACCGATTGATGGTATATGTCGTTGTTGTGCTGGTGCTGAGTCGCGGTCCTGAAGTTGGGGTGCGAGATCGCGGGACGCAACATTGGACGCGAGGACATGTCAGGGGGACTGTGGATTTCGGGACGGCCAAAGTCGGGGGAGTCTGCACCACAAACAACAAGAGTCAACATACATACACAGATGAGAGAAGGAAGGGATCCTTACCAGGCGCACCCCCACCTCCAAACACTTTTGCCTCAAACGCCGCAAACACGTCCCTCACGGGCTCCATCAATCCGGCATCACTCTTCTTGATCTGCGCGCCCCCACAAAATTCCATATAAACGGGCATATTATGCTGCAACAAGAAATCCTCCAACAGCTCTTTCGCATTCCCAATAACGTGATTGTGGTTCCGTTGGCATCGTAAGCGGAAGAAGTGTTCGCGGATAGGAGGCTGGTGCGAGTGCGGGTGTTGTGGGTGATTGGGCGGCTGTTGGTGTTGAGAGAGGTGGGGAGATTGGGGAGGAGCGGGGAAGGCGCTGACAGAGACTTCGATTTCGTTCTTGAGGCGCTCGACGAAGTGAGTCCAGTCGCTGGTGGCGAGAAGCGCTGGTAAATCCGGATTGGGCGGGACGGAATAGTCTGCTTCGAAGGGGATGTGTTCCTAGAGGCAGAAGCAGCTTTAGCTCCAGCACTAGTAGGAAGGGTGTGGAACAACTCACGTTAAGCATCGTCGACGCCTGGTTTACAGGTCCCTCCGGCCCAAAAATCTCAATCATATCAAGCGCAGCCTCCTTATCCGGGAAGCGTATCACACAGTTTGTCTGTTTCTCGATGTCGTGTATGAACGGCGCCTTTTCACCCAACAGCAGACGATGATACTTGCGCGGAACGTTGAACGCTTCGTGGATGTAATCCCGGTCCTGCGAAGAAAATAAGTATCAATAACTCCACTTCACTCGCTCGCACTTACCTTGGGCACGATCGACTCCAATACCGCCGCCTTCAACGCCTCCAAATTCAATGCATTCTTCCTCGGTGTCCTCGCAATCACATTATCCATATTATCCCCATACCCCCCAAGCGTCGCAAACTCATCTGCATTACTAAACTTGACATATACCCCATACTTCTTCATGATCCTCTGAATACTCCTTCCTCCAACACCAATAATCCGTTTATGATACCCCTCGGGAACATGGAAGCTGAGTTCCGCGGGCAACTCGTCTTGGAGGAGGGCAAGACCTTGGAGGACAGAGATGTCGCTGCCAGAGACGTCGATGAGAAAGTTTGCTTCGGAGAGGGTTTCGTACTTGATTTTGCAGCCGCAGGTTTGGTGGATCTTGTTGAGCTTGCCATTTTTCTTGCCTGAGATGAATTCGCGTTGGTCGACGCCAAGTTCGAGACGGATGTGGATTTCGGTGCGGAAGCACTGCGAGAGAGAAGTGAGAATCAGCGTAAGAGAAAGAAAGGCACGCATACCTTGACGAAATCTAACTCGAGCAACTGCGTAATAGTTCTCACGACCTGCTCATCCACACCATGCACCTCCCAAATAGCATTATTCTTAAACACAATCTCGGCACCCGTATCGCGCGTGATAGCCCGGAGCATGAGCTCGAGCTGCGGGTTCGGCGGGATGATCGCGCTCGGGTTGGGCATCATCATGTTGTATTGCTGAGGGAGCATCCAGATCATCGCGGTGTAGTATTGGCAGGCCTATCAAACGCATATTTCGACGCATGTACGAATATGATATATATAAAAACACATACCATTTGATTGATAAACCGAATCGTCCGCTGCACACTAACCCTACTCGCCCCCAATACAGTAATTGACGGACTCATCATCCCCACAGCAGGGAACTGGATATACGTCGCATTATCACGCATGATATTCCGTAACTCGTCCAATTTCTCTGTGATCATCCAGTCCAACTTGCGGGGAACGAGCGTTGCCTCAGTGCGAATCACATTCTTGGCGACGTTGGCAGTAGCTTGCAGGAGCATGTCCTTAGCGCGCTGTACGTTGAAGCTCTCGCCTGTGATCCAGATGAGGTTGGCATTGTTGCGGCCTTGTGGGGGTGGGGCTCCATCGGGAGAGGTGGCTTTGGGTCCGAGGATGCCGCCGAGGAGGAAGGGCATGTAGATGTTGGTGTTAGTGCTTTCTTGGACGGATTGGATGAAGCTGCGCTTGATACCGGCGACGATAGGCTGGAGTTGGTGGTCGATTTCGCAGGTGTCTGCGTGTAAACCAGACTGGAGAAGCGTAAGCCAGGGCATTACGAGAACGCGTGTCACTCACGAATTCATCAATGGCGACGAGACAACGGATACGAGCGACGTCGACGGGGTCGGATGGACCTGTGATGACAATGTCACAAACACGGTCGGTGTCGAGGCCAAAGTAGCCCAGGGCATTAACGACGCCATTTCCGTTTGAAAGAAGCGGCGAGCCCGTCGTGGCGTAAACAGGGCTGATGGTTATCTGTGTGAGGGTGTGCTGGGCCAACGCCTGGATGCGGTCATGGAACTCTTGTGTCAATGCGTTGGATGCACGAATAGGGGCACTGGAAAGGTCGGCGCGCGTGACCTTGAGGGAGAATCGGGTCTACAATTGCGGCGAAAAGTGAGTAAGACGCATAGAGCGACTTGGAGACTGCTCACCATGACGGGTACATCGCGCAGCAACATGCCTCGGGCGTTGGTGACGGCCTGGGCGAGGCCAGTGAGATAAAAGTTGAGGGTGCCATTGTCGTTTCTGCTGCAGCTGATCGTGCAACCATGGAGTTGGGCGGCTCCTTGAGCGATGGATTGGACGAGTGGAAGTGCGCGGTCGGCGAGGGTGTCCTGGGGAGCTAGCGAGGCAAAGTTGCGGACGTCGTTGCTAGAGTCCTGGACACTGTTCGTCGCGGTGGGGTCGGTGGACGGATAGGAGAAGCAGAGACAAAAGGTGTCCATGGTGGTGGTACGGAGAAAGAGGGGAATGGTGAGGTATTTTGGCGGCTGTTGGGTATTCTTGAAAATAAGCAAAGGGTATCTTGCCTGGAGAACGGCGGGAGGAAAGCAAAGCGACGGGAAAACAGTGCGTGCTGGGTAAATCCTCGGGCGCTTAACTCCGTCACATCTGTCTCAGTCAAAATCCCCGATTTTTTTGGGAGAAAAAATTGTAATACCAGGATTATTCAAGATCACAGGATTATTATCAACATGTCTTCTCTCCCTACTCCTGCGTTGAACGCAGCCCGCGCTGCCCTCAACGTCGCCCTCACCGACGCCAACGCAGACCCCGTCCCAGACCCACCCTCCGAGAACCTAGAGGACGGCGAGATCCAAGAGCTCGACCTCGCCCACCAAGAAGAGAAGATCCGCACCGTGTTCAGTGACCCGACCAATTTCAATGTCAAGGTGTGTCATCAGCGTGAACATCGTCTACACTCCTAACACCCTCCAGCACCCTTTGTACTCGACATGGACGCTATGGTTCGACTCGCCAATGACCAAAGGTCGCAATCTCCCCCAGACACCGAGCGTGTCCACGCCCGCCACTCCTCTCCCTCAAACCCCCTCGTTCGCCACCCCAGCTGCGCTAGGATGGATGGAAGACATCAAGCGTGTCATCAACTTTGACAGTGTCGAGGAGTTCTGGGGGTGCGTTTCCCATTTCTTTGTTCTTCACGCCCTGACTTCACACAGCTTGTACAACAACATCGTCCCGCCGTCTTTCCTACCCCAAAAGGCCAACTACTATCTATTCAAGGTGCGTGTGCCCTCTGTCCTTCCCGCACACGCGCGACGCTGACACACCCGCCAGGACGACATCATCCCCGCCTGGGAAGACGAAAATAATAAAAACGGCGGCAAATGGTCCATCCAACTCCCCCGCGAAAAGAACCGCAAACTTATCGACAACATGTGGCTCTACACCATGCTCGCCGCCATCGGCGAAACCTTCGACCCTCTCCTCTCCCTCCCCCACCCTGCCAACGGCCCCTCCCCACAAGGTCTCATTACCGGCGTCATCGTCTCCACCCGTCCCCAATTCTACCGTATCTCCATCTGGACGAGGCTTGCGCCGGTGGGAAGTGGTACACCCGAGGACGACGAGCTCCGTAAGCGAATTGAGACGATTGGGAAGCACTTCAAGATGCAGGTGCTGGGCTTCGCCGAGACACAGAAGTTGGCGGGCCCATTGGCGACTGAGGTCGAGTTCCAGAGTCATAAGGATTCGGAGAAGAAGGGAAGAGGGAAGAAGATCGTCGTATAGGTGTAATCAGGGATTTTGTTTATATCTTTAGTTTGTTATTTTCTCGCTGCTTTGTCTTTCTTCTTTTTACCTACCACTCCCTTTGTGCTCTGCTTTCCTTTCGTTTTACTGATATTCTGATACCGAATTAAATGACATGACCTTTTGTAACCAGGTATTTTGGTGCGTACTGCCACTTTGTGAGCCTCGTTGCGCGAGCCAATTTTACAGATACAACTGCATTTATTTTTAGAACGTCTTCTTTCCCCTTGCGCCCTGGCCACTCCTTGGCTTTGCTGGTCAACTCATTTAGCTAACAGCAGCGAAAAAAAACACAAAATCGAAAGGGCCATCTTACATTTAGACCCAGAACTCAAATCATCGCCAATTTTATTTTTTTAGCTCTAGAGTTGGTATTTCGCGTCCATATCCAGGACTAGCTGGAAGACTCATTCTCCTCCTCCTCCTTGTGGCCCGAAACGTCAGAATTTCCGGCTGTATCGTCAGATACTCGCTTTGGCTAATTTTTTTTTTGAAGTCTACTCTGGACTTGCAGTCCATCGATCCGCCACCCCGTCCCTCGGAAAGCATCCACACCCGACAGGTTCAAAGAACACCCTCGACACCTAGACTGTCGCCCATCGACGTGCTGCATCGTGACTCGACGACTTTGGAGCTCTCGAAATCTTGCCCTTATCTTGGGCGGCTCGTGGGGACATCCATTTTTCCGCCCATCGTGTTTTTCTCTCGACAGTCATGTGTGCTATCCTACATGTCGTTCCTAGCCCAACTGTGTTTATGTCTCTTATACTGTGTCGTTAATTCTCAGCCCGACTATGTACGAAACCACCCCGCCTTTTAGATCCACATCATCTACTGTGCCCGGAAAAGCCATTATCCTCGTCCGCGGAGGCTCAGAAACAGCTCTTGCTCCCGCTCGTTTCCTTTTTGGGTATCTTGCCCCAAATTCCGCTTTAGGACGACGAACGGTCGTACGATATCCAATTTTCGGACTCGAAGAACTCACATTTGATACTAAATTTTTCCCTTTATTTTTTTTTCTTCCAAAAATGAAGGCGCATATCCAGTTCGCACTTGTATCTCCTCAAATCCACCAAAACCCATCATCACGGAAAATCCCTTACCCCTCCACTTGCTTCCGCTGCTAAGCCTCCAATGACACACAGCTTTTCCTCCTTTGTCACTAACGTATCCGACGATGCACTCTCGTCTTAGTGCAACTAGACGTGTGGGAAGGGGAGCGCGTAACAATGGCCAGAAGATGAGTCGGGCGACGAGTAGCGGAGGTGGGTTGAAGACAGGAATGGTAGCGAAAGGCCCGTCTAGTTCGGCGAGTTCGAATTCGAATTCGAAAGATGTGTTGACAAGCTCGGATGATGAGAACGACCCTACTTCATGCCCTGATCAGTATGTCCACTCTCTTCCCTTGTTCGTTGAGTATCTACCGACTGACATCTCTCCGTAGCCCGATGATGAACATGTTGCGACGCTGGCTCACCTATATGACCATTTCTGACGCAAAGGAGGTTTTTGGAGTTATTTGCGAATCATGTGTGTGCGTACACGAGCCTCTTCTCTCCCTTCTTGTTCCTTTGATTTAGGTGGACATCCTTAGTATTCTCCACGAAGATCTGAAGCCGCACCAACAAGCTCTCAATCAAGAGAAACAACAACAACAGAATAAACCCCAGTATCAAGCCATACCTTCCAACCTCGATCCCATCCCCATTCATGCTCCTCGCCCAACTCGTCCTCACTCTTCCCCTCCCCGCCCAGCAAGCGTCCACTTGGGCTTTATTCGAACTTTCGACACCCATGAATCTGAAAGTCCCGTTTATGCTGAAATTCTGAAGAGACCTGCTTCAACGACTGGAGTGAGGAATACCATTCCGGGAGTTGAACCATTGTGTCCGGAGATTTTGTTCGCTCCGTAACGACTACTGCCGGTCATGCCTTTTGATATTGCCTTGCTTCTCCATTTACTCCCGCCCTTGGATCGTCGTTCACTGGAAATTTTCAAGCGTTTTTTTTTTTCAAGAATAATCGTCTTTTGGATGAAGATGCCTCTACTTTCCCCTAACCATTATGATCCCTCCCCCTTTCCCAAACAGCATCAAGTCATCCCCTAGAGATACTAGCAATATATATTAACTCAAGTAGAGTCTTCAAGACGCGGGTCGCTAGTCAAATCCTCCGTCAAGTTACTGAAGAAAGGCCAAGAAATTCAAGTATTTTATAGGACCAACATTTTTCAAGGCTCTCTGCTGGAATAACCGTCTTGAGAGTCACGACTACGACTGTAGATGAATGTATGTATCACTACGCTTGCTCATTGTGGCGTTCTTCGAATCTTGTCCTGCTACACCGCATCGAGTCTCTTTGTTGACGATCTCTTTTGTAATTGTGAGTGTAATTCAGTATTTGAAAGACTTTACAGAAATGGATTGTTTCGAATCTGCCCGAAATACATGCGTTGTGGATTAAAATAGGGATGGATATTATTTGCTGAAAGAGGGATCATGGATGCTAATAAGGAATCGAAAAAGAGGAACTGTAGTCAGAACAATTTGGTAGTTGGAATTTTAATCGTCCGCTGCCCCAATCCCAAGGGATATGTCGAGATCCACTTCGAATCGTCGTAGTGGGTAGTACCTCTCTCGTTCCGATGGACCATTCTTGCTGTGTGGGTCGCGGGACCTGCTTCCCGTTTATGATGAACAGCAATAATCCAGGAAAGAGGCTTTCCCGGACTCTTGCCAGACACATACCATTTTCACTCCAGTAATGATGAGTGTCCGTATGTGATGAGATGTATTCGGCCATTTAATGGGAGTCTTCCGGGTAAACATTCCTTCAGAATAGGAGTATACAGATGGAGGTCGTCTAGGCAAGAATGTATAGTTTACCTGTAGCGTCTGCACCGATTTGGAAAGACATGGCAGATACAACTGGTGAAACGGGTCCGAAAATCGATATAAAATGTTGACACAGACAATCCTAAGATTGGGAAATAATCCATAACTCCAATGAAGTGTAAGGGTCGGTTCTCGGTTCTGCGGATAAAGGCGGATCCCTAAAACTTCAGTATTCATCCCCATGTGACCATTCTGAATGAAACATGAAAGAAGTACAGCGTGTGCTGACGGCCGTGGATCTCTGCCCATTGCTAATACTTTTTATATGAAGTAT
>Ga0157379_10000986_pt1 | contig 23089 bp, 25 predicted proteins | sample S25metaG_FD_121802 | JGI IMG/M metagenome (GOLD analysis project Ga0157379, IMG submission 121802) | Switchgrass rhizosphere microbial communities from Kellogg Biological Station, Michigan, USA - S2-5 metaG | ecosystem: Host-associated > Plants > Roots > Rhizosphere > Soil | place: USA... | reverse complement strand
CTGTAAAAAGTGTGGACCCTCCGAGGACTCGGGTAGCGGATCGGTTGTACACAGAATCCTGCGCGTACTATCCAACTCCTGCAAACCTCTGCAAGTCATCACCATTCTTCTTCGTAGCCCCTTTTGTAAAGATGTATGCCCGGATCCCCATTCGACTAGCAAACCAGCCAATCTAGCGCAGCTACGATCTTTAGAAGGGACAGGAGCCATGTCTGTTCAAATTTATCAGAATCACCAGCCTCGAAATCCGGTGCCACATATATAAGAACCTAACGAGGAAGAGTGTTGATGGGAGCGATGAAAGGAGAAGTCCACCCCCAAGAGTCGCAACAAGCAGAGGGGGAAGCCTTTGCGTATTATGCAGCTGTATTCTTCACCCTCTTGACTCTCTATTACTTACTAGAGCAATTCATTCGCTGGACTGTGTCAAAGATTCTACCTACAACCTACGCTAGGCTCATGGCCGCTAGGAAGGACATTATATTTTTTGGGTTTCTTGTCGGTGAGTTTCTGGTGTCTTCAACGAAGGCTACCATGATGAACTAATTTAAATGTCCTGTCAGGTATACCCATCACCATCGCCACTTCCCCCTCTTGCTTTATTGCAGCCCATCAAGCCTGGAATGAAGCCGGCAATAACAGCGAGACAAAACAATGGAGTCTGACAACCCATGCCCAAGTCTGTGCAGCCGCTAGGGGAATAGTTTGGGTGTCAGAATTGAACAGACTGGATGCTTACTTCTTATACGTTTTCCACCATGGAGCATCCATCTTGTCTTTGGTCCTTTGGTTAGGACGTCGTTGGCCCAACTTGCCCTTCCTTACTTTAAACGGCGTAATGGTGTCAGAAGTCTTCGGAGACATCGTTTTCCTTCTTTCAGCATATCGGGATACTCTTGACCACAGGAATCCAAGGCTTGGGCGGTTCAGGAAAAGGTTGATAAATTTCAACGTATTCCAGTTTGCCACCATTCGGGGAGCCGGGATATTGGCGGTTTCATGGAAGATATAACGGCGAGTTTCCAGAGATCAAGGGGATTCCTATTGCGGAGCGACTTATAGCGTACACATTGCTCGTTTCGTATGTGTTGTATTGCGCTTCATACGTGGTCCGTCAAGTCAAGAGTCTGTCAGAGAGGCAAAGGAAGGAGGCCAGAGAAGCGAAGGCAGGGGGTAGAGTCGAGTAGGTTTCGGTCCGAATCACATCTGTATCTGGAATATAGGATTGAATTATGATAAATCTGATAAATTTACCTCAGTACGAGTCATACATATACGACTGGCATGAAAACACTGGTTTAAACCAGTCGAAGAGGCTATGAATTGGGTTCTATATCCTCGCGATAAAGTCTCCGGTTACTGGGCATACTTATTGCAAAAATTAGTATCTGCCATTATCCCAAGGCAAAGCGACCTTCTTCCTGAAGATTCCCCGTAGCTGCCTTCGGATTCCTAATCTCCACGATGCTGAAGCTTGGGTGGTCGTTTCAGCTTCAAAAAATCTAAGCATTCAAGATGATCTCAGGCAAGAGAATTATTTGGAGATGGAAGATGCATTGAGGTAATGTTTTCGAAGTTGAAACTCCGCTCCTCAATGGTCTCCTTACTTCGAACGCTATGTAGTCTTCAGCGTGTTGGTTTCAAGTGAGTGATTTCCATCTAGTATTGAAGATAAATGGCTTATATGTTGTTAGAGAATGGTACCGCCAGATGTGGTATATCGGTGATGCAAAGAGTGGAAGATATATAGGACATGATCAGTGAGTCCACAAGCTGTTCCACTTCCGCACCCCGTAAAGGCTAACATTCGTGTCTTTAGGTTTGGGAATCGTTATTTTGAGAACTTGAATCCCAAGGAGGAAATACCAGGTGAGTCTAAGTTGTGGCTATTATGCTGGAAGCAAGGTTGAATTGGTCGATTTAAAGGTCGTCATCGCTGGGTTGACTTTTCTCAAGTATGTTCACTACGGACCCCCAATGCACGATAACAGTCATTCTTATAACTGTTTATAGCATCGCCAGAATGCTTCCCAAGTTCCTCCTGAATGGCGTTCATGGTTGCAACACATTCGTAGAGATCCCCCGACTGAGGACCCAGTCATGCAATCATGCAAACCTCCCTGGCAGGCAGTGAGTGTATAAGGTTTATATCGTCGGTAGTGATACTGAATGATTATCTTGCAGACTTGGAGAGAGAATTTAACGGGTACAAGAGGGGCGTTCAAAACCTATGATACCGCTGCACCTAGAATTTACTCTTGGGAAGCTAAACCAGCTTCTCGCAAATGAATCAAACAAACAATTTCTTTTTCCTTCTGTACAATCGTGACAAAAATTAGACATTCTTCGGGTATAACAGGCAAGCCATTAACAAAGGTATAAATCTCCAGCTCCTCAACCCGATGAACAAGTACAAGCTGTTCTCTCGCAGCGATGCAGAACTTCATCTCTAACCACAAAACAATGGGATCCGAGCGTAATATTCATTACCGGGCACTGAACGTCCAGTGACGATTTGCATGGTTCGTCTGATTCGTCCAGCCTTGTATTGAACGATGTCGTGGATGGGTATAAACGTTGGCGTTGGGGCGTGTAACTGGTAAAAGCCTTTGATTAGATCTTCGTGCATTGGCCTGCTGTATCTGCAAGGCAAAAGTGTTATCGCGAGGTAAGTTGAGAATACTGTGACTTACTCTGTGACGGAGCATGATGAGTTTTGCCATACATACTGGGGGATCTGCAGGATGAACTGGACGTTCTGAAATAAAGGTATTAGTTTTCAAGTGAATACACACTTAGAATCAGACACACTGGTTATTAAACTGCCTTTTCTTATCGGACGGAAAAATCTCGATGATTTCACTGGCTCTGTGACCTCGCGAACGACATAGAGGAAGCTTGGCCATACCGCCACGACCATGACGAGTATGAGAAAAGCATTCAGCCATTGAGACATGGTGGGGACTCGCCTGCCTGGGACAGGATGGGGCAAACGAGAGCTCAATGGTCGCTAAACGGCGATCGTTCGACTTGAAGTAGACTGAAACATTCAAACTCCGCTGCTACACCCTGACTTTATCAAAATTCTGTACCCGCTCTTACTCTGTTATTTATCTGAATGAAGTAAGTTTTCTAATGCTTACCTGAACAGAAATCACGAAAAAAATTGGGAATACGCAGAAAACTGGTCAATTCCGTTTTATCGACAACTTGTCCCAACTGCATATATGTCTGACTATCTTCACCACTTGATCACTCTTGAATGGTGTGAACACATTTGTTCCCCTTTAGGTTGTTTTCCCACTCTTGGATAGGGTATATTCCTTGGGGTATATGCGAGTGCAAATTGTCAGTCGCCCCAGAGGAAGCATCTTCGGCAACCGCGCACTTGTCACTATTTGATGGAACTCGAAGACTTTCATCAGACTTCGCTTTCTTGTACATTGGGATGCTTTCACGCCAGCCAAGAAATACTTGTGGCGAAAGCTAGAATCCAGATGGGTGTTTAAATGGAATAAATGTGGATTCCGCTGACACCAGGGTACAGTATAACAGCATTCATGACACCAGAGAATAAACAAAGCCAGTAAAGAGTCCCTGAACACGGGATTCCTCTCTGCTCATCGCTTTGCTTTGAAATCATCTATCCATCGACGTTCTACTTCTCCTTTCGGTAGTACAACAACAGTGAGGCACCCGTTCTTCATCTCGAGGCCATCCTTCTGTCCATTCTTTCCTTTGGACGCATCGAAAAGTTCGCGTAGAGTCATCTTCTTTCCGACCTTGAGCAGGCGTTTCGTATGGGTAAAAGCATATACGACTAGATTGGGCGCGAGGTATTCTCTGTTCTTGTCCCATTCAGGCGGGGGATGACTTTGGTCTGAGATGGAGGATGGGAACATATCCTGGAGATGACTGGTGAATGGCACATCTTCATGGAAATGCGAAATTAAATCCGAAGTGGCGTGTTGAGGATACAAGAAAAATACTGGCAAAACCAGACTCGGCGGTAGGGACGCATCTTCCTTCTCCAAATAGGGTTCATATGGGCTTGATTCCGAATTAGGATCGTTAACTTCGACGATATTGCGGGCCTAAAGTCAGGTTGAGAAGGGAGGGAATTACTGTATGATTTTAAATTACCTGTAGGGCCTGCCGTAATTCTCGTTTAGCCGCAGCCTCTTGCTTTAATTTCTCTTGTTTCTCCTTCTCCTTCTTCTCCTTGGCTTCTAGCTTTATCCGTGCACGGTCACGTAATTGTTGGACTGCAGCGTTATCAGAATCGAACTCCAGGCATCGGTTACAGCAATCCAAGGATTCGTCAAATCGTTCTAATGCGAACAAGGCAAAAGCCGAACGGTAATGTGCTTTACTTGATCGAGGGTTTAAGGATATTGCTTTCGAGCAATCACGAAGAACAAAACCATAGTTCTCTACACTTAGGCGGCACTTAGGCGAAAAACTATTTCAACAAGATTTAAAGACGTACTGAATTCTAGATTGCAGGCAGCACGATTGCAGTACAATGCCTCTAGGATTGTAGCATTGGTAGGTTTAACTTCGATCCCTTGAGTGTAAAACTCTCGGGCCTCCTTGAACCGTTTGCCCTTAAAGTAGTTATTCCCCTGGTCTTTGAAATTTTCAGCAATCTCTATGGTATATATGAATATAAGTCGGAATCATTATAATGTTCGAACTGGAATACCATCCGGTGTCCCTTCATGAGCTAAGCTTTGCAATGCATTGATTGCAACATTATCTGCACCGTCCTCTGGTAGTGATCGCATGAAAAGTGGAACCGAATCCATTTCACGCAGCTTCTCCTCAGCGGAGACAGGCTTTGGTTCGGGGAACGATGCGCTCGCCATGACTGTAGGAGTAGTGAGGATGAAGGACGGTGGCAGTTTTTTTTGATCGGTGGGAAATCGAACGTGTGACGTCACGCGATTGACGGGTATTATCGATTCTAATGGCCTTAGGCTCTTCTTCGCAGCTAATATGGTCATCCGTGGTCTTGCGGCCGCTTTAAATGCCTCTGGTAGATTCAAATATAAAGTGAGGAATTAAAATCTTCTTCGGCATCAGAACTCTCATCTATTGACTTCTTGAAGGGACCGGAATCCGTAGTCGACCATCTTATAATCGGAGGAGGTATATTCGCCGAATTCGATGATTTTACGTGAATTTTTACAGAATTATTCCAGGCGTAGTTGGTCTTGCGATTGCAGAAAGCTTATGCAAAGCATTTCCAGAGAAATCGACATACTTAGTGGAACGTCATCCTCGCGCCGGAGAAGAGACCAGGTATGGGCCAATCTGACGCTCTAACTACCAGGGATTGATCAAATATAACAGCTCTCGGAATTCGGAGGTTATACACGCTGGTGAGTTAAAATAAATTATGCTTCGAATAGAGCAGAAGTGAATACGTACGTTGACTAGGCATTTATTATCCACCCGAATCTCTGAAGACTCGTTTGTGCATCCAGGGTCGCCGTCTCCTTTATGAAAGATGCATTCAAGAAAATATTTCTCATAAACGAATCGGAAAACTCGTAGTCGCAGGACCTAACCAAAGGGCTTATCTGGACAAACTACTGGATCGAATGAGAATTCTGGGTTCCAACGAAGGCGGCACCTTGGTCCCACTCGAGCTTATCTCCGGTGATGAAGCTCGTGAAATGGAACCGGATCTGTCCCCCTCTATCGAATCAGCCATCCACAGTCCTGAGACTGGCATAGTTGACTCGCATTCCCTCATGGAGAGTTTTGAAAAGTCTATCGGAGAATCTGAGTCAGGAGAAATTGTTTATTCTACAAGGGTCGTAAGAGTGGATCCCTATTCAGCGTCTTCGTCGCATTCACCCACTTCCGATGACACCTCTTCTGGCTGGGTTGTGCAGACTCTCACCGACCAGGGGGACGGAAGAGAAACCGAGACAGATGCACTCCTGGCTAAAGTACTCATCAACTCCTCCGGATTAAATGGAAACCTTGTCCTGAACTCACTGTTACCAAAGGATCAAGCCATCCCTATGTATTATGCAAAGGGATCATATGCTGTTTACCGCGGGCCAGGCGTCGGAAAGGTGTCGAAGCTCATATACCCAGTTCCAGAATTGACGACCACCCAACATGTTGATGCTGATCCTTCCAGCTTCCAGTCATTAGGGACTCACCTTACCCTAGATTTAGAAGGGAACGTGCGATTTGGGCCAGATATCGAATGGCTCACTCCCCCATTATCCAGCACACACGAGGGTCATATTGTAGACGATACTGCTATTGATTTTTGGTCTCGACATCTGGTCGCTGATGAGAATCCTGCGAGACTTGAGGCGATGCACAGTGCCATTACGACGTATCTACCAAATATCACCCTCGAAGGTCTCAAACCAGACTATGTTGGTATCAGGCCAAAATTAGTCGGACCAAAGGGAGGGTTCCAAGATTTCGAAGTTCGTTCAGGCTCTACAAGAGAGTTTGGCGGGGATGGGGATTCACCGATGATCACGCTCCTGGGGATTGAAAGTCCTGGGCTAACTGCTTCTCTGGCAATTGCTGAATACGTTTTGGAACGACTCCGGGAAATTCAGCACTAAACGAATTTTTCAATCGGACAAATTTCGATCATGATCGTGTTGAATAGCGTGACCTTGGAATACAAATATACACAATGGATTAATACTGGGATTACCTGACAGAACTCGTATTTTGGTCTCTGAGTTTACTATGTTCAATCCCTCATGCAGTACAGATTTTTCCGTTAGGGCAACATCCCGCGGTTGTCGAACTAACCTTCACGCAGTAATGCCTGGAGCCAGAGAAGTTAGCAACGAATTCTTTCGATGCAGAAGTATATTACTTACGCAGAATCGCAGCAGCTACCATCTATCGCAAGTGTAACATAGGTAAGCTTCTTTACTTTAAAACATGCTCTTGAGATACTCACTGAAGCAGCAGTTAGAGTTCTTGGGACAGCAACCCTTATTGGCACAACCATTCTGCGTGGTAGGACAGCAACCACCACCAACACAGAAGTTTCCCTTTCCACAGCATTCTAAGACATATGGTCAATAACATGAGGATTGGAATGACTACGAAGTGACTTACTTCCTCCACCACAGCAGTCTCCACCGAGGGGGCAACAGATGCTGTCGTTGGGACAGAGTCCAAAACCGGAGGTGCAAGCTCTGGGTGTTAAGAAACTTTCCAAATAGTCGTCGATAGGGTTAAACTCGGCAGCTTTGAGGGGGTGAAGTTCTTCGCTTGCTCCTGGGGCGGATAAACCAATGGTTGCAAACGCGACGAAGGGGAACCAGCTAAGGAAGATCATGGTTCGTTCGAGGAGAGAGCTTGAGCTAAGGGAATCTTTGAATCATCTGCACTTTATAGTAGTTTTAGGCGTACACGATCAGAACGGAGTGGGACCTTAAGCTCAGTGAGGAATCAACGAACGGAACAATTCAATTCAATTCAAATGGAGCATGTCAAGTTCGACGCGATCTCCATCGCATCATAGTGAGTGGCTAAAGAATACAGCACCTACGCTTCTTCCTGTCTGGAGACTCCGGCGACATGATAGTTCGCATACGTCCAAACCATCTTTCTATTAATCTTCGAAAGACCGCTTTGGCGGTGCGTTTATGATGTACTGTTTCATATTATGTACCGGACAACCTAGACCAGCCCTGTGCAGAGGTTCTCTTAAATTATCGCCAAGTTGCTCCACCTTTGTATCATAAAACTGCATTGACCATACTGATAATGCATACAAAAAGGAAAACATGAGGCATAACAAAAGACTATGTTCATACCCGGGCCTTGAGCGTTCCGAGGAATGCGGCCTTTTCTTCGAAGGTTTGGAAAGCACCGTGCTATATGAAATTCATTGATGTCAATATGATGGTCCAGACAGTTGATGAGAAAATGGCACATACACCGAATTTCGACGCGGTATCGATGAACTTGAGGTCAACCTTCTCCAAATCTCTGCGGGAGGTGTGGACCATGAGGGATTTGCGGATGGTAATGACACGCTTCTTGGTTCCAGGTATTGAGCCCTTGAGCATCAAGAAGTCGTTCTTGACGATACCATAGTGAGGGAAACCACCCATGGGGGTGATGGCCTTCTTTGTGGCATCAGCTTCAGTGGAGGCATTGGATTCGTCGGAGCCAGAACCGACGCGGTAGATCTTCTTGTTAATCTCAGTACGGTGGTGGTAACCGTCTAGAGAAGACTGTAAGAAATATAGAAAATAAAAACAGAGGCGACACGTACTTTGACCGGCACGGGCAACACTGAACATGACCTTGCTTGGATGCCAGGCACCAATACAAGCGACCTTGCGGAGACCTTTGTGTGTCTTGCGGGGGAGCTTCTTGGTCCCCCATCTGTGCGTAACACCCTCGAAACCGTGACCCTTGGTGACGGCAATAATGTCAACGCATTCGTCTTGCTCGAAGACGCTGCCAACTTCAACGGTTTTCTCGAAGAGGCCGTGTGCATATTCGACCTTGTCGGCAACAGACCCACCGTTGACCTGAATCTCCATGAGATGTGCCTTCTTCTGCTTGAGGCCAGTCTTGCGAATTTGGGTGTGCGCGAGGACACGGACGACAGTGCAGTACTTGCGGATACGTTCGAGCTCACGGGCAATGGACTTGCCACCGTCCTCAGCGTGCTTTTTGGCATACCGTGTGAAGGCCTTCTTCTTTGAACGGTACCAGTTCTTATAGAATCGACGCTTGAGTTCATCCGAAAGATGCGAGGCCCAGACAGTTGTTAATGTACGGAGGCCACGGGGTGTCTCGACATAACCAACAACACCCACGACAACCATTGGTGGTGTCTCCACGATAGTAACAGCCTCAACAACTTCACGCTTGTGCATCTCTGCAAGGTTCGTTAGAGGGTGATACGAAATATATAGAGACTGGGTACGTACTGGAACCGGGACGGTCAAGATCACGGACGACATGGGTCATACCGGCCTTGTAACCGATGAGGGCAGTCAAGTGTACAGGCTTCTTGGGGTCATCCTGGACAAAATGTTCAGGACGGGTTCTGTATAGATAGTGAGTGTAATACCTTGGGGAAGGCCTTCACGCGACCCCTATGACGGGCAGCCCTCTTGCGGGGCAAGAATCCAAGGGAACCATGGCGGGGAGCCTCGTACTAGCAAGACAAAGTCAACAACAGTCAATGTGGAAATTTTCGTTGCGCATCGCCCATACCTTACGGTGACTATACGGAACATAAAGTAAGTATCCCGAGTGTCTAGAATAGCGACACTTGCGTACCTCATGTTTTTTGAAGGTTGGGCTTGAGGACGGGGGAGACGTTGACGAAAGAAGGAAGTAAATGTACAGTAGCCCGAATAGCTGGCGATAGAGAGACGCCCGCCTTTGTCAGCTTTCGGCGCCTCTTTTGAGTGACACGGCCGCGTTGTCACTGTCACGCCCAACTTGTTCCATCTCGAACTCATAGAGGGACGCGTCCTTTGCTCTTTCACCAGCCATGGCTGCTCACACACAGACTGATTCTCTTATTTCTGATTTAAATTCCTCTCTTTCTGCTTCTAATTCTCTCTCTGATGACACCCAAGTCGCGTCGATGCCCACAGACATTCCTATTCCACCCCCCAAACGCGCTGTAAGAACGTATGGCAAGCCAAAGCCTGCGGCAGACGCAACAGATACCATCCCAGATACTCCTCTTCACATGGCTACTTCGATCTCTCAACCCCCCAGAACGGAAACTCAAAATGCGTCGGACAGCGAGGACGCTTCTCCATCATCACCCAAATTTGCTTATGGCTGGATGGCGCAGCTCAAGGCGATTGACGAGGGTGAAGATATTGAAGATGTCCTTAGGTATGACTTGGGAAAGAAGGCTGAGAAGCGTCTGTCTGATGTAACACGGTATGTCTTGGTTCACATTGTTGCGTCTAATCTCACCAAACGCATTCTGCACAGGGGCAAACTCCAGGCCAACAATTCTCTATCATCGCTCCGGTCTGAAGCTCCTTCGATCTCTTCTCAAACCCTGGCCGATAGCCAAGTTCGACAAGCGACATCGACCGACAATGCCTCACGCGGGTCCGATACCGACAGTCCTTCAAAGAATTCTTTCCAATTCAATTCCCCCGCACAACGGTCCTTTGATACTCCCCCTACATCTCCTATGGGCCAATTAGCGTTGGAGAATCTCGAAGATAGCGAGCCTGAGTTTCAGGGAGACGCGATGGACACCTCAGGCGATTCCCAAGTCAAAACGAAGTCTGGGAAGTCTAAAGAGAAGCCCCGGCGAACCAAGGTATCCCCCCTCTTCTTTACTCACTAAAATAAAACTGATTTCTATTCCTAGCGCGCCACTAAGAAGGAGGAGGCCGAGACGCGGAAAGAGACAGCTCGGTTACTAGCTAGTGAGGAATCCATTCTTTCCTGCGCGACTTACCATTGACCCCGTTCCAGATCAACAGGTCACCGTCCCCCGCGCTCAGACTCGCCCAATGCATACCATTCAAAGCCTCTTTAGCAAACTGAAGTACGTCATATATTTTGCTAATGTCATTAACCTTACTTACCGATATCTCAGAACCGATGTTCCTCCTCGCCCTAAAGATACCTCGGATCCCATTGTTACATTCTCTAGCCCGGCTAACAGGAGTTTGGAAAAAGCCGGTACACGTCCGTTACGAGAAGCTTCATCGTTACCAGATGTCTTTATTAAACCCAAGAAAGCTACAACACCACCAACCAAAGCTGTGGCATCTAACATTGAGATTCCTCGGGAGAGTGACGAGGATGACGAAGATATGCCTGAGGCCGATACTCTGCTACAAACCACGGAGCAGGAGCGTCTGAAACGCGTCGCACAGGAACGGGTACGCGCTGAAGTCGAAAGGAAAGCCAAAGAACTCGAGGAGCGGAAACGTAAGCTTCTGCAGAGCTCCAAACCTCGGATTCCAGATTCGGATTCAGACGACGACCTAGAAGTTGAGGGGATAGTCAGTCGCTATCAGTCTGGCAAAGGAAGAAAGATCTTACCTCATGGGATCCTTGCTCGTTCCCCTTCCGGACGAAAAGCGACTGCGCTGACTGGAAGGTCTCTGGAGTTGGCTGCCAAACCCAAGTTTATCGAAGAGAAGGTTAATTCCCACCGTAATCCGCGAAAACTGATGGTCTCGCAAAAGGCCCTCAACGAACATCTGTTGCATCGTGCTGACAAGCAAAGCAACGATATCGAGGAGAAAAAGAAGAAAGAGTGGGTGAGGGCGGGAGGGACCATCAAGGAGCCAGCTAATGCATCCGAAGAAGCAATCCCTGTCCAGGCTTGGCTTGAAAAGGGTTCGATGCGAGCAGGCTATGTTGCGAAAGATGAGGATAACGATGAGGATGGCTCTGACTACGAGCCTGCTGACCAAGAGGATGCTACGAAAGAGGACGCAGATGATGAAACGGGTGAAGAGGGTGAAGACGATGAGAATACCAGAGGTGACGCGCCGGATGAAGAAATGGATGTTTCCGACGAAGATACCGACAAGGAGAACCTTCGGCCACTCAAGAGAAGTCACGCCTCACGTGTAATACTGGAATCCGACGATGAAGCTGAGGTATCCTCCCGTCCCAAAGCCGCTTCTATTCTCGTTCCAGATAGTAGCATTATATTCGGTCTCGACGACTCCCCAGGACGAGACAAGGAGAACAGCGCAGAGCTCGCTTTTAGCACCAGTGACGACAAGGAGAATGACCCAGTTCCTCGACACCGACCACGGGGACGTGCTATTGTCAGTGAAGGACTCTCAGACGAAGAACCGTCCCAAGGCGGTGTCAGGCATCGTGTTGCTCTAGGCAGACTCGATTCCGACACTGACGCACCGTCCGTATCCCTCCCGCGTTCAACCACCAATCGTATCCTTCAAGTTCTACACGAGGAAGATAAGGAGAAAACAATGGCCCCTGTCAGTCCATCTCGGAACAGTCGTTCTTCTCGCGAATCTTCGACAGCTTCGCCGCAGAACTTTAATGGCCAGACGTACCTATCGCCTACTCCCGTTTCTCGTCGTACAGGAAGTGAGGACATCGTCGAGGGAGCTCCTATGTCAATTCTAGGGAAACGAGGATTTTCCCAAATCTTCTTTGAGGACAAAAGTCCTTTGAAAGAGAAGGTGTGTCTTTGATTGATATCGTAGCTATACCCCCTAACATGGCGTACTAGGCCAAGCCACTCTTCCAGTTGGGTGGATCCCTGCTACAGCCAGTTAAAGACGATAATGAGTTTGAATTTACTCAACCTAACGGCCTTTTACCATCTGTCAAAATATCTGCAACCCAAAGGCGAGAGGTCGACGAGATGTTTGGCAAAGACCAAGAGTTTAAACTCGAAGAGGCTAGACGGCAAAAGACAGAGGCCGAAACAACATTCGAACTGTAAGCAGTTAGCGTTTGATTCACCAATATCCTTTACTTAAAACACTCCGCAGTGGTCGCGCAGAGCCATATTTCGGATCGTTTGTGGCCTCCCAGTCTCCTCAGTTGTCACCGCAGATCATTCGTCACCCCCTGGAAACGTTATCGTCAGGTGCATTGGATACGACTTCGGAAACTGAAGAGGATCAGCAGCCTCGTCGTATCATTAGGGAACGACCCCAGGCGGCGCAAAGTTCACCGTCTGCTTGCTCACCTCGAAACGCATTCGATATCTTACGACATGCCGCGAAGAATCAGGCTAAAGAGGTTAAGGTGGTGAAAACACGTGTTCCAATAACCTCAGAATTCGTCGAAGCGGAGGCACAGGAATCCGACGATGAGCTGCTGCCAGGATTTGGGGATGTCAAAGATGCCGATGACGAAGATGCAGCGGATGACGACCCAGATGCCGTCTTAGAGGATCTTGTGGACGATGGCGTAGTTGATGTTAATGAGCAAAAGGTCCTGGAGAAACATCTGTGAGTCAACCGCTGTATCGTTGCGATCCATGACTAACCCAGAAATACAGAGAACACAAGGCAGCAGATGATGCGGCTATAGAGAAGTTGCATAGGGACGCAGTAGAGGGCAAGTTACGAGCTAAGCGGAGAGGTGGTGAATTCTTTTCGGACAGCGATAGTGATGATGATAGCCACCGACCACGGAAACACTTCTTGAAGAAGAGGAGGATTGAAGGGGATACCTTGGATGCTTGTGGTATGTAAATACTGTTCGACCTGAATATCGATTATAACCGTATTCGCAGAGAAAAACCCCGAGACACGACCTTTCTACGATGCATATATGAAGCCGCTTGACGAGGAAGACGACGGGGCGCTGGGCTTCCTCAACACTCCGTCCAAAGAAGAAGAGCAGGATGTCGATGATTCAGACGAACCGATAGAAAAAATCTCAGCAGCTGAGGTAGCCCGGCAAATACGTGAGGCGGCAGACCGAAACAGAGAAGATGTATGTTTTAGAATTTAGTGAGAAGCTTCGTTAACACTATTGCTATTAGGAGGAGCTTCAGGATGACGAAAGGGATGTCGAGGACGTCAGCTGGCTTGATCAGGACTCGGATATGATAGATGTTGGCGACATTGAGATAGAGGCTGGTCCCTTAAGGCAAACCGGAAAGGGGCTTATCGCACGAGATCCTGTTCTAGGAGGTGCTGGATGCCAGGTATGTCCTATTATGCTTGTGATTGTCCCAAGGCGTTCACACACCTACGCTAGGGGAAGAAATCCAACACCGCGTCCCGATTGTCGGCTTGGGCTAAGCAGGAATCACAATCTCGTTCCGCCTCTGGACGTGCAGGAGGGTTCGCGCCTAAAGAGACCGCTGGACGGGGTGCGAAGAGACATGCGAAGATGCCCTCAGACAGGGAACAGGGTCCCAAGGCGAGTGGCTCGCAGACGTCTATCAAACGGTCTACCAGCTCCTTCATATCGCATGTTGAGAAACGTAAGGGTTTCGAGTGTTAGTTTGGCTTTTACGCTGTAAAATATTGTAATTATTTTGTATTTACAAATGATAATTATGTGCATACCTTCGAGGAATTGTGACTCGATAACAGGACCAAAGGACTGAATTAGGAAGGACTAATTAATCAGCGGACCTCGCCAAAGCTCTCAGGCCTCAGAAGAGCTATATAGGGGCTGATCTGGCTGTGCGCAAGGTCCTCAACCCTCTCATCGTGGTGCTCGTGAGGTGTATGGCTCCCGAGGCCCCTGAGACCTCTGTCGTTGAAGGTCTTGAAGACCGAACGTGCACTCCCGAGCACTGCTTCCATGCCTTCGACACTCTCTATTGTGCTTTAACAGACGCAGAACCCATTTTACCTAAATTTATTGACGAGAAATAGTGAGTTTATGGTTAATGATCTTTGCGATTGATCTTATTTCTGGTATTTCAGTCCTCTCTTTGTCACTTGGAATACTCGTTCCTCAAGACCTGGTGTGCGCCCAAGGTTACGAGGCTGTATCGGCAGTTTTGAGCCTCTTTCCCTCCATGAAGGCCTAGGCGAATATGCTCTCATTAGTGCATTCAGGGACTCTCGATTTCGTCGAATTGAAGAACGAGAGCTTGAGAAATTAGAATGCGGGTAAGTGTAACGAACGCGCCGAAAGATCTGGGGCCAATTGACTCTTTACAGAGTGTCCCTCCTGACAAACTTTGAGGATGCTTCGAATTATCTTGACTGGACCGTGGGTGTTCACGGCATTTACATTTCATTCCCTCACCCTTCTACGCTCCCTTTGGTTTCCACACCATCTTCGGAGTCTAGCACTCCCTCTCCTCTCTCTTCCTCTACTTCTTTACCATCCACTCGCTCACGTTTCTCTAAACCCAAACGGCTTCTCACCGCCACATATCTTCCAGACGTCATGCCCGAGCAAGGGTGGGCCAAAGTCGAGGCCATCGACAGTGCAATCCGTAAAGCTGGATGGGATGGTCATATCAGCGAAGAATTGAGGCGCAGTATCAATCTGCGACGATATCAGAGTTCGCAGTGTGTTGTTGGCTGGGATGAATACCAGGCGTGGCGTGAGGTTCAGACACGACAATAATGTTCGAATGTAAATGTTCGAAGCTGTATATAGAATCCCATTTTCTCATGAATTTGGGTTACCAGGTACGACAAAGTGTAAACATGTTTGCCATAGACCTTCCCCCACGTTCTGGTCTCTCATGCTATATAAGATGCTACTTAACTGGTTTACTGGCGAATGTATTAACTCGTTTTTTCTTATGGTCGAGTTTCCGTAGCTGCTTCTCCAGATCCTCCTCAAATTTCCTCAATCGGTGACTCATCCTCTTCCGCAAAGGAGTGTCTTTGAAGCGAATATGCAGTCTATCCCACGCGGAGGACACGACCAGAGGGTCATGGTGCGACGCCTTCTTGAACGCAGTCATAATCCAATAAACGACGCGGTCGCTGGGTATTTGGACCGGATATTCGCCACTCTTGTCCAAAACACCAGAACGTGCCCACTGCATTTGAAGAAAGCGCGTGAAGAGTTTCTCCAAGTTGTCCAACGACCATGGCGTATCGAACTCAACAGTCCTTGGGGGCGGGATCGGCGTATCCTCTAATCCTTGGCTTGCGGCAAGACGTGCCGCAAACTCAGGTAGAGGGATTTGGTCGATATTTTCGTCACCTCTAAGTCGAGTCCCTCTAGGTGCTCCGGCATGTCGAGCGAATCCAAGGAAAATGCCTCGATACACTCCCATTGACGGCTGGAAGCAAAGAGGTTGAGCAAGAGCGGCCGCTCTTTCCTGTTTTGTCGAAGGGTCCACCGTCGTAATCATATCTCGAAAAACCGTCAGCGCCGCGATGAGATCACCATGATAGCATAACGCTTGAATAAGAGAGGTATATGTGACGGCATCCGGGGGCATAGTGGCTTTCTCGAGGAAGCCGGGTATCGACAGTATCGAGTTTTCATCAAACACCTGGTCCATTTCGTCCTCCTCAGATGATTCTGAGAGACCACCTTCCGCGGCTGAAACATTCCGACGAAGACGGGCATAAATCATCAGAGCTGTACGTAGCCTGCCGTGATATGCGTAGGCCCATATGCAGGCATTTATGAATTCTATATCCAAACTTTCTGAAACGGCAGCCAGTGCGATGTCTCGCAATATATGTAATTGGTTCGTCTTCGTATAGAAGGGAATGAGAGCACGACGTGTAATGTTGTTCAAGGGAAGACCAGAGGAAGCCAAGAGTGATTCGGCGTGACCAATGGCACTAGGCAAAAGAGTCCGGGCTGAAAGGCTAAGTAGGATCGTGAAGGTGACAATGTTCGGATGGGTAGCTGCATCCTTGTTCGACGTCTGTGATGAGATATCCAACGTATCCTTGAATATCCCAAGGGAGCTTCGGTAGTCCTTTATTGAGGCTTTGCGCCATCCTTTGCCTCCAGCGTCGATGAGAGAATTCCATTCCCAGGTTTGAATGGTGCCCCCAATACTCTTGAGTGTGGTGAGAACAGAAAGTAGACGGGTGAAAATTTGACGGGTGCGTGGTTGTTCCTTGGAGAGCAACCGTGCAACCTTATGCAGCGCGGTTCTTGGAATCGAGGACTTGCTATTAGCATTCTTGTACTTTCGATCCAAACTGACAAGGGCTACATAGGCCTCCCACGCAGGTGCAAGTGTGTCCGTGCGATAAATAATATGTGAAAGGGCCTTGAATTCGCGAGCAACATCATGATATTCTTCCCCAGACTCGTGTTGCATGTGCGAAACAGCACTCGCGTCTTCGGGTGTTTCTACAGGTGTTTCTGCATTGATTCCGCTCCGCGGATTTTCTGACTCCCATTCTTCGTCTAGACTATCTGATGGTCGCTGATTCAGCTGACAAGACCAGGCCTGTGGATGGAGTCCGTGTAGACCCTCTCGTTGACCTGGCAAGGGGTTAGCCCGAGAAAATTTCGGCGCTGAGGAATAAGAGTTGCAGCGAGAATGATTGGTGTGAACGTGACCCGCTAAATGAGAGCGACGAGATACACAGTGAAATGACCTCAATGCAGATGCTTTGTATGCACCTTCAAGGCCAATCTTTAGCATCAAACACCATCCTTCAGGGCGATTCAGTGAACGGTTCAAAAGTGTTTAATTCCAGTAATGCTCACCGGGACCCCAGTGTCGCAGATTCCTGGACTTAAAGCAATTGCAAGATGCAGAGATGTTTGAGCGCAAAAAGTCGACGGGTCCAGATCGGCATCCGCCTGCTTACCTAATCCCGCCCGGCAAGAACGCCTCTCACAGCACATCTCTGTCACCGTCCATCCTCCTCCAGGCCATCCCTACAACATGGTGAGCACCTCAATTTCAGTTGGGTTGCTAGCAGAATCGTCGACTATGCCTAAGGACGCTATTCAACGCCGTCACTTCGCATTTTCACGATGGATGCTGGGATCTCAATGTGGATGACACCCATGCTAATTCACACATCCAGGCCAAAGCGAAAGCAGCACCATCATCAAGCGGTGGCGGCAAGGCCGCAAAGAAGAAGAAGTGGTCCAAGGGAAAGGTGAAGGACAAGGCCCAACACGCCGTCATTCTTGACAAGCCTACATACGACCGTATCTTCAAGGAAGTCCCCACCTTCCGTTTCATCAGCCAAAGCATCCTCATCGAGCGGCTCAAAATCAATGGCAGTCTTGCCCGTGTTGCTATCCGTCACTTAGAGAAAGACGGTCTGATCAAGCGTATTGTCCATCACAGTGGTCAATTGATCTACAGTACGTTCTCAGCATTTCCATTAACCCTGTGTTTGTCCTAACATTTCACTTTTATCTAGCACGTGCGACAGGTGGCGGCGCAGAGTAGATGTGTTCTATATGACTCTCTTTCTCTTTTGCATGCATACCTATGTATCTCGACCATTTTACTGCCCATCAAAATGCATATTATGACCAGGAGTCTACGAAACTCACTAATTATCTCGAAAGTTCTGACTGCAAGTCATTCCCTCGACGCTTTTGTGAGACGCTGGAGTTTGAAGGATCATTAAATTTCGCGTGCCCTGAATTGAGCACTTGAAATAACCTTGAGATATGATTTCTTCCACCCGGCCCCTTTCCTTTCCTTACCGTCGACTCGCACTCTTTCCCATCGAAATACGATGTTTTCTTCGGCGTCGAGCTGCTCGACAAAGTCATATCCTTTTTTTTCGAATGTTTCTAAGTCCAAGTTCAAAAAATCTTGAAGACTCAAAGACCAACTTGAATGGCACTACTTTGTCTTACTATGTAAAAGAACCCTCCTAGACGTGAGTCGCAATTTAAACCAAATAAAGAAATTTCATTTATGGTGCATATACACGAAAACACTTCAAAAGCTAGTCAAGCATAAACCAGAATTTTTTTGAATCAAATTCCATAAATATAAACCATTCATCTACTGCGGCGGCCTATTAAAGTTTTGTCAAATGCCTTACCGATATTGTGAAGAAACATAGCTTACACAGGGGGAACAGCAGTTGCTGGGCCAGGCATAGCAGCGAGGGCGCGGAAAGGAGTGGATGCACACAGTTAGCACGTGGAAGTTTCCCCAAAAAACGTAAACTTACAGCCTGCTCGATGTCACTCATTGTCTTTCCCACAGGAAAGCATGGCAGCCTGAAACTATGATAATCAGAGTCTCACCGGCACTATTGATAAAATATTATATACCTTGCCGCTAGGTGGCTTGGGTACAGGAACGGCTTCAGAGCAATCAATTAGAGAACTACGAGAATGCCCAATGATTGCCATCTTGGAGATTGCCGCGTGGAAAGCGGTCTGGAGTTTGCTCCGATTGCCTGCAAAAGCACTCTCAGTTCGCTATTTCACTTTCATACAATTATCTGAGTACTCACTGACGAAAGACGACCATTCACAATTGGTGGAAGGATCGTTCCAAAGGAGGACTGATGAAGATTAATAAAATCGTAGGAACTGGAGTACATACCGAGCAAGAAGATGGTCAGATTGCAAACACATTTCACCTGCGAGAGGGGATTCAACTTCTCCCTCATCTAAAAAGAAGATCGATTTAAAACTTAGTTAGAGAGAAGGAATCCGATACATACTTCCTCCGGCACCAGGGAAGGCGATGCCCTTCGACAACTCACGTACTTTTAGAACAACCCTTTCACAGTTTATATTACATTTCTACTTACTTGAGCGTCGAAATCACTTGGAGTAGAATCCATTGTGTTCCCGGGACGGTTGGGTCAACATGGTCGGCTTCAAATTATTATTGATCAATAGTTCCATGTTACGATGATCTCTACCTTACCCGCAGCGATCGTGTGGCTGCCCAAAGTGCGACAACTTCAGCAGGAGAGAACCCGACACCAGCAAAGCGAGCCAAACTCTTGGGGATGCTGTTGAAGGGTTCTGAAACGAGAAGGTCGAGAGAGGGCACAGTTGGCGGTGATCGGCCAGCAAAGAACTCAAGGCGAGGAGCACTAGCACAGTTACTCACACCAACTGCTCCTGCAAATTGAATCCTTGGATACTGTCAGGATATGAAAAGATGGACATAAATATGAAAATACTCACATATCTCCGAGCGATACATTGTGAGCAGCAGCGAATGGTTCGAGAAGTTCCGAACTACCATCAATTCCGCCGTTGGCATCTACGTGGATGATATTAAGAAAGGTATGGAAGGAAAGATATAGCCAAAAAGTTACGGAAATTAAATTCGGTGTCTCCAAAGGCGATAACTATGGAAGAATCCAGTCAATATCCAGGAAGAAGTGTTGGAAACATTAGCCTTGAATCATCTACACCTCTACCACTGATGTCGTGAGTATTCATGGCATGTTCAGGGATAGGTGGACTTAAGTTGGCTTGCCCTGGTTCTTCAGCAATTGGGAGAACCCGATCGTGTCATGGAAGGTCAAACGAAGAGACTGGACTTCTTCGCCACACTGAATAATGGCTAGTTGACTCGTATCTTATTGCAATACACTGCATGTACATACAATGTTTTCAAACACATTCTTCTGGAGGTCAGCCGCGAGTGCGAAGAAGTTACAGCACTATAATTCGAGGGATAGAAGTAAGTTTCATGCAAAGTGGCAGTATTCTCGGATCCTCGGACATACAGCAGTGTTCAAAGCAATAGTACTACCGTCAGCGCATGTAACGGAACCCTTTTCCAAAACAGCGGCTATTACAGATGGTTTAAGATATTGTCTTTACTCCATAAGTATGAGGAAGTGCATACCTTGAATGACGGAAGCTGCGGCGAGAGCGACAAGAGATTTGAAGACCATCTCAGAGCTGTAGAAGTTGTCTTAATTCCGGGGAATTATAAGGACTTTGTTGCCCATCTTTTATACCTGTGCGACTCCTCTATAGCATTTATTTGTTGCCAATGGGGTTGAGATAGAGTCAGAATCGCGTATCTGCACATGTAGTAAAAATGGCATACCTCTTCAAGGAAGACCCTGCAGAATAAAAATACCACCACAGGATCAAAGGGAAACCAGCTGTGAGCCGGGAGCATCCTCTTGAAGTCAATCACGATGCAGAAATTTCGGTTGGGAGGGCCAACTTCCTTTGATGGGTCTAACACCGTGTGCTAGGCTGGCGACAGAATAAGGGATTTAAAGGCCCAAGGACCTGGTAACATGCTTATTCTGGAATTCCGGACAAAGACGAGAAGAAATAAAGGGAATTATGTCGGTTCTAGAATGAGTTGGATAGCACCTGCTTTTGAAGCAAAGCAAGCATACCTTATACATCATTTCAGGATCAGAAAACCACACCGTTTGGATCTCAACTGGCCTATGCATGACGATATCCTATTAGCTTAACACACTTCTGGAGAGGCCAAAGTGGTGTCATCAACGGTGCTTAAATGAAATTTATTTATGGAGAGCGAAGAATCCTCACTTTCGACTGTTTCCAGTTGCTTCTTTCGTGAAAACCATGTTACATGATTGGCCTAAGGTCCGGGCCCTCCAGAACAATCTGATAGTGAAGAAAATTGATAAATGGGAGGGCATCCTGGTGCATCCCATGTATAGGAATAAGTCTACTCTCCACTATAAGGGTGCGTCAATCCAGTCCCGGAGGCTTGGCATGTGAAGGTGTTCTACATGCCACCGCTTTGTGGGGTACAATTACAATACGCATGGGACGAAAATAGAGCAAGAGCGAAGGGAGTCAGATCTTGCTATCTTTGATGCAAAGCCAATTGAACATATAACCACAGTCTTGACGTATTACCCATGGGAAGTTATCGTAACTTGACAGTCTGGGAGTTAAGGGTGAGGTCGGCTCCACTCCAGAGAGAACATAATATCAGAGACGACGACGATGCAACTGCTCTGGAGGTCACAGAAAGAGAGACTACTAGTTAAGTTGATATTCTAACTCACTGTCGTTGATGTTATACTTAGCTGGGGAAAACAAAGCATCCCTTCGATAGCCATTAAGACTCCTGTTCCTGATGAATTTGGTGATAGCCTGGTTCTTCACCGCCTGCAAATGTTTGAAGCTGGAAGTTAGCGGCGCACTAGGGCCAATCAAAAGCACTAGAGGGACAACACGGGGATTTCCAACCTGTTCTCTGAAATGCCAGGAATCACTTCGCACTTGGATCAAGAAAGTGATAGAAAGGAGATATGAACTTTCACGAGGACGTATCTATGAATGAATGGGGATGTGTGAGAGGAGCCCGGGCCAAGGGATTGCAATTGTGCAGGACTCAGTTTCATCGAGACCCGCTTAGGCCTACACTACTATCAAAAGCATCTTGTAGATGACGGATGAAACATCCGTCAATATGACCTTTGCAGCCCACACTTCATCTGACCAAATTAAACCTTTTCTTTGCATATGGATGGACTCTACTCACGGATCGCAGGGAATATTTTTATGGCGAGAATCGTTTTCCCATTGATAGCGGTGATTTAACCTCGAGATCTGTAATGTATAATTCCTCGACTTTGACTTCAACGTTGGAAACCGCCGACCAGCGAAACTGACTTCGTTTATCTAGGAATAGAAGGTCTTTCAACATCGACAATATTAAAGAGTACCTTTAAATGATTTATGGCCTTTACTTCGTCGCAGCACCTCTTTTGCTTCGCTCGAATGTATTTCATGGCGTTTTCCATTGAACAACAAGGACAATACACAATTGGGCGGAAGCCGCCGATGCTCTGGTCCACTATCGCACATGAGCTCACTGCACTGCACTGCGACGCAGCAATAATCTCCTCTTTACCAACCCCATAATCATATCGTTGTTATGGCCAGCAGCGAATTACTAGCACAAATTCAGCAGGGCAAGAGACTCAAAAAGGCGCAAACAAATGATAGAAGTACACCTGCTGTTTCTACTGCAAAGATCGGAGGTGGAGTGGGCAGAGGTGGTGGTGGTAGTGGAGGAGGAGGAGGAATGCCTCCCATAGGTGGAGGAGGAGGACCTCCTCAATTAGCTGGTATACTGGCTGGTGGGATTCCAAAACTTAGGTCAACGTCACAAGCATCTCCAGGTAAGTCGTTTATTTAGTTTGGATTATATTTGTAGTGTTCTGACATGAGTTTCTGCAGCTGTTCCAAGTAATATAGGAAGACCACCTGCTATACCGAGACGCGATTCAATACCAACACCTCCATCAGCACCAGCTACACCGGCTAGGGCACCACTGCGATTACCTCCAAATCGTGACCTTCCAGGTCGTGCGGTTCCACCTCCCCCCCCAGCAGCATCGTCTGGGCCCCCAGCACCTCCACGACGTCCTCCAGCACCTCCACCGCGACCCAGCACTCCCCCTGGCCGTGCATCTTCCCCGGCAGTATCTGGACGGCCAGTTCCACCTCCACCTCCTGCAAGGTCTTCAATCCCTCACAGTCCTGCTTTACCTCCACGCAAGGTACTAGCTCCCCCAACTACAGCAGGCCGGGCAGCTCCTCCACCTCCTCCACGGCCTGGTTCCACAATCTCTAGAGCTGCGCCTCCGACTCCTGCTAGAGCAACCCCTCCGGCGCCGCCAGCGAGATCACCTGCACCTCCGCCACCAGCCAGGTCGTCTGGACCACCACCCACACCTGCGAGATCATCCGGACCACCTCCGCCACCGGCAAGATCATCTGG
>Ga0157379_10000985_pt1 | contig 23098 bp, 25 predicted proteins | sample S25metaG_FD_121802 | JGI IMG/M metagenome (GOLD analysis project Ga0157379, IMG submission 121802) | Switchgrass rhizosphere microbial communities from Kellogg Biological Station, Michigan, USA - S2-5 metaG | ecosystem: Host-associated > Plants > Roots > Rhizosphere > Soil | place: USA... | reverse complement strand
GTGATCAGGTTGACGATGGATTCGCTCGTCAGCATGCGGTCGAAGCGCACCCGCTCGATGTTGAGGATTTTGCCGCGCAAGGGCAGCACGGCCTGGTTCTCGCGGTTACGCGCCTGCTTGGCGCTGCCGCCGGCGCTGTCGCCCTCGACGATGAAGATCTCGCATTTTGCCGGATCGCGTTCCTGGCAGTCGGCGAGCTTGCCGGGCAGCGAGGCACCATCGAGCACGCCCTTGCGCCGCGTCAACTCGCGGGCCTTGCGCGCGGCCTCGCGCGCCATTGCTGCTTCGACCACTTTGCCGACCACGGCCTTGGCTTCGCCCGGATGTTCCTCGAGCCAGCGGCCGAGCTGGTCGATGACCACGCCTTCGACCACGGGTCGCACTTCCGAGGAAACCAGCTTTTCCTTGGTCTGCGACGAAAATTTCGGATCGGGCACCTTTACCGACATGACGCAGGTCAGCCCCTCGCGGCAGTCGTCACCGGTTAGCGGTACGCGGTCCTTCTTGGCCGAAATCTTCTCGTCGGCATATTTGGTGACGACGCGGGTCAGTCCGGCACGAAAGCCCGCCAGATGCGTGCCGCCATCCTTCTGCGGAATGTTGTTGGTGAAGCACAACATGCTCTCGTGATAGCTGTCGTTCCAGGTCAGTGCGACCTCGACCGTCATGCCGTCACGCTCGGCTTCAATCATGATCGGGGCCGATATCAACGACGTCTTGGTTCGGTCGAGATATTGCACGAAGGCCTTGAGACCGCCCTCATAGTGCAGCACCGCCTCCTTGGCCTCGACGCCGCGCCGGTCCGTCAGGGCGATCGTCACGCCCGAATTGAGGAACGCGAGTTCGCGCAGGCGGTGCTCCAGGGTCGCGAAGTCGAACTCGGTTTTGGTAAAGGTCTGCGTTGAGGGTGTGAACGTCACCTCGGTGCCGCGCATATCGGGCGCGTCAGCAACGATCTTTAGCGGTGCTTCGGGCTCACCATGGCGAAAGCGCATGTAATGCTCTTTGCCGTCGCGCCAGATGCGCAGGTCGAGAAATTCGGATAGGGCGTTGACGACCGACACACCAACGCCGTGCAGTCCGCCTGAAACCTTGTAGGCATTCTGCTCGAACTTTCCGCCAGCGTGAAGTTGCGTCATGATGACTTCAGCGGCGGAAACGCCCTCGCCCTCATGAATGCCGGTCGGAATGCCGCGGCCATTGTCGCGCACGGTGCACGAACCGTCGGCATTCAACATCACGTCGACGCGCGTGGCATAGCCCGCCAACGCTTCGTCGATCGCATTGTCGACCACTTCGTAGACCATGTGGTGCAAGCCCGAGCCGTCATCGGTATCGCCGATATACATCCCCGGACGCTTGCGCACGGCGTCAAGACCTTTGAGCACCTTGATGCTGTCTGCGTCATAGTCGTTCGGGTTGGGCAGGGGTGCAGATGCCATGATGATCACTCAGAGGGGCGAGGTTGCGAATCGGCAACCTCGAAAAGGTCGGCGTTGGTACGCAACGGCGCGAACATCTCGACGTCCGTTCCGGTCATCCAGGCCTGCGCCCTCAGCGCTACGACCTCCTCGAACAGCGCTGCGCGTCGGCGGGCATCCAAATGCGCCGCAATCTCGTCGAGCAGCAGCAGGGGGGCGAGCCCGCCCTGCGCCTTGGCAAGTTCTCGCGCGTCGGCCAGTACGATCGAAATCAGCAATGCCTTTTGTTCGCCCGTCGAACACTCGCGCGCCGGCGTCCGTTTCTGGGTATGACGCACCGACAGGTCGGTGAGGTGCGGGCCGATTGTGGTGCGGCCACTCTCCGCATCGCGCACGCGCGAACGCGCCAGCCGCTCACGCAAGGCGTTTGCACCACCGTCGCCTTGCTCGGCCAAGAGCGTGTCGGCTTCGCCATCAAGCGCGAGCTGCGCAGACGGAAACGCGCCCGCCTCGCCGCGCGCGGTCAGCGCCTGATTGAGGCGCGCGACGGTGCGCTCGCGGCTGACGCTCATGGCGATGCCGGCGTCCGCCATTTCGCCTTCCAATCCGTCGAGCCAAGCCGGATCGCGCGGACCGAATTTCAGCAAGCGGGCTCGCTCGCGCATCGCAGTTTCGTAACGCGTAGCGGTGCGGGCGTGCTCGGGCTCGAAGCCTAGCACCAGCCGATCGAGAAACTTCCTCCGCCCGCTGATGCCTTCGATGAACAACCGATCCATCGCCGGGGTCAGCCACAGCATTTGCACCAATTCGCCAAGGTCGGCAGAGTTCTGTGCTGGGGCTCCATTCAAGCGGACCTGACGCCGTTCGCCGCCATTGGGCCCCAGGGCGAGGCCCGTACCCACTTCGTAATCTTCACCACCGCGCGACACATTGGCCGCGACGGCCCAGAGCGCGTCGCTGGAGACACTGGGGCCACGGCGGACATGCTCGGAAAGCTTTGAACCGCGCAAACCGCGTCCGGGCGACAGCAAGGAGATCGCATCCAGCAAATTCGTTTTGCCTGCGCCATTTGGCCCGGCAAGAACGACCGGACGGGTGCTGACGGCAAAGTCGATTTCGGCGTAGGAGCGAAAGTTGCGCAACGTCAGCCGCGTTACGGCCAAGCGTGGCCGCTCCTCAATGGGAACCGCCGCGCCGGTCGCGCGCTCTGTGTTGGGGCCGCTCAATCTCAGACCCGCATGGGCATGAGGACGTAGAGCGAGCGAGCGTCTTCGGCGTCCTCGATGATGGTGGGCGAGCCAGCATCGGAGAGGAGGAAGCGGATCTCCTTGCCTTCGATCTGGCCGGTGATGTCGAGCAGATACTTGGCGTTGAACCCGATTTCCATTCCGGCCGCGCTGTAGGTCGCGCCAAGCTCTTCAGTCGCAGTGCCGCTTTCGGGATTGACCACCGATAGCGTTACCTTGTCCTTGGCGACCACCAGCTTCACGGCTCGCGTCTTGTCCGCGGAAATCGTCGAAACGCGATCAACCGAGTGGGAAAACTCCTTGGAGTCCAGGGCCAGGGACTTGTCGTTCCCGCTCGGGATGACGCGTTGATAGTCGGGAAACGTGCCGTCGATCAGCTTTGACGTTAGTTCCACGCCGCCAAAAGTGAACTGGATTTTCGTGTCGGATAGTGCGGTTTCGATGGCGCCGTCGGCGTCATCCAGCAAGCGGCGAAGCTCGGTAACCGTCTTGCGCGGAACGATAATGCCGGGCATGTCGCTGGCGCCGTCGGGCAAGTCGAGTTCGAATCGTGCCAGCCGATGGCCATCGGTGGCAACGGCGCGCAGCGTCCGCTTCTTGCCATCCTTTGCGGCATGCATGTGGATGCCCATCAGGTAGAAGCGCGTCTCGTCCGTCGCCATCGCAAAGCGCGTCTTGTCGACTAGACGTTTCAGATCGTCGGCCGCCAGACGGAAGCGATGGGGCAGGGCGCCGGCAGCCATCTGGGGAAAATCCTCCTTCGGCAGGCAGGCCAATTCGAAGCGAACCGACCCCGCCGAGACCGCCAGGCGCCCTCCCTCGCTCGTCAGCAGTTCGGCTTGAACTTGGGCGCCATCGGGCAGCTTGCGCACGATGTCGTAGAGCATGTGGGCGGGTGCCGTCGCCGAACCGTTGCGCAGCACGTCGGCAGAGATGGCTTCGACGATTTCAATGTCGAGATCGGTGGCCGTGAGCTTCAGTTGGCCTTTCGCCGCTTCGATCATCACGTTGGACAAAATGGGGATCGTATTGCGGCGTTCGACGACACTTTGGACGTGGCTCAGCGCCTTCAAGAAAGCGCCCCGTTCGACGTTGATCTTCATCGTTCTCGCAGCAAGGTTTTGGGCCGATTGAAAACCCCAGGTTCGACCCATTCGGACGGGTCTGTAACCTATTGATTTCCTTGAGTTTCTAGGCGGCCGAGACTCAGGTTTTGCACTATACCAAATGCCCCTCTGAAAGGGAGAAAATAATGCGGGCGGCCGAGGCACCGCCCGGCCGCCACAATGGTCCCGTTGGCCGCGAGAATTCGTGCTGTTTCAGTTTCGGCGCGACAGCATCTGGCTGAGAAAATCGACCTCCTGGCGGAACAGGGGATCTTCCTCGCACAACGCTTCGATGCGACGGCAGGCATGCAGAACCGTGGTGTGGTCACGACCACCAAACCGCCGTCCGATCTCGGGTAGGGATCGCGTGGTCAGCTTGCGCGACAGATACATCGCCACCTGACGCGGCCGCGCGACGCGGCGGGCGCGCTGCGGCGAGTGGAAGTCGCGCACGTCGAGCTTGTAGAACTCTGCAGTCTTGCGTTGGATGTCCTCGATCGAGGTTTTGGCCCCGGGCGCGCTACGCAGTCCAACGACGTCCTCGATTGTCGCCAAGGTCACTGTTTTCTGCGTGAGGTCGGTGTAGGTAGCAAGCTTGGTGAATACTCCGATCAACTCGCGTGGACTGGACTCTTCCATGTCGGCGATATGTTGGAGTACTTCGTCCGACAGCAAGGCCTGGGGCTTCAATCGCGCGAATTCGGCTGCACGAGCCTTCAGGATTGCCAGGCGCGTGGCGCGGTCAGGTTTGTCGAGCGTGATGCAGAGCCCGCCGGCCAAGCGCGATTTTACGTCCGCGCCAAGGCCCTCCAGAGCGGCTGGCGCACGATCCGCCGCAATCACCACACGCCGCCGCAGGTCGGCGAACGCATTCACCGTGTAGAGAAACTCCGACGCGGTCGCGGTGGAGCGGCAAATGTGCTGCAGATCGTCGATGATGAGCACCTCGGCGGTGCGCAGTTCCTCTTTGAACGCCAAGGTGTCCTTGCGGTAGAGAGCGCCCAAAAAGTGCCGCATGAAATCTTCTGCCCGCAGGAAGAGCGTGCGCTTGGCGCGCCGGCGGAACTCCAGTGCGGCCGCGTTCAGCAAGTGCGTCTTGCCGAAGCCGAAACCGCCATGAATGTAGAGCAGCGGAATGTCGCTGTTCTGGCCCTCGGCAAATGCCCGCGCAGCGCCAAGTCCGAATTCATTGGCTGAGCCAGCAATGAAGCTGTCGAACGTCTGCTGCGGATGCAGCATGCGCGTCCATAGGCCGCGACTTCCTTCGCCTGGTCGCTCCTCGTCTTGCGGACGCGCACCGTACGAGAGGGTCGGCACTTCGCTGCGTGGTGCCTCGCGCAAGAGGCCGCCGCCGACTACCGGCTTTGGCACCATCAGCACGATGGCGATGGATGCGGGCTGGGCGCCCTCGGCTCGCAGCGCGCGCTCGATGCGTGCGACATAGTGGTTCGACACCCAGTTGCGCACGAAAGGCTTGGTCGCCCCGATGTGCAGTTCGTCGTTTTCCCACTTATCGAGAGACAGGGGGCCGATCCACGCATCGAACACCGCATCTCCCAACTCGCGCCGCAGCCTTTCGCGTGCGCTTGTCCAGGCCGCGGGCCAATCAGGCCGCATCGGCTTGTTTGTTGACAGTCCCATAGTCATCACCCGCGTCTTGCCGGCCTTTGGCCGGTGAGCCCCATGTCTATTTTTTGCGGATTTTTCATCCGTCGTTCCGGCACGTCCGTGCGGCTTGTTCTAAGCCGCGCCACCTCGTCGCATAGCGCACTCCTCCGTCATGTTTGTTTCCAGGGAAGACCACTGGCCTTCCAACCGTTCCGTGTTCCGCGATGGCCTTCGCCGTCCAGGTCACCCTCAAAGCCGCCGGCGACGTTGTAGGCGCGGGAGTAGCCGGCCGCGGTCATCGCTATTGCGGCGCTGCGTGAGCGCACACCGGAGCGGCAGATGAAGAGCAGGGGGGCGTCCTTCGCAGCGCCCGCCGCGCGCTCGGTCTCGGCCACAAAAGCGGGATTTGGCCGCATCGAAGGGAACACCTGCCACTCGACGAGATGTACCTCACGTCCAACACTCGCCAAGTCCGGCCGCCCGACGTAATTCCACTCCGCGGTGGTGCGGACGTCGACCAATTGAGCCCTGGGATCATCCTTCAGGATCGCCCAAGCCTCGTCGGCGCCAATATCGCCTGCGTAGCTGGGGGAGGGGGTGGAGGACATGGGCAGAAATTCCGGCAATATTCGTCATCGACCGAGCGTCAGCTCAGTCCAAGGCTCAGCATTTTAAGTAATCAGTGGCTACTAGACTTACAGAGCGCGAAAATATCCGGGCTCAGATCCTCGAATTCTTCAATTGGATTGGGTCTAGTGCTCGACATTTTTAGTCTCTTGCCACCGAACGAAGGTTAACATCTCGCAAATTCGAATCAGATTCAAGCGAACGAAACAACAACAAAGACGATTCTGTGACGGCTAACCGTTTGTACGTATACGGATTTTTCGATTTCAGCCGCTTCGTTCGTCGAATCAGACACTTACGTGACAATTCGGTTGTTTCGCAGTGCAACAACACCACCGTACGAAGAAATTCCGTATACGGACGACAATCGTCCCTGCGCGCAGCGTGCGCGTCAATTCCAGCCGTTACTTTCCGAGCTTTGCGATACGTTTTGTCAGGCGCGAAACTTTTCGTGCCCCCGTATTTTTGTGCAGGATGCCTTTCGAAACGCCGCGCATGATTTCGGGCTCCGCTGCCTGCAATGCCGTGCGCGCCGCTGCTTTGTCGCCCTTGGTCAGTGCTTCTTCTACCTTGCGGATAAGTCCGCGCACGCGAGTCTTGCGCGCCGTATTGATCGCCGTGCGCTTGGCGGTGGTTCGAACGCGCTTCTTCGACGAGGCGATATTGGGCATTGGGTTTCCTGCAGCATTTCGGAGGCGGGCGTATACCCCTGACCGGCTCGGGGGTCAAATCGCCTACCTGTCCTTGAAAGTAGGCCTGCGTTTTTCGCTGAACGCCGCCATGCCTTCCTTTTGGTCGTCCGTGGCAAACATCGCGTGAAACACCCGCCGTTCGAAGCGGATGCCCTCGGTCAAGGTCGTTTCATAAGCCCTGTTCACGGTCTCTTTGGTCATTATCACGATCGGCATGGACTGTTCTGCGATCTTGTGCGCGGCCTTCAGCGCTTCGGCCATCAGTTCTTGGGCGGGGACAACACGTGAAACGAGGCCGCTGCGTTCGGCCTCCGCGGCATCCATGTTGCGTCCGGTCAGGCACATTTCCATCGCCTTGGATTTGCCGACGAAACGGGTCAGCCTTTGGGTCCCGCCAATCCCGGGCATGACGCCCAAGGTGATTTCGGGCTGGCCAAACTTTGCGGTGTCGGCGGCAATGATGAAGTCGCAGAGCATGGCTAATTCGCACCCGCCGCCAAGCGCCCAACCGGCGACGGCGGCGATGATCGGCTTGCGGACGGCGGCGATCTGATCGTTGGCCCGCGCAAAAAAATTGGCCTTGAACATGTCCATGTAGGACTGCGGCGCCATCTCCTTGATGTCCGCTCCGGCGGCGAAGGCGCGTTCGGATCCCGTGAGCACGATGCAACGAATGGCGTCGTCGCGATCCCACGCCTCAAGTGCTGAGATCAATTCGGTCAGGAGTTCGGCATTCAGCGCGTTCAGCGCTTTTGGTCGGTTCAGCGTGACCACACCGACGGCGCCATCGGTGGTCACGAGTATGTGTTGGTAGGTCATCATGAGCTCCGTCGCAGTGCGCCTTCCTAGCTCCGCTCTTGACATGCAACCAAATGGTTGCATAATGGCGGCATGAGCATGGATGCAGTTTTCAGGGCGCTTGCCGATCCGTCACGGCGGCGCTTGCTGGACCGCCTTCAGGCGCAAAACGGACAGTCATTGAACGAGCTGTGCGAACAGATGGCGATGACGAGACAGGCAGTGACCAAGCACCTGGCGATACTGGAAGCGGCGAACCTCATCGCGACAGTTCGCAAGGGCCGCGAGAAGGAGCACTACCTCAATCCCGTGCCCATCAACGACATTGCTGAACGGTGGATTGGAAAGTTCGAGCGCGGGCGTCTGGTGGCGCTCGCTGACCTCAAACGCAAACTCGAAAGGGAAGTCAAATGAGCACGAAATTCGTCTACGTCACCTACATTCGCACCACGCCGCAGAAATTGTGGGACGCGCTGACCAAACCGGAGTTCATCAAGCAATACTGGTTCAACATGACCCAGGAGTGCGACTGGAAGGTCGGCGCTTCGTGGAAGATGCTCTTTTCGGATGGCCGCATCGCGGACGGAGGCGAGGTGCTGGAAATCGATCCGCCGCGCCGGCTCGTGCTGCGCTGGCACAATGAATTCCGCCCTGAGCTCAAAGCCGAAGGCGATTCACGCTGCGTCTACGATTTGGAACAGGATGGCGACGTCATGAAGCTGACGATCACCCATTCCAGCGAACGCGACAATGCCAAGCTCATCGAAGCCGTGTCAGGTGGCTGGCCCCGTATCCTGTCGAGCTTGAAGAGTCTCCTGGAAACCGGAAAGCCAATGCCATTGAGCCACCAAGCACCGAAGACTTGAGTGGCGCATGAGCGGCACGAAATTCGTCTACGTCACCTACATCAGGACGACACGTGAGAAACTCTGGGAGGCACTCACCAAGCCGGAATTCACGACGCGTTATTGGGCAGGTACGTCGCAGAAGTCCGACTGGAAGGTGGGTTCCTCCTGGGGCGCTTACACGCCCGATGGGCGGCTCTGGGACACAGGCGAAATCCTGGCAGCGGACTACCCAAGCAAGCTCGTACTCACCTGGCGCAACGAGCATTTTCCGGAGATGAAAGCTGAAGGTTTCACGCGCCTGACTTACGAGCTCGAACCGTTCGAGGACGCGATCAAGCTCACGCTGACGCACGAAATCGAAGTGGAGAACTCCAAGATCATCGGCGCGGTTGGACAGGGCTGGCCGGCGGTCCTCGCAAGCCTCAAGAGCCTGCTGGAAACCGGCTCACCTCTTATCGCGACAACGAAGTGGCCCGAGGGATTGTGAAGTCTCAAGTATATACGATGTATTATACCGGACCTTGCGCACTCTATTCAACATTTACATCGGAAAAGTCATACTGTACTTTAATTTACAGCGACGTATCTCTTGGTGATTACCATTCAATACTTTGGATTAAACCGGAGTTAAACGCCCAAACCTAGCCTCGCGCCTGTCGGGTTGATTGCTCAAAAGCACCGATCGGACGCAACGGGTGTCAAAAATGGAGGCTGAATTGCGTGGCATGCTTAGCAACTTCTTGCACGATGAGTCCGGGGCAACGGCCATCGAATATGGTCTGATCGCCGCGTTGATCGCTGTGGTCATCATCACAGCGGTCACGACCGTTGGAACCAGACTAAGCACGACGTTTACCTCGGTTGGCGCCGCCGTGAAATGACGGTCGACCAGGTACAATTTTTCGGGCGGCCGCTTCGGAGGAGGCGGCCGTTCGCACATCTGAGCTTCGGGTCTTGCTCTATTTCTGGCAGTTCGGGCAGTAGAAGCTCGAACGCCCTGCTTGCACGAGCCGTTTGATCTTTGTCTTGCAAGCAGGACAGGGCTCGCCTTCCCGGTCATAGACTTTGAAGCGGTGCTGGAACATGCCGATTTCGCCGTCGGTGCGCTTGTGATCGCGCAACGACGAGCCGCCCGCCTTGAGCGCTTCGCGCAAAATTGACTTGATGGCCGGTGCCAGCAGGGCGATCTGGTCCGGCCGTACTTTGATCGCCTGGCGCTTCGGCGAGACGCGGGCACGGAACAGTGCCTCGCAGACATATATGTTCCCCAGACCGGCGATGACGCGTTGATCCAGCAGCGCCGACTTGATCGGCGTTTTCTTGCCTTTCAGCGCTTTCGTGAGAAAGGCTGCGTGAAACGCGTCGCCAAGAGGTTCGATGCCGAGACCCTTGAACAGTTTATGTTCGTCCAGTTCCGCTGTCTCGACAAGCAGCATCAATCCGAAGCGTCGCTGATCGTTGAAGACGATGCGGGCGGGTGCGTCCGTTTCCATCACCACATGATCGTGCTTGTCGGCATCGCTCATGATCGCGCCATTGTGCCGGCCGTAATTTCCGAGCTTTTTTCGTGTGCTCTCGGTGTGGACCAGCATGCGACCGCTCATTCCCAGGTGGATCACCAACGTTTCGCCACTGTCCAGGTCACCCAGAATGTACTTTGCCCTTCGGCGCAGCTTCACCACGCGCCGCCCCGTCAGGCGCGCCGCGAAGTCGTTGGGAAACGGCACGCGCAAGTCGCCGCGCCGCGTCTGCACGGACGTGAAGCGCCGGCCTTCCATCACCGGCTGTAGACCCCGCCTGACCGTCTCGACTTCTGGTAGTTCAGGCACTTCAACACCTCAGCCATCAACCCGAGCGCGCCAAAAGCGCGATCCGGGACCCACTGAGGTGCAATGTCACGGTGGGTCCCGGCTCGCTCGCTGCCGATGCGGCGCTCGGCCGGGATGGCAATAGTGTATGATTCAACTTGATGAGCAATACCACCGCCAGTTTTGGCTTCCGCGACGTGCCCGAGTCCGAGAAGGAAGGTCTCGTTCGCGGGGTCTTTTCGTCCGTCGCCGGAAAATACGACCTGATGAACGATTTGATGTCGGCTGGCGTACACCGTCTGTGGAAGGACGCCATGGTTGAATGGCTGAACCCGCGGCCGGGCTGGCACGTTCTCGACGTCGCTGGCGGAACCGGAGATATCGCGTGTCGCATAGCGCAGCTGGCGCGGACGCGCGGCGGCGAGGCGAGCATCACGGTCTGCGACATCAACCCCGACATGGTGGCATTGGGAGTGGAACGCGCGCGCGCAAGTGGCGAGTGCGGCATCAAATGGCTTACCGGGGACGCGGAAGCCTTGCCCGTCGCCGATTGCAGCATGGACGCCTATACGATTTCATTCGGCATCCGCAACGTCACGCACATCGACAAGGCTCTGGCGGAAGCGCGCCGCGTGCTCAAGCCGGGTGGGAGGTTTCTGTGTCTCGAATTCAGCCGCGTTGAAGCGCCGGGACTTGACGCACTATATGACGCCTACTCGATCAACGTGCTGCCGCGCCTGGGTCAGCTGGTTGCCGGGGACGCGGCAGCCTATCGTTATCTCGCCGAAAGCATTCGCCGCTTTCCGCCCCAGGCCAAATTCGCCAAGATGATCGAGCGTGCGGGCCTCGCCCTCGTCAAGGTACGCAACCTAACTGGTGGCGTGGCGGCCATGCATTCGGCCTGGAAAATCTGATGTTTCGCCGCTTTCGCGACTCGCGACGCCTGTGGCACGCGGCCCGCGTGCTGGCGCGAAACGATGCGCTGTTCCCCAAAGAGTATGAAGACCTGCTGCCGGGCTGGGCGCGGCTGATGCGTCGCGTGCTTGGCAGTGGCCGTCACAAGCACGACACCGCACCGCCGGGTGTGCGTCTGGCGCGCGCGCTGGAGAGTCTCGGGCCAGCTTACATCAAGCTCGGACAGGTGCTGGCCACGCGTCCCGACATCGTCGGCGACGAAGTCGCAACCGCGCTCGCGCAATTGCAGGATCGCCTGCCGCCATTTCCAATGGAACAGTCGCGCGCGGTCATAACCCGATCTCTCGGCCGACCGGTCGACAGTGTGTTTAGCGCGCTGTCGGAACCCATTGCGGCCGCGTCGATCGCCCAGGTCCATGACGCAATGACGTCGGACGATCCACCGATCCGCGTGGCGGTCAAGGTCTTGCGTCCTGATATTGCCATCGAGTTCGGCAAGGATCTTTCCGCGTTCGCATTCGCCGCCCGCGTCGCAGAGCGCTTTATTCCCGAGGCGAAGCGTCTGCACCCGGTCGCAATGGTGGACACGCTCGCAGTGTCGGTTGCGATCGAACTCGACTTGCGGATGGAAGCCGCGGGCGCTTCCGAACTCGAAGAGCGCACGCGCAACGATCCCGATTTTCGTGTCCCGCATATCGACTGGAGCCGCACCTCCGATCAGGTGCTTACCAGCGAGTGGATGAAAGGCACGGCGCTGCGCGATCCGGCAGCCCTCGTCGCGGCCGGCCATGATCCCAAGCGCATCGCGAACCTCGTCATCCGCAGCTTCCTTACGCAGGCTCTGCGCGATGGCTTCTTTCATGCGGACATGCATCCCGGCAATCTATTTGTCGACGCCGAGGGCCGGCTGGTGGCGGTCGATTTCGGGATCATGGGCCGGCTCGATTCGACCATGCGCCGCTTCATGGCAGAAACCCTCGCTGGCTTCCTCGCCCGAGATTATCTGCGCGTAGCGCAGATCCACTACGACGTGAACTTCGTGCCGGCGCACCATCCCGTCGAAACGTTTGCACAAGCCCTGCGCGCCATCGGCGAGCCGATTTTCGGCCGCTCGGCGAAGGAAGTCTCGATGGCGCGTCTGCTTCAGCAACTGTTCGATACAACGCGGCGCTTCGACATGGAGGCGCAACCGCAATTAGCCCTGCTGCAAAAGACCATGGTCGTGGTCGAGGGGGTGGCGCGCGCGCTTGATCCGGACTTCGATATCTGGGACGCGAGCCGGCCGGTCGTCGAGAAATGGATGATCGAGCATTTGGGTCCGGAGGGCAGGCTGCGCGAAGCTGCAGATGGAATGAGCGCGCTCGGCCGCGTGGCCCAGAACCTGCCTCAACTGCTGCGGAACGCCGAGATCATCTCCGCCATGCTCGCCGATGGCGGCGTAAGGCTGCATCCGGAATCCGCGCTGCTTATCGCGGAGGCGCAAGTTGCGCGCACAAGACATGTGCGCATCGCGATCTGGATTGCAGCCGGGGCGCTCGGGCTGCTCGCAATTTTTCCGTTTATCTAAACGTCATACGATCCGCAAGTGACCGGCGTTGCACGACGTCGTTCCCTTCGCGTCGGTGATATAGACGCGCAACGTCACAGTGTGATTGAGCAGGTCGGGGACATCGGGAACGCGCACGCGCACCGCATGGCCCTCGACAGTCTGGCCAGTCAACAGCACGGCTTCGTAGCCGATGGGTTCTTCACCCTGGACCGCATCGAGCGCCATCACGACGCGGACGTCGGCGCCGGGCGCGCCGATATTCTCGCAGGCAATCGCGAGGCTTTGGCCGCGATTGACCGGCGTGACGTCGGCACCAGCCAGATCACTGGTGGCGTACGTGTATTTTCCGGTTGGCTGAACCTCATGTGCGGCGCTGGGCCCGGCAGCCAGTAGCACCGCCGTCAAAACTCCACCGACCGAAACCAGCTTCATCTTGGCTCCCCGAAACCCGCCATCGATTCCAAGTGTACAGCGGTATGGCGAAGGCCCCAATAGTTCGAGGCCATTCGCACATGCGAAAGACGCATGGCCAAAGCGACATTTGTATGACGCTTCGTTAACCAGGCTCCTTCGCTAGGCGTCCCGCGACAGGTACCAGAACCGTGTCGCCATCGCTCCGGCGGCCACCATCAAGCCGAATGCCAGGCCCATCCAGATGCCTAGCCCCTTCAGATGTTCGCCAAATGCGAGCCAAAGCCCAACCGGCGCGCCGGCCAGCCAGTAGCTGGCGCCTGCGATCCACATTGGCGCGCGCGCATCTTTGAGACCGCGCAAGGCGAGGGCCGCCGATACCTGCAAGCCGTCGACAACTTGAAAGGCGGCTGCGACATGGAGGAAGACCACGGTAAGCGCAATGGCGTCGGCGTTCGCCTTCAAGTCCGCGCCGAAATAGAACTCCGCGATCTGCTGCGGGAAACTCCAGATCGCGACGGCGCAGACCACCATGAAAGACGTCGCAATCGCGATTGCCGACCAGCCCGCGCGGCGCACGGCCTCGCGATCACCAGCACCGGCGGCTAGACCAACGCGCACGGTCGCCGCCATGGCGACGCCAAGCGGCACCATGAAGGTGATGGACGGGACGTTGAGCGAGATCTGATGTGCCGCCACTGTCGCCGTACCAAACGTGCCCATGATGAGGGTCGCGGCGTTAAACAGCATCGCCTCGAAAATCATTGTCATGCCGATCGGCATACCTAGCCGATAGAGCTCGCCGAGCTTCGCCCAGTCCGGGCGGTGGAAGCGGCGAAACACGCGATACTGGCGCAGTTTCGGGGTCAGGCGAATTACCGTCAACATCGCGAAGAAACTGAACGCCAACGAGCACGCACTCGCCGTGCCTGAACCGGTCAGGCCCCAGCGCGGAAATCCAAAGTGGCCGAAGATCAGCGCGTAATCAAAGAACGCGTTGAAGCCGATGGCGAACAGCATGACCACCAAGGAGGCGTTTGGTTTGGAAAGCGCCGTCGAGAAGTTGCGCAGCACCTGGAAGCCGAGCGTGAAGGGCAGGCCAAAGCTCAATGGAATGACGAAGCGTGCAGCCGCGTCTGCCAGCTCGGGCGATTGGCCAAGCCATACCAGGATCGGCCTGGTGAAGAACATGAGCACGATGAGCGGCACGGACATGATCAGTACCGACCACAATCCCATCCGCGCCACGGCGCGCACTCCGGCGCGATTACTCGGCGACGCACCCAGGATATGCGCGATCATCGGCGAAACCGCCGCTCCGGGACCGGTGCCGACCAGCCAGCCAAAGAAGAACATCGTGTTGCCGAGCGCGGCACCGGCGAGCGCAGTCTTGCCGATGTGTCCCAGCATCAGCACGTCCGTGGTCATGATCGCCATCTGCGCCAATTGCGTGACAATCAGCGGGCCGGCGAGCTTCATCAGCTCGCCAGCTTCGGCCAGCCACGCATCGAGCCCGTGCCCACGAACGAGCACGCCGGCGTTGGCAACATCAAACTCAGCAATATCGGTCATGGCACGGACTTACTTTTTATAAACCCGGACCCGGCACGGAATGGTCAGCAACAAAAAACCCTCCGGAGCCGGGCTCGGGAGGGTTCAAAACCAGCGCATAGGGCAGTCCTAGAGCGCGTTCTCCTCACGAGCGAATGCAGCGGTCTTCCCGCCCGGCAGGGCGAAAGGCGCGGCAGTGCGTACTTTGCAGATCGAACTGTGCATCAGTCTCGCTCGTTTGCTTTGCGGGCCCCATGCCCGGAAATGCGCGCTTTGCCTACGCCCGCTCGCATTTGAAGTCAACATGGGTCGGCACAATTGCACGGCCTGTTGCAGCGCAAACACTTCATCGCTTGCAACTGCCGTCGCGGAGCGCGCTAAGCTTGCGGAAACCATTGTCGGAGAGTGCCCATGGATTTCACGATTCCACAACACATCAAGGATTTGTTGGTGAAAATCGACGCCTTCATCGAAAAGGAAATCGTGCCCCTGCAGAAGCAGAACGATAACGACCGCTTCTTCGATCATCGCCGCGAATGGGCGCGCACCGATTTCGAGCACGGCGGGTTGCCGCGCAAGGAGTGGGAAGCCTTGCTGCGCGAGATGCGCAGTCGTGCCGACAAGGCGGGGTTTCTCCGGCTTGCACTGCCCGAGGAATTTGGCGGCAAAAACATCGGCAACCTCGCCATGGCGATTATCCGCGAACATCTCGCAACCAAAGGACTTGGACTGCACAACGATCTGCAGAACGAATCATCGGTCGTGGGCAACTTCCCGCAAGTCCTCATGATGCGCGACTTCGGCACAGAAGAGCAGAAGAAAACCATACTTCCCGGCATGTTGAACGGAACCATGCGCATCGCCTTTGGTCTGACCGAACCCAAGCATGGCTCCGACGCGACCTGGATGGAGACACGCGCAGTGAAGGACGGCAATGGCTGGCGCATTAATGGCGAAAAAATGTGGAACACCGGCGTGCACGTCGCGACGCACGACATGGTGTTCTGTCGCACTTCGGGGAAGGACGGCGAGGCGCGTGGATTGACCTGTCTTATCGTGCCGATGAGCGATCCTGGCGTGAAGATCGAAGAGTATATGTGGACATTCAACATGCCGACGGACCATGCCCGCGTGTCATTCAAGGACGTCTGGGTGCCGGACGGCGCAGTATTTGGCCCGGTCGACAACGGCTTGGTGCTGGCGCGGCACTTCGTGCACGAAAACCGCATCCGCCAGGCGGCGTCGGGCGTCGGTGCGGCGCAGTATTGCATCAATGAAAGCATCGACTACGCCAACACGCGCAAGCCCTTTGGCAAGCCGCTGTCGCGCAATCAGGCAATACAGTGGCCGCTCGTTGAGTTGCAAACGGATGCGGAGATGACGCGCTGGCTCATCTATCGCACGGCCTGGGAGATGGACCGCATGACCGGTCCCGAGATTCAGCTCTATCTCTCAGACAAGGTTTCCATGTGCAACTATCGCGGCAATCGCCTCGTCTGCGACGCGGCCGACTGGGCCATGCAGGTGCATGGCGGCTGGGGCTATTCGCGCCACAAGCAGTTCGAGCACATCTATCGCCACCATCGGCGCTATCGCATCACGGAGGGTTCGGAAGAAATCCAAATCCGCAACGTAGCCGGCCACATGTTCGGCTTCATCGGCAAGAACCGCAGACCCGAGTAAGAGCGAGAAGATGCCTGCCGCCGTGCCGCTCGCCGATCCGCACGCTATCCCGGCAGATGCGGTAGCTTCAGTGCGCGACAAGGGCCATTGCGTCGTGCGCGGTCTGGCGAGCGCGGACGAGGTGGCCGCGTTTCGTCCTGCGATTGAAAGCGCGGTGCGGCGGCATGCGGACAACCAGGCACCGCTTGCTGAGCGCGGTACTTACGGCAAGGCGTTCCTGCAGGTCACCAACATCTGGCAGTATGACGAGAGCGTGAAACAGTTCGTCTTTGCGCCACGCTTTGCGAAGGCGGCGGCCGACCTGCTCGAAGTTCCAGGCGTGCGCCTCTATCACGACCAGGCCTTGTGCAAGGAACCCGGCGGTGGGCACACGCCCTGGCACCAGGACCAGAATTACTGGCCGCTCGACACCGACAAGACGATCACGATGTGGATGCCGCTTGTCGACGTGCCTGCCGAGGTCGGATCCATGACGTTCGTCAACAGCGTGCACACGCGCGGCGAGATCGGCCAATGGTTCATCGGCGATGAATCAGAGGAAAAGTTTTCTGGCCTGGTGGAGCACGAAAAACTTCCAACGGAAACACACGGTGCTTTGAAGGCCGGCGACGCCACGTTTCACAGGGGCTGGACGCCGCACCGTGCACCGGCCAATCCGACGGGGTTGCTTCGCTCGGTGATGACGATCATTTACTTTGCCGATGGCACGCGCGTCGGTCCAATCGATTCAAAGATGCGTCGCTATGACCAGAAGGCTTGGCTTGCCGGCATACCGTCCGGTGAATGCGCCGCCGGGCCGCTCAACCCGCGCCTATGGCCACCAGCATGAAGGACCTGCCATGCCAACCTTGAACTTCGCCCATCGTGGCGGCGCCGGCCTCTACCCGGAAAACACGCTGGCCGCGTTTCGCGATGCCGTGGCGCGTGGTTGCGACGGTGCCGAGCTGGACGTGCAGCTGTCTAAGGATGGCGAAGTCGTCGTGTTTCACGATTTCAAACTCAGGCCCGACATCTGTCGGCTGAACGGCAAATGGATCGAAAAGCCGACGCCGCTCATCAAGGAGCTCACGCTGGCGGAACTGCGCGCTTATGACATCGGGCGCCACAATCCGGCCGGCGCCTATGCGAAAGCGCGGCCACACTCGATGCCGATCGACGGCGAGAAGATACCAACGCTTGGCGAAGTACTCGAAGTGACGAGGAAGGTGCCAAGACCATTCTTCCTGCAGGTTGAGTTCAAGACTTCCTTCTTCGATCGCAGCGTATCGACCGATCCCCGACAGCTCACGGAGGCGACCGTCGCCGTGTTGCGCAAGGCCGACTACTTGGACCGCACCATTTTCGTGGGCTTCGATTGGGCAGGCTTGCTGCATGCGAAGAAGATTGCGCCCAACGTCGAATGCTGGTTCACCACGATGGAGCTCGATTTCTTACGCGATCCGCCGCAAGCGAGCGACACGCCGACCAAGCAGATGCTCCGCCATTGGGCGCGGACCGGTACGTCGCCCTGGGCCGCGGGCTATGATCCTGTGAACTATAGCGGCTCGATCCAGAAGGCGATCAGGGCTGCCGGCGGCGATGGCTGGTTTCCCAACTACCTTGACGCGACCGCGGACGCGGTGGCCGAAGCGAAGGCACTCGGACTCAAGGTCGGTGCCTGGACAGTCAACGAACCGGCTGACATGAAGCGGTTAATCGCACTTGGTCTTGATGGCATCTGCACGGACCGGCCCGACCTGCTGGCGCGCGAATTGAAGGGGTGACGCGAAGGAGACCTCCATGAAAGCCAAGGTCAGCATCATCACATTGGGTGTTCGCGACATAGCCAGGTCTCTTGTCTTTTATCGTGACGGGCTGGGATTCAAGCCGCATAACTACAGGGACGGCGACGATCACGTCATGTTCAAGATGGACGGCAGCTGGCTCTCGCTTTACCCACGCGACAAGCTCGCCGAAGACGCGACCGTACCCGACGACGGCCGTGGCTTTTCCGGGATCACACTGACGAGCCGTCAAAACCGAAAGTCGACGCGACGTTTGCCGAGGCCGTTCGCGCCGGCGCAAAACCGGTCAAGCAGCCGCAGGACGTCTTCTGGGGTGGTTACTCCGGATATTTCGCCGATCCCGACGGCTATCTCTGGGAAGTGGCCTTCAATCCGTTTACCGATCTGACTTAAAGCTCGAGATGAGGGTGCAGGACATGCAAATCAAGGACATCTCCTATCAGTGCGGAAGCAAGACTTTGACCGGCTATCTGGCCGATGGTGCGAGAGGGAAAAAAGCGCCCGGTATTCTCATTTGCCACCAAGGCGGAGGTTTGCGCGACCATGAGAAGGAACGGGCACGCATGCTTGCCGAGCTGGGCTACGTCGCCTTCGCGCTCGACATGTATGGGACGGTCGCGACCAGGATGGAAGAAGCAATGCCCTTGATGAGCGCGTTGGTCCAGAACCCGCCCGAGTTGCGCGCGCGCGCAGAGGCCGGCCTCGGCGTCCTCAAATCGCAGCCCAATACCGACACGTCGCGTCTTGCCGCCATCGGCTTTTGTTTCGGAGGCGGCACCGTGATCGAGCTTGCGCGCTGCATGCCGGAGCTCGCCTGCGTGGTCGCATTTCACCCAGGGCTCACCGGACAGAACGCTTTGCCTGCGAGGGACGAGCGACCGGTGAAGCCGAAGGTCATGGTCTGTGCCGGTCAGCTTGACCCACTCATCACCGCGGACGCGCGCGAGCATTTTATCAAATCGATGACCGAAGCCGGCGCGGACTATCAGCTGATCGTCTACGGCCAGGCCGGGCACAGCTTCACCGACAAGTCGGTCGATGCGCTCAACGTGCCCAACTTCAAGTATCACGCGCCGACGGACAGGCGTTCCTGGACGGCGATGCGCGATCTGTTCGACGAGACGCTGGGCCAGACATGAGCGGGCTCAGTGACCTGCGCCTGTCGTTCGAGCCACACAATGAGAGCTTGAAGCAGTTCATCGTCAACGGCGTCGACAATCACAACATCGCGCGAACCGGCCATTCCGCTTATTATCCCGTGCAATACTTTCTGCGCGACGCCGACGACGAGGTGCTGGGCGGGCTGCTCGGGCAGATTTGGGGCGAGTGGCTGCACGTCAATTTTTTGTGGGTGGCAGAACCCGCCCGTGGGCGTGGCCAGGCGCGTGCCCTGATGCTGGCGGCGGAGGCGTATGCGGCAAAACGTCGGTGTCGGGGCGCGTTCCTCGAAACCTTCAGCTTCCAGGCACGTCCCTTCTACGAGAAGCTCGGTTACGAGGTTTTCGGCGAGTTGAAGGACTATCCTCCCGGCCAGACGCAGTATTTCATGAAGAAGAATTTCCCGTCCTAGGTCAGCCTCGCGATTGGCGCAGCGCCGCCGTGCTGACCGTGCCGATCGCGCCATCGAGGTCGTAGAGGAAACACTCGGCGATCGCGATGCCGTCCGTCGCGTGATGGTTGGTGGTTTCGAAGCCGATCCACTCGCCCTTCGGTAGGCGATGAAGATAAATTGTGACGTCGGTGTTGATGTAACCGAGCCCGGCATCACCGCGATTGGCGAGCGGACTGGCAAAGTCGGCTGCCACGGCGACCCGTTGGAATGGCGTGAGCGGGAAACCTCCGACCAGCTCGCGGATCTCGCTCAGCCAGGCGCGTCGTTGCTGCACGGAACCGTCGAACGGTCCGGTGATGTTGCGCATCTTCCACATGCGTTCGCCAAATTGTCCCCGCGGCGGAGCAGGCAGTTCGTCGGGCCTGGCGACGTTCCAGTCCGGCGGAATCCAGGCCACGCCGGGTGCATTCTCGGAGCGCACAAGGAACTGACATGTGCCGCGGGCCACGCTGACGGTGCCGCTGCGAAGCTCGCAATCGACAATCCTGATGCGCTTGCCGGCGCGCACCACATGCGTAACCGCCGTGATGGGCGAGAAATCCGGCAGACGGTACATGTCGACGCTCAGCCGCACGGGCATCCACTCGGTGCCGCCATGCAGGCGCTCAAGCTCGAAACCCACGAGGCCCGCAACCACGCGGCCATGCAGCGAATTGGGATTCCACGGCCCGCGACAGGCCGGTCCGGGAATATAGCTCTCGCCATCCCGCGTGAAGAACGCGTCGTCAACCATGATGCGCTGCTACAGTCCTTCGAACAGGGCCGTCGACAGATAGCGCTCGGCAAAGGAGGGGATGATCGCGACGATCATCTTGCCGGCCATCTCTGGGCGCGCGCCCACTTCGAGTGCGGCCGCAATTGCCGCACCTGACGAAATGCCGACCGGAATGCCTTCCAGCCGCGCCGTCTTGCGGGCCGTTTCGAACGCCGTCTCGTTGGAGATAGTGATGACTTCGTCGATCACTTTGCGGTCCAAGATCGCCGGAACAAATCCCGCTCCGATGCCCTGGATCTTGTGCGGCCCAGGCTGTCCGCCGGATAGGATCGGCGAGTCCTCTGGCTCCAGCGCGATCATCTTCACGCTCGGTTTCTTGGCCTTGAGCACCTGGCCGACGCCGGTGATGGTTCCACCAGTGCCCACGCCGGAAATCACGACGTCGACGCCACCCTTGGTGTCATTCCAGATTTCTTCAGCCGTGGTGCGGCGGTGGATATCGGGATTGGCCGGATTTTCGAACTGCTGGGGGATGATGGCGCCAGGCGTGGATGCGACGATTTCCTGCGCCTTCGCTATCGCGCCCTTCATGCCCTTTGCCGCTTCGGTGAGTACGACCTCCGCGCCCATGATCAGCAACATCTTGCGCCGCTCGATCGACATCGATTCCGGCATGATGAGGATCAACTTGTAACCCTTCGCCGCTGCGACGAAGGCGAGCGCGATGCCGGTGTTGCCGCTGGTGGGCTCAACCAAGGTCGACTTGCCCGGCGTGATGATACCCTGTTTCTCGAGTGCCTCGATCATCGAGACGCCGATGCGATCCTTTACGCTTGAGATGGGGTTGAAGAACTCCAGCTTCAGAAGAATATCCGCTTTCACACCCGCTTCTTTCGGCAGGCGTGCCAGGCGGACAAGCGGCGTGTCGCCGATCGTGTCGGTGATCGAATTGTAGATGCGGCCGCGTCCGGGCTTGCCGAGTTCCATTTCGTCCTCTCTTTCCGTACCGTTCTTGCTGCGATTGTTCATCGCTAAATCGTAAAGTCCGCCGTGTTGCCGCCGCCGCAGTCGACACCGGCCGAGCGCGCCCGTTGGCAGAGGTCTTCTATCGAGATCGCATCCAGGCGTGACATTACTTCATCCTGCAGCGATTGGATCAGGGGCGAGACGATGCGGATGCCGAGGTCGGAGCGCGGATCAATGACCTCATTCTCCTCGTCTTCGAGACTTTCCGCGACGCGCACGACGTCGCCGACGGAAATCCGCCGCCGCTCCTTGGCGAGGCGATAGCCGCCGCGAGGGCCGCGCACGCCCTTTAGCACACCGGCTCGCACCAGTTGTTGCATCACCTGCTCGAGATAGCGCTGCGGCACGCCTTGCCGCGCCGTGATTTCCTTGGCTTGCACCGGCTCGGGACGCGCATTGAAGGCGATGTCGATGACGGCCTCGAGGGCGAGCAAGGTCTTTCGGGAAAGTTTGAGCATGGATCAGGCTTGCTTCAGTGAGTGGAGTCCGGTGGAACCATGCCCGCCGTCGCCGCGCGCCGTGTCGGATAGCTTGGAACGCTCGACAAGATCGGCGCGCTCATGGCGTGCGACGATCAGCTGTGCGATACGCATGCCGCGGGTAATGCGAAACGCCGCATCACCGAGATTGATCAGGATTATCTTCACTTCGCCGCGATAATCCGAGTCGATTGTTCCCGGCGTGTTCAACACCGTAACGCCGTGATTGGCCGCAAGGCCCGAACGCGGCCGCACCTGGGCTTCGAAGCCGGAGGGAAGTTCAAACGACAATCCGCTGGGCACCACAACGCGTTTGCCCGGCAGCAACTCAACCGCGTCAGTGAGCGCGGCGACGATGTCCATGCCGGCGGCGCCCTCGGTGGCATAGGCCGGCAGCGGCAAGCCATGCGCGTGCGGCAAACGCAGGATCGCAATCTTCATGCTGCGTGACCCTTCAACGATGCGGCGATGCGCGCGGTCAGCCGCACGGCGACCTCCGATTTGGCAAGTTCGGGCCAGCTCTCGGCGCCCTTCGCGGTGATGAGGTGCACGGTATTCTTGTCGCCGCCCATGACGCCGGTGTGCGGACTCACATCGTTGGCCACGATCCAGTCGCAGCCCTTGCGCAGTCGTTTGGCGGTGGCGTGCGCCACCACGTCTTCGGTTTCGGCGGCAAATCCGATCACCAATTGCGGCCGATGCCTGTGCCCGGCAAGTGCTGCCAGAATATCGGGATTCTCGACGAGGCGGATTGTGGGTGTTGCAGCGCCGGGCTCCTTCTTGATCTTGTTGTTCGCGGCGATGTCCGGTCGCCAGTCCGCTACCGCGGCGGTGCAGACCGCGACATCGGCCGGCAGTGAGGCCTCGCACGCGGCCGACATCTCGCGGGCGGTTGTCACTTTCAATAGTTGAACGCCGCCGGGTGGCGCGAGTTCGACCGGCCCCGAAATCAGAATCGTGTCGGCGCCAGCCTTGGCTAACGCGTCGGCGATGGCGTAGCCCTGCTTGCCGGATGAGTGGTTGGCGAGGAAGCGGACGGGATCGAGCGGTTCCTGGGTCGGGCCGGCAGTAACGAGCGCCCGCACACCATCGAGCACGCCGCTTGCGCGCCTGAAGAAAGCTTCGATGGCGGTCACGATCTCATCGGGTTCCGCCATGCGTCCGGGGCCGAACTCGCCGCAGGCCATATCGCCTTCATTCGGGCCGACGAACAAAACG
>Ga0157379_10000984_pt1 | contig 23110 bp, 19 predicted proteins | sample S25metaG_FD_121802 | JGI IMG/M metagenome (GOLD analysis project Ga0157379, IMG submission 121802) | Switchgrass rhizosphere microbial communities from Kellogg Biological Station, Michigan, USA - S2-5 metaG | ecosystem: Host-associated > Plants > Roots > Rhizosphere > Soil | place: USA... | reverse complement strand
TTACGCGCAGCGTTTCGATCGTGGCTTTACGCGACCAGAATGGCGTGGTCAGCTTCGACGTTCGGGTGCGGCAGAGGAAGAAGTAGGCTGGCTTTGTGTGCGTGTGGTTGTTTGGTTGTGTGGTCGCGGGCGACTCGCAGCGAGCCCCAGGCATTGCCTGATTTCTGTCTCGGGACATCCACTTTTTTCTCACCTCCGGCAGTTTTTTTTGTGCCGCCGCCGGCGGTGCGCGGGCGGTCGCCCGCGGCCACACTCGCTACACCGGCCAGCCACATTCCAACCCAGTGGGGAGTATTCTGAAGCGGCGTTGGCTGCTGAACTTCATCCCGAGCGATTTGCAGTCGAGCGCCAGCACATGGTGGAGGCCCAGCTCCGCGCCCGGGGCATCCGCGATCAGCGGCTGCTGAATGCGATGGCGAACATCCCACGGCACGAATTCGTGGAAGCGCGTTACCGCGGCCAGGCATACGAAGATCATCCGCTTCCCATTGATGCCGGGCAGACCATTTCGCAGCCGTACATCGTCGCCCTCATGCTCGAACTTCTGCAGCTGGACCCATCATCGAAAGTGCTGGAGATCGGAACTGGTTCGGGATATCAGGCGGCGGTGTTGAGCCAGCTTGCCCAGCACGTTTACACCGTGGAACGCCATCCGGAGCTGGCGCGGCGGGCGGCAGAGACGTTGTCCCGACTCGGATTGAACAATGTCAGCGTAGTGACAGGCGACGGGAGCATGGGGCTGGCGCAACAGGCTCCGTTCGATGCCATTGTAGTTTCGGCTGCGGCCGCGCAAATTCCTCCCGCGCTGTTTGAGCAGTTGCCTGAAGGCGGGCGCATGATCATCCCGGTGGGTCCGCCGGAGGCGCAGGAGTTGCAGTTGGTGCGCAAGCAGGCGGGGAAGGCTCTGATCAGCTTGCGGGAAGGGTGCCGGTTTGTGCCTCTGGTCAGCGGGTGATCTTCAAAATCAACCTCAACTTTAAAGGCGGCGGACAGGAGTGTCCACCCACCTTGCATTACAATTCTTTTGTGCCACTGCTACGCAATCTGCGCGTTACATTGGAGATGATCAAGTGGGAGCATTCTGTTTTTGCCCTCCCCTTCGCGTTGTGCGGGGCCATGCTGGCGGCGAACGGGCTGCCCGGGGGGCAGCAGTTACTTTGGATCGTCGTCGCCATGGTCTCGGCACGCTCCGCCGCCATGGCCTTCAATCGGCTGGCCGACGCTTCGATTGATGCCGCCAACCCGCGTACCCAAACCCGGGCGTTGCCTGCGGGGGCATTGACCCCTGGGTTCGTCGCGACTTTTGTGGTTATCTCATGCGCCGTCTTCGTGCTGGCGGCTTCCCGGCTGACCCGCCTGGCGCTGCTGCTGTCTCCGATGGCGCTGGCCGTGGTGTTGCTTTACTCCTACACCAAGCGGTTCACTCGCTGGTCGCACCTGGTGTTGGGTTTGGCGCTGGGGATTGCGCCGTCCGCGGCTTGGATCGCGGTGCGTGGGTCTTTTGATCCTCGTATTCTTCTGCTTACCGCGGCAGTCACCTTCTGGGTGGGCGGCTTCGACGTGCTCTATGCTTGTCAGGACTATGAATTCGACCGGCAAGCGGGCCTGCATTCCATTCCACGTTATTTTGGTATCCGGCGCGCACTGTGGATTGCGCGTTCGTTCCACGTCCTCATGCTGGTCTTGCTGATGGGGTTGGTGGCGGCTTTCGGCTTGGGCAAGCTCGCCGTCATGGGCGTGATCGTGGTGGCGGTCCTCCTGGCCTATGAGCACTCGCTGGTATCTCCTCGCGATCTCTCCAAGTTGAACGCCGCGTTTTTTACGATGAATGGAGTTATTTCGATTGTGTTCTTTATCTTTATTGCTGGGGATTTGCTGCTGCGGAAGTAAGAACCGGAGCGGCTCGGGAAACCGTCACGGTTTGGAACCCGCGAAAGGTGCGGCTGAAAAACCCAAGCCTGTATTCATAGGACTGCTTTGCGACCTCAAAGATGCCCCTCCGCAATTGAATTCGCTCCCCGTTGTCCGCAGATGATATTTCGCACATATTCCACGTCTGGCTGTTGCCAAGATTGTGTTGATCGCACGACGGAACAGTCCAAAGGTTCGTGCGCAGTGACCTAGGGAAAAACGAGATTGCGGGGCAGATGCTCGCGTCTAGACGAGGGCTCATTGCAGATGTAACAAGGACGTCTTGTAAGGTTTTCGGCGTAGTGTTCACCGAGTGACAATCGTCTTACCGGTTGCTGTGACTTCAAGGCCTCATTGCGATATCATCGACGGGATGGACAAAGCGCATTCATTCCAGACTGACGACACCCGCCTTTTGCCGATTCACCGCAAGGTTACTGCGGGCGAACGACTGAACACCGATGACGCCCTTGCCCTCTACCGCACCGGTGACATTCTGGCCGTGGGCTGGATGGCTAACCACGTCCGCGAACGCATGCATGGCGACAAGACGTATTTCAACGTCAACCGCCATCTGAATCCCACCAACGTTTGCGTTGCCGCCTGCCGCCTTTGTGCTTTTGGGCGCAAGAAGGACACTCCGGGCGCTTACACCATGGCGTTGCAAGAAGCTTTCGAGACTGCCGCCACCGGCTATACCGAGGCCGTCACGGAATTTCACATCGTCGGTGGATTGCATCCTGATCTGCCGTTTCAGTATTTCCTCGACTTGATTTCCGGGCTGAAGCAGCGCTTTCCGCAAGTCCACCTAAAGGCCTTCACCATGGTCGAAGTGGCATATCTCTCCAAGCGGGCCAAGCTCTCCATTCGCGAGACGCTGCAGCAGCTAAAAGCTGCGGGCGTGGATTCTTTACCCGGTGGAGGCGCGGAGATTTTCGCCGATCGAGTGCGTCATATTATTTGCGATCACAAGATTGACGGCGATCAGTGGCTCGATACGGCGAAGCTGGCACATCAGATCGGTCTGAAGTCGAATGCCACCATGCTCTACGGTCACGTCGAGAACGATGCAGACCGGGTCGACCACCTGCTAAAACTGCGAGCGCTGCAGGATGAGACCCACGGGTTCCAGACCTTTATTCCTCTGGCCTTTCATCCTGACAACACACCGCTACAACACTTGCCCAAAACTAGTGGGATGCTCGACATCAAGCAGATCGCGGTCAGCCGGTTGGTACTCGACAATTTCCCGCACGTCAAAGCGTACTGGCAGATGATGACTCCCAAGATTGCGCAGATCGCGTTGCGTTTTGGAGCTGACGATATTGACGGCACGGTCATTGAAGAAAAGATCTATCACGACGCCGGCGCCACCACTCCGCAAGGCATGCGCCGCCAGGACTTGGTTCGGCTCATTCGAGACGCGGGCAGGGAGCCGGTGGAGCGCGACACTTTGTACCGTCCGGTTACACGAACCGAGACTTCTGTCACTGTCGCGGTATAACTTTTCCACTGTCATCCTGAGCGAGGCGAAGCATTTCGCCGCCATCGGCAATGGCATGCGTGTCCCACATTCGGCTCCGTATTCGCTCCCTGGGGATCGTAGCACCAGCAACGAATCCATAGATTCTTCGCTTGGCTCAGGGTGACGCGAATTTTGCGGTTCCATGCTTTTGCCGCGGGTGTAGAATCCGATCAGTAAGGACGACAAAGCTTCACGGGACCCGCTACCCGTGCTCTGAGGCTTGGCATGAATGTCCACATCAGCTATAAGCTGCGCAAGACGCCCGATCTCGAAAAAGAAATCAATCACCTGGTCGAAAAACTGCGCAACCGGCTGCAGGTCTTTCGCCCCGAACTGCTGCACCTGAAGGGTGTGGTGGAGCAGAGCTCTCCGCGCGAGGGTACGACTGTGTCGCTAAATTTGCGGCTGCCTTCTGGACAATTAGCGGCCCAGCGCTCGGCGCAAACGCCGGTGGTGGCGATCAAGAGTGCGTTCGACGATTTGTTGCAGCAGACTACGCGCCACAAGGACTTGTTGCGCAGCTCTCACAAGTGGACACGGCGCCGCTCGAAGAAGTCTCGACCGGAAGCGCAGGTCCCGTTCGAGCAAACCCTGGCCTCGATTCAGCCATCTACAGTCTCAGCCGAGGACATACGCTGTTACGTGAACGTGAATCTTTCGCGCCTGGAGCGGTTCGTCGAGCGCGAGCTGTATTTTCGGGAAGCGGCCGAGCAGATGATGCCCGATGCCATCACCAAGGACGAAGTGATTGACGAGGTTATTGCCGGGGCCCTGGGCGATGGCGGCGATAAGCCCGACAAGATGGCGCTGGAGTCGTGGTTGTACCGTCTGGCGATCCACGCCATCGGAGATCTTTTGGCCCGCAGCTCGGACAATGTCGTGTCGGTCCATCTTGAGGACTCAGCGCGGATGCCGAACGTGCGGGCGAGTGACGAGCCCGAACTTCAATTCCATCAGCCTGATGAAACGCTTACCAAGGAGAGCGTGATTGCCGACCGGCGCGTTGCTACGCCGGAAGATATCGCCTCTTCCGACGAGATGGACAAGCTGGTGCAGTCCGCTCTCGCAGCCGCCAAGCCGCGTGACCGCGAAGTATTTATCCTGCACACCATGGAAGGCTTCTCGGTGGCAGAGATCGCTGCGATTACCGATCGCAGGCCGGAATCAATCAATGCTTCGATCCTGGCGGCCCGGGAACACTTGCGGCGGTCGCCGCCCATCGGGAGTCGCTTTCAAAGCAGAATGCTACGGAACACGGGAACCGACTGATTTCCGCGGCAGTCATTTCTGTGGCAATCAGTTCTGCGGTAGTCAGTCGTGTCGTACTCATTTCCGCACAACCAGGAGAGTGTAATGATTACCCGCGAAGATTTCCGGGAGCTGGCGGAGTTTCAAGGCGACGGTGCGGATTGCGCGATCAGTTTCTATTTTCAGCCGGCACCACCCAGCAATCGATCGCATCGCGAGCAGGCGATTCTGGTCAAGGACCTTGTTCATCAGGCTCTGCGCGAGGCCGAGAAAAGCGCACGGAACGGGAGCGCCCGGGCTGACTTGCAACGCATTCTTGACCTGGCGGGGAATTGGCAAGGAAATCGGAAGCGAGCCAAGGCTGTATTTGCGTGCGTCAGCAAGAACATCTGGCGCGAGTTCGACCTTCCGCCACAATTGGCGAAGACTCAATTGTTCGTCAACCGCCGCTTTCACCTGAAGGAGCTTGCGGTGTTGCTGGGCGGACAGCCGCGCCTATGGGTAGCCTTTGTCGATCGTCACCGGGCCCGGTTCTTCGACCTCCATCTCGACGAAGTCAAGGAGCAGGAAGCCCTCTTCCGGCCTCTTCCGCGGCGCGGCCGCGGCGACGGATTTGGGGGTTACGATGCCGGTCACGCCGAACGCAGCGTCAATGATGAAGCCCTGCACCATTTCAAGAACGTTGCGGAATTGCTTAGACTCGCACTCGAAAGAGTAGCATTCGATCGGTTCGTTATCGGATGTCAGGATGTCCATTGGCATGACTTTGAGGCGCAGCTTCACCCTTACGTCAAGAGCCGGTTGCTGGGGCGGTTCGCAGCGGAAGTGGGTAGCGCCACCGTAAAGCAAGTGCGGGAACAGGGCGACCGGATGGTGAGAGAATCGCTGGCTCAACATCGCCGCGAGCAAATGAAAGAGGTCCTCGACCAGGCCCGAAGCAACGGACGAGGCGTGACCGGACTGCGACGGGTGTTGCGGTCCCTCGAAATGGGTGAAGTCCAGGTGTTGCTGATGGCTGAAAATTATTCAGCGCACGCCGTCGAGTGCGCCAGCTGTGGTCACCTGGATGCGCATATGGTGCAGTATTGTCCGGTCTGTGGCCGGCGCACGCAAGAGTTGGAAGATGTGTGCGATGCCATAGTACCAGCGGCTATCCGGCGTGATGTGGAACTGGTGTACGTGAAGGACGAACCGGAGTTTGATCGTATCGGCAGCATCGCCGCCCTGTTGCGCTTTCGCGCCGACCAAAAAAGAGGCGGAATAGCGGTTGCCTCATAGACTGGTGGATCGACGCTCTGCAAGGTCCCTACAGAAATTCATTTCGCCACCGATTTACGCGGATCTTCACGGATCGGATCAGGGAAATGGAGTCCGCGAAGACCCCTGAATCCTGTGGCCTGCTTGTTGTCTTGCTGGGGCGTGCTATCCTTTCCGGTTTCTTGGAAATTTCCTTAATTTGTGGAGGATCAAACCATGGCCTTCTCGCGCCGTTCCTTTCTCACCACTGCCGTGGTAGGAGCCGTCTCTTTGGGCCTGGAGGGCGAAGAGCGTCAGAACCAGGATCGGAACGACGATCGGAGGAAGCCCGACGGGAGTAAAGGAGATGCCGCGGCTGTAGCGGGCAAGCGCCCGATTATTGTCTGCGCGCGCAACGGATATGACTATCTCGACGACGCCTTCGCCTTCCTGAAAAATGGGGGCGACACACTCGATGCTGCGCTGAGAGTTGTGAAAGGACCGGAAGATGATCCCAACGAAGACAGCGTCGGATTGGGTGGTTTGCCAAATGAAGAAGGCGTCGTGGAACTCGATTCCTGCTGCATGCACGGTCCTACGCGGCGAGCCGGGTCGGTTGGAGGCGTGCGGAACATCAAGAATGTCTCGCTTGTGGCCAAGGCGGTGATGGAGCACACCGGGCACGTGATGCTGGTCGGGGAAGGCGCCGAGCGCTTTGCCGTAGCCCAGGGTTTTCCCCGCGAAAACCTGCTCACAGAGCACTCCCGAAAAATCTGGTTACTATGGAAGGAAACTCATTCCGACTGGTGGGGACCGGGGTTGGCCAGTCCGGACTGGCACAAACGAGTGCCAGCGTCGCCCCACGCCGACGAGTTTCAGCGCCGGGTCGAGCACATGAAGCAGGTGGCTTCTGACATCGGAATCGAGCCCGAGCAGCGCATGGTCGCGATCCGAAAAGTTCTGTTTCCACCCACCGGCACCATCCACTGTTCGGCGCTGAACGAAAAGGGTGAGATATCAGGCACCACCACCACCAGCGGCCTGGCGTGGAAGCTGCCCGGGCGTTGCGGCGATTCGCCCGTCATTGGGGCCGGTTGTTATACCGACCAGGATGTGGGGTCGGCGGGAGCCACCGGCAGCGGGGAAGAAAACATCAAGGTCGCCGGGGCCCACACCATTGTAGAAAACATGCGCCACGGGATGTCGCCGCTTGATGCCGGCATGGACGCGCTTAAACGTATCGTGCGCAATTACAACGGAGACATGAACCGCCTGCGCTTTGTAGACATGACGTATTACGTGCTGCGCAACGATGGCGCGTACGCGGGGGTCTCGCTGTGGGATGGCTACGAGTCGGGCAAGCCCCACCAGATCGCGGTGCACGACGGCACGAGGCGGGCAGAGAAGACCGTCAGCCTGTTCTCGGGCGTTTCGCAGGAATGGCCGCCGGTACTGGAATAATCCGGTAATCCGTACTTTGCGAATCGAGGATAGCAGCTCGATCACGCAGCCCCTCGTTCGGTTCTGGCTACACGAACCTCACCTTCACATCCGGCCCCTTCTCCAGGTGGATGCTGTCGATGAAGCGCACTTTCCCGGTGCGTAAGGTCAGGATCACCGACGATGTCCGCGTGCCTTCTCCGAAGAAGCGCACTCCTTTCATCAGCGAGCCGTCGGTGACTCCAGTGGCGGCGAAGATGAGCTGCTTGCCCGGCGCCAGATCTTCGGCTTCGTAGACCTTGTTCTTGTCTTTGATTCCCATGCGCCCGATGCGTTCTTCGAGTTCCGGCTTGTCAATCACCAGGCGTCCCAACATGTAGCCGTTCAGGCAACGAATGGCAGCGGCTGTGATTACGCCTTCCGGGGCGCCGCCTGAGCCCATCACGGCGTGTACGCCGGTCCCGATGACGGCGGCCGCGATTCCGGCGGACAAATCGCCATCGCCGATCAGCCTGATCCGGGCTCCTGCCTTACGAATTTCAGCAATCAGGCTTTCGTGCCGCGGACGATCGAGCACGATGACTACCAGATCTTCGACGTCACGGTGCATGCGCTTCGCGATGTTCTTCAGATTGTCGATCACCGGCGCATCGAGATCCACCGCGCCTTTGCAGGATGGGCCTACCACGATTTTCTCCATGTAGCAGTCGGGTGCGTTCAGCAAGCCGCCACTTTCGGAGGCCGCCAACACCGTGATGGCTCCCGGCGCTCCGGTGGCGCACAAGTTTGTACCTTCGAGGGGGTCAACGGCGATATCCACTTCTGGCACTTCGGTGCCGTCGGGAAACTCCGCGCCGACTCTTTCGCCGATGTAGAGCATGGGCGCCTCATCGCGTTCACCTTCGCCAATCACGATGGTGCCGCGCATGGGAATCGAATCCATCGTCTTGCGCATGGCCTCTGTCGCCACCTGGTCGGACAGCTTGCGTTCACCCTGGCCCATGGTGTGCGCGGACGCGATGGCGGCCGTCTCTACCACCCGTAGAAATCTTGAAGCGAGGTCACTTTCGATATTTCGGCCGAAGGTCCTTGCCTTGGTCTCTGATTTGGTAACAGCGGTCATGAATGCCCCCTGATCGATAAAAGTTGTACGCAAGCGCGGTCAATGAATATAACCCCGAAGGACTGTGAAGGGAAAGTTACGTGGGGGGCGGACACTCCTGTCCGCCCCTTTTGGCCGCGCTTTTTGACCGTGCATTCAAGAGAGCGGAGAACTGCAATTGGCACAAGTCAAAGTCAGATCAACAGCGGCGGACAAGAGTGTCCGCCCCCACGCAACTTAGAACGCATCGATGCCGGTGACGCTTTGCCCAATGATCAGGGTGTGTATGTCGTGAGTGCCTTCGTAAGTCTTTACTGACTCCAGGTTTGCCATGTGGCGGAAGATGGGGTACTCGTCGGCGATGCCGTTGGCGCCCAGGATGTCGCGGGCCATGCGGGCGCATTCCAGCGCCATCCAAACATTGTTGCGCTTGGACATTGAAATGTGTTGCGCTGCGGCTTTGTCTTTATCTTTGAGGCGTCCGACTTGCAGCGCCAGCAACTGGGCTTTGGTGATTTCGGAAATCATCCAGGTAAGTTTTTCCTGCACTAGTTGGTGCGAGGCAATGGGCTGATCGCGAAACTGCTTGCGGAACAACGAATATTGCAAGGCGCAGTCGTAACAGGCCATGGCGGCTCCGATCGCGCCCCAGCCGATCCCGTACCGGGCCTGGCTCAGGCACATCAGTGGGGACTTCAAGCCGCCGGTTTTGGGCAGCAGGTTCGATTCCGGGATGTGCACGTCCTGCAGGGAAAGACTCGATGTGACCGATGCCCGCAGCGACCATTTGCCGTGGACGTCTTCGGCGCGAAAGCCAGGGCGATCGGTTTCGACCAGAAATCCGCGAATTTTGTCGTTTTCGTCTTCGACCTTGGCCCAGATGACTGCGATGTCGGCGATGGAGCCCGATGTGATCCACATCTTTTCGCCGTTGAGGACATATTCCTTGCCCGACTTCTTGGCGCGGGTCCGCATGCCGCCGGGGTTGGAACCGAAATCTGGCTCGGTCAGACCGAAGCAGCCGATCTTTTCGCCCGCCTGCATTGCCGGGAGCCATGTCTGTTTCTGCTCGTCGCTGCCAAATGCGTAGATGGGATACATGGCCAACGAAGAGTGCACGCTTACGAAAGAGCGAACGCCGCTATCACCCCGCTCGAGCTCCTGCATGACCAGACCGTACTCGACGTTCGACATCCCGGCGCAGCCGTAGCCTTTGAGGCTCGCGCCATAGAGGCCTAGATCCGCCATGGGTTTTACCAGTTCCTTGGGGAAGCGGCCGGCGCGGTTGCACTCCTCGATGATGGGGATGAGGTTGTCCTCGATAAATTTGCGAGTGGTGTCGCGGACCAGGCGTTCTTCGTCCGTGAGCAAGGAGTCGAATTCGAGGAAATCAACCCCCCGGAACTTGATGGCCATCAGTTTCTCATTTCTGTTTCTTCGCCGCGTTGGTTGCTGCGAACGTTGCCGGGAACCACGGGGCAGGCACTCAGGGAGTGGAAACCCTTGAAGGTAACAAAGCGTGCCGGGGCAGTCAAACCAGCCTGGGCAGCCTGCCTGGGCAGCAGCGGTAGTGGATCAGTCTGCGAAAGCACTAACCACAAAGAACACCGAAGCTACACGAAGGAAACCCTCGTTCCTGCACGACTCCGGGACTTTTACCGAACTATCAGAGTAAGTGTTGAACTTTGAGTATTTGATCCGGAAACCGCGCTGACAGTCAGGTTGTAGGTCCCAACTGGCGTTCCGTTCGGGTTTGCGCCGCTATCGCTGCCACCGCCACCTCCGCCGCAGGAGCTGAACAGTAGGACTAGTGTTACTGGAACGAACCACGCTTTGCTCCGTATTCTACGGCTCATCGATCGCCTGCTCGCGCCTCACCGAAGGTCGAACGAAAAGCGATATGGTGGCCATCGCCCAAAGCCAGGTTGAGCGTGACAATCCGGGAAATCGGAGCATTCCAAGGCTTCGCGACGTTGTGGTCACGCTGACAATGAAGGTGGCAGGGACGTCGGGATTCACGTTGTCCGCTGTTCCCCTCAATGCACCTTGGAGCGGAGAAACTGTCGGAAAATCGGTCGAAAAAGTTGAGCCTGTAATGTACGCATTCTTGGCATCGTCAACCCCGATCGCCCTTCCGGACTCGCCGGCTGCTCCACCCAGGTATGTCGCGTAAATCAAGGCCGTTCCGGTCGGAGCGTGTAAAACCGGTGAGATAAACATTCCCATTGCTGTCTGTTGCCAGTCCCTGCGGGAAATCCTGATCGCTTCCACCAAGGTACGTGCCGTAGACAATATTCCCGGTGCCGTCAAATTTCACCACTAATTGGCCGGTATCGGCGGCTTTCGGCGCGCTCTGGAATGCACCCCGGGGTCGGGGTGATGGTTCCAATGGTGGCCATATAACAATTGCCCTGGGAGTCGATCGCAACAATCCCGTTGCCTACAAGCAAACTCGGGGTTTGTGTGCTAACGGAAAAGATGGTTGCACCATTACTGCCCAGCTTGGCTATGACAGTACCTGCGAAAACGCACGACTCACCGGCACCGTTTAAGGCAAACGATCCTGCGTTGAAATCCTTGGCCAGCTACGTAGAGTAACTGAGGACCTGGGCGGTGGCAGAAAGTGCGCTCAGTACAACGAGGCCCGCGCAGAAGACGAGAAAAGGGCGAAAAGCTCGCAACCCGGGTCCGGCCTCGTAGGTGCTCGTCACCCCGATTGTCCTCCAACGGCCGTCCCCCATCTTACTCCATCGTAGTTCTCCCGCAAGAAGCGCTTTGGCTCACGATTGCATCGGCGGTCTTGAGCCAGAAAGGTAACTGATGTATCGGGGTGTACATAGCGACGCTCTGGGCAATCATGGCGGTGGCCCGAATCAGCTCAATTTGATGCGAGACCAATTTGGGCCTGCGCTGCTACACGAACCCGGCTGCCCGCCGGTGGTGGGTGGAGATTAATTTTTACAAACTTTTTGCAACTTCCGGACGCGCCCATCGCAGGGGGCATCTAAGCTTTTAGTACTGGCGAACGACTTGTAAGTAGGACGCCTCGTGCCGGGCAGCCAAGGGCTGAGCTCTAGCGTGGAATACGTCGGTCCTTCGCTTGCTTTTGTACCGGCTTCGCCGGGCGCAAGAATGTACTCCGGATGACAGCGTTGGGGGAGTTGCTCCAGGCTGAGCCGCCGTCTAGGCTTAAGTAAGTTGCACGGCGGCTTAAAGACGGGCACAATACAGCGGTTTGCAGGATTGGCAATCTTGAAGACGCGCAAGGCATCAATACGGCGTGCGGTACTTACCGGAGCTATCTGCTGGGTAACCCTGTTTGGCTCCGCGCGGGCAGCAGATGTGCCTGCGCCGCGGCCCTCCCTGGATCAAGGATTTCGTCTCCTCTACAACCTTGATTTTGACCAGGGGCATCAGGTGTTTCTTTCCTGGCAACGCGAGCATCCTCAGGATCCGGTCGGGCCCACGGCCGAGGCGGCGGGAATACTCTTCTCGGAATTTCATCGGCTGGGCGTTCTCGAAGGCCAATTTTATGAGAATGACAAAAAGTTTTTGAACCGCGACCAGAAGGAACCGGACGCGGGCGTACGGGACCGCTTTAATCTGGCCCTGTCCCGCGCCCAAAACCTCGCGAGCGCTCGTTTAGCAGCCAACGCCAAGGACCGCGATGCGCTATTTGCCATGACGCTTTCGTCGGGACTGCAGGCCGACTACGCGGCGATGATTGAGAAGAAAAATATGTCGTCATTGCACTACACGCGCGAGGCCAATGACTGGGCGGACCAACTGCTGGCGGTGGACCCAAAATGCTATGACGCGCGGGTCGCAACCGGCTTTAGCAAGTACATCATTGGCAGCATGGCGGCGCCGGTACGTTGGGTGTTGCGGATTGGCGGGGTGTCGGGTGACAAGAAGCAGGGGATCCGGGAGCTACAGATGACCGCCGATCACGGCCAGTACTTGGGTCCGTTTGCGAGAATATTGCTGGCTATCGCGTATGTCCGCGACAAAGATAATGTCCGTGCCCGGGAGCTGCTGGCGAGTTTGCGGGATGAGTTTCCCAAGAATACTTTGTTCACGAATGAGATTGCCCGGCTGGATGCGGGGCATTGAGAATTGATGAGGCTGTCATCCTGAAGGGGTTTCGCGCAGCGATACCGGTAGGCAGTCGAAGGACCCCCATAAACCTCACCCTGTGCTACCGGAATTCGCCCTCGAACTTCGCCAATAAGCAACTTTCGCTAAGCTGACAGGGGCCCCTTCGACTCCGACAACGCATTCGCTGAGGATGACAGGACGTGTGTGACCCTTGTGCCGGTTCACTGGAAATTCACCACGTTGTAACAATCCTGTAACATTCGCAGCGTAGAACTGCCCCATCAAACTAATAAGGAGGGACCATCGCGTGATTCGCCGCATTGCTCTCTTGTGTGTTGTTCTGGCTGCGCCCGCTTTCGGTCAGACGACCGTGAATGGGGCAGGCGCTACCTTCCCTAATCCGATGTACCAGAAGTGGTTCAGCGAATACCACAAGGCGCATCCGGATATTCAGTTCAACTACCAATCCATCGGCAGCGGCGGCGGCATTCGTCAAGTTCTTGCGCAGACCGTGGATTTCGGCGCTAGCGATGGTCCCATGACGGACGAGCAACTCTCCCAGGCCAAGACCAAAATCCTGCACATTCCGACGGTCATGGGGGCGGTGGTTCCCGCTTACAACGTTCCCGGCGTTAGTACAGAATTGAAATTCACACCAGAGGTGCTAGCGGGAATCTTTTTGGGCAAGATCACTACGTGGAATGATCCGGCGATCGTCAAGGCGAATCCCGGGATCAGCCTGCCCAATCAGACCATCATCGTCGTCCATCGCTCGGATGGCAGCGGTACAACTTACATCTTCACTGACTACCTAACCAAAGTGAGCTCGGAGTGGGCGAATGGCCCGGGGAAGGGAACTTCCGTGAAGTGGCCAGTCGGTCTGGGCGGCAAAGGCAACGAAGGCGTTGCCGGAATGATTCGACAGATGCAGGGTGGGATCGGCTACATCGAACTCATCTATGCAGTCCAGAACAAGATTGACTACGGCCTAGTGAAAAACCCAGGCGGAACTTTCGTGAAGGCCTCGCTGGAAAGCGTAACTGCGGCTGCGGCATCCGTTAAGAGTATGCCTGCGGATTTCCGCGTATCCATCACTAACGCGCCCGGTAAGGACGCTTATCCCATCTCCAGCTTCACCTGGCTCCTGATTCCGGAAAAATCCAAGGAAGCAGCCAAGGGCAAAATCCTTGCTGATTTTCTCACCTGGATGGTTGACGACGGTCAAAAAATGACCGCCGAGCTGACCTACGCGCCCTTGCCGGGGAATGTCGCGGAAAAGGTGAAAGGCGCGATCAAGTCAGTGCAGTAGAGGCATCTCCTGCTTAGAAGCGACGATTGAATCGGGGACGGGTTCTCACGCCCGTCCCTTAGTCGTTGCAGTCTTTGCTAAGATTCGACAAAGGTGTCCAGCGTCCCGTCCGTCCGTCTACTGGTCTATACTGACTCTGATGAAACGCATTCTGGCGAGCGCGGCCCTGCTGGTACTTCTGTCATTTTCTTCCCGTCTTTACGCCGCGGAAAAACAGTATGAACCCGGCCGGATCGTTACAGTAGAGAAGAAATTCCACGAGCGGGTGCTGTATTACCTGGTGAATACTCCGATAACCCAGGATGATCCATACTACGAAGTCACATTGCAGCTGGGAAATCTGGCGCTGCTGACGGAGTTCACGCCGCGGCACGCTGCCGACGATCTACCTGACGGATGGACAGATAACGCCAAGGTGCAGATCAAAGTTACGGACAAGCATCATGTGTGGGTGAAACGGGACGGCGGAACGGAGCTGCAGTTGTTGCTGGTGAAGCGCTTGCCCGCAGCCGAAACAGCGGCCGATCCTGAACCCGCACCGGTCAGGAAGTGAGCCGGAAGCGTTTGTTTTGGCCTCAAGCTGTATCTTCCGAAGGTATTTAATTTCTGTTTCTGCGTACCTGCTGAATCATGGCTCGTCTTGCGTTGGACAATCCGGCGTACTACATCAATCGGGAAGCTTCCTGGCTGGCCTTCAACCGCCGCGTCCTCGAAGAAGCGCAGGATGAAGCTAATCCGCTACTCGAGCGGCTGAAATTTCTTGCCATCTCGGCCAGCAATCTGGATGAGTTCTTCGAAGTGCGCGTGGCTGGACTGGTGCAGCAGATTGAAGATGGATACACCGAAGCTGGCCCCGATGGTCTCACCCTGGTGGAAGAGCGCGATGTTGTTTCCCGCGAGACGCACGAGTTCGTGGATGACCAGTATCGCTGCTGGAACGACAAGCTGCGCCCTGCACTTTCTGAACATGGGATCCGCGTTCTAGGGCTTCACGAGCTGGATTCGCGCGCCCGCGCTTTCATCGAAGAATATTGCGAGAAGGAGCTCGATCTCCTGCTCACGCCGGTCACGGTGGACCCGGCGCATCCCTTTCCCCGAGTAATCAACAAGGCGCTATGCGTCGCCTTTTTGCTTCGCCGGCGCCGGCGTTCGGCGCTTACTTATACCGGCGTGGTCACGGTGCCTCGCGCCTTGCCGCGTCTAGTGCGGTTGCCCTCGGAAGGGACAGACGACTTCATTTTTCTCGCCGACCTGGTGGCCTTCCACGCCTCGCGCATGTATCACGGCTACGATATCGTCTCTTCGGCGGCTTTTCGCGTAACACGCAACAGCAATCTCTACCTTGCAGAAGAGGAGTCGCGCAACCTGCTGGAATCGGTCCGCACCGAGCTGCACAATCGCCGCAAGGGCGATGCGGTTCGGCTGGAAATTGAGGCTGACGCGGATCCCGAAATCATCGAGCGCCTGCGCACCAACTTCGAACTAGAGCCTTGGCAGGTCTTTTCCGTCAACGGGCCGGTGAATCTCTCACGGTTGTTCAACATTTATGAACAGACAGGGCACCCGGAGATCAAATTCAAACCGTTTTCTCCGCGCGAACTCCGGCTGACCGCCAAGTCGCAGGATCTCTTTGAGGAACTCCGGCGTCACGACGTTCTGCTGCACCATCCGTTCGACTCATACGATGCGGTGGTTTCATTCATCGAGGCTGCGGCGCAGGATTCGCGGGTGCTTTCGATCAAGCAGACCCTCTATCGGACGAACGAGCATTCGCTGATTGTTCCTGCTTTGATTTCTGCGGCGGAAAAGAAGGAAGTAACAGCGGTTGTGGAACTGAAAGCCCGCTTCGATGAAGACACTAACATTCGCTGGGCCCGGGATCTCGAAGATGCTGGAGTGCAAGTCTTCCATGGTCTGGTCGGATTGAAGACACATTGCAAGCTCTCGCTGCTGGTGCGCCACGACTCGGATGGCGTGACTCGCCGGTATGCCCACCTGGGAACCGGAAACTACAACGCGAATACGGCGCGGATTTATACGGACTTGAGCTTGCTCACGGCCAATCCGGAAATCACCGCTGCCGTGCATGATGTTTTCAGTTTCCTCACGGCATACGCCGAGCATCCCAACTACGAGCCCTTGCTGGTCGCGCCGCTCGACCTGGCGGAACGGTGCCTGGGGTTGATAGAACGTGAAGCCGACCACGCGCGTCACGGACGCCCGTCCCGGATCATTGCCAAGATGAATGCCTTGCTTGACAAGAACATCATCATGGCCCTGTATCGCGCTTCGCAGGCGGGTGTCGAGATTGACCTGATCGTTCGCGGCATGTGTGCATTGCGTCCCGGGGTACGCGGGGTGAGCGACCGCATTCGGGTGCATAGTATCGTGGGCCGCTTTCTCGAACACAGCCGCATTTTCCACTTTTGCAACGCAGGTCAGGAAGAGGTTTATCTCGCCAGCGCAGACTGGATGCCGCGCAATCTTTACGAACGCGTCGAAGTCATGTTTCCGCTGAAAGATGCGTTGGCCCGTGAGCGGGTCCGGCATGAAATCCTGGATGCCTACCTGGTGGACAACTTAAAGTCCCGCCTGCTGCGCAAAGACGGCGTCTATGTCCGTAGCTGGCAGGCGGAGGGAAAGCGCAAACCCCCTGCGGGAGGCGCGGCTTTTAGCGCCCAGGATTTTCTGCTCGGGCTTGCCGAAGGCAAACAGGCAGTGGAAGCAATGCCCGTGCCTTCGCCCCGCAAGGCGCGGCGAGTCGTAATGAGGTAACCCGAAATGATTCTCTATTTTCTGCGTCATGCCAGTGCTGGCGAGCCTGTCAGCAATCCCAAGAAGGATGAAAAGCGCGCGCTCGACGAAACCGGAATAGAGCAATGCGGTTATGTGGGCCGTGCCCTGGCTGCCCTGGACGCGCAAGTGGACATTATCATTTCGAGCCCTCTGAAGCGCGCGGCGCAGACCGCTTCGTTGGTAGGCAATGAGATGGGTCACGAGGGCAAGCTGCAGTTGGAGGATGGGTTGCGGCCCACGGCTACGTTCGCGGATTTCCGCAAGATGCTGGACAAGTACGCCCGGTACGACGGCGTCATGGTAGTGGGCCATAACCCGAGCTTGAGCGAATTCCTCGGCCGGGCCATCAGCGAAGGCGGTTGCGAAGCGGCCATTGACCTCAAGAAAGGCGCGGTGGCGCGGGTGGACATGAATCGCAATGCCGGCTCGCTGACCTGGTGCCTGACACCCAAGATTCTCCGCACGCTCTACGCCGTCGCGGCGGAAAGCTCGCGACCAAAGACCTCACGGAAGTAGTCTTTCTCTTTTTCAACAGCCCACAATTCCAGGTCTACGGTGGCGCGCGGCTTGGCCTGAAGGGTCAGCTTTACCTCGGCCCGGCCCACCCGCACGACGGCGCCGCGTACGGCGCCGCCGCGTCCAAGATTGAGGGCGCGGGCCAGTCGCAGCAGCAGTGAGGCCTTGCGAACAAATTCCCGGTCCGCTGGCGGCAGAATTTTCATAAACGTATCTCCGGGCGCGGGCCGTGATTTGCCGAGATAGCGTGCCGTGGCCGCAATGATTCGTCTTTGCTCCGGAGTGTAACCCAAGATTTCCGAGTGAGCGATGATGTAGTAGGCGTGGCGGTGCCTCCCGTTGCGATTGACGTAGTCGCCAACCTCGTAAAGCATCGCGGCCGCGGAAATCCACTCTTCATATTCGGGCGGCAGGCGGTGCAGCACTTTCAAACTCTTGAACAAGTGCGCGGCGAATTGCCGGACTTGCAGGGCGTGGTCCATATCCACTCGGTAGTGGGCAACAGCGGCGCGGATGGAATCCCAGCGCTCCGATTCGATGTGCTTGCCGGAGCGGGTGCTGCGATCGTACTCGGCAGCCATTTGCGCCAGCAGTCCGTCGCGCAGTCCCAAAGGAGAGTAGCGGAAGCCCGGCAATCGGCAGCGTTCGAGGAGTTCGGCATAGACCACCGCGCCGGCGACCACGATCTCAGCGCGCCGCGGCCCGACTCCGGAAAGCTTTTTGCGCTCGGCGATGGGCAGCCGCGCCAGCATTTTCGCGATGGGCCGCATCTGGGTACGCGAGACCGCGGTGGCGCGCGCCCCTTTGGTTTTATACAAGCCATGACAGACCGCAGCCAGAGAAGCTGCCGTGCCTGACGTGGCAATCACGATTTTAGGCCGCGACCTGGCGATGCGGTCCGAAATCCGACCAATTTCTCTTTCCACAAATCCGCGAAGGCGCCTCAGCTCCGCCTTGCGGGGCGGATCGTGCGTCAGAAATTCATTGGTAAGGCGCACCGCCCCCAGGGGCAGACTCACCGTATCGCGGATGTGGCCTTTGCCGGAGATGGTCAGCTCGCAGCTTCCGCCGCCGAGGTCAACCATGAGCGTGTTGGCGGCGCTAATCCGCAGATTCGAGACCAGACCGAGGTGAATCAGGCGCGCCTCTTCCAGTCCGGAGATGATTTCGACTTTCCATCCCGTAGCCGAACGCACCCATTCCAGGAAGGCTCGCGAGTTCCGAGCGTCGCGCAAGGCGCTGGTAGCCACCACGCGAACCGTTTCGGCGCCTTCGTCTTGTACCGCACGATGGAAGCGCCGTAGCGCCTTCACGGTATCGTCTATGGCATCGGGTGACAGGAATCCGTTGCGGAAAACGCTGCCGCCCAGACGGGTGACCTGGCGATCTTCATGAATCTCAACCAGACGGCGCCCGGAAAGGCGTGAGATTTTCAGGCGGACGGAGTTCGATCCGATATCGACTGCGGCTAGAGTCGGCATGCGCGGGAAATAGTGTAACGCCAGATGAAGGCAATGGGGTGGGTGATCGCGGGTTTGTTATGCTACGCGGATGCCACGGGCCTTTCTCATCGATACCGATGTAGCCTCCGACGATGCCGTCGCCCTCATCATGGCCCTGCGCTCTCCTGATATGAAGGTCGTCGCGATCACGACTGTGGCGGGGAATGTCGAAGTCGAACAGGCGACGCGCAACGCTCTCTACACAGTGGAACTCTGCGGAGCCAGCGTCCCGGTTTTTGCCGGGGCTGAGAAACCGTTACAGCGGATACATCAAAGTGCCACCTGGTTTCATGGCCGCGACGGATTGGGAGATCACGGCTATCCCCCGCCACGCCAGAAACCGGAGAGGTTGCACGCCGTCGACGCGATCGTTGAAGCCATCGAAGCCAATCCTGGAATCGTCATGGTCACGCTTGGGCCGCTCACTAATCTGGCATTGGCTTTAACACGCAAACCTGGCATCGCCGTCGAGGTCGCGCGTTGCGTGGTAATGGGAGGCGCCCCTTGCTGTGAGGGCAACGTCACGCCCGCGGGGGAGTACAACATCTGGGTCGATCCCGAGGCGGCGCGGATCGTAATGCTCAGCGGTCTTGCCGTCGAGCTGGTCGGCTGGCAGACCTGCCGGGGCGATGCGGTACTCAACGAAGCTGATATCCAGCGGGTGCTGGGATTCAACAATCCCGTGGCGCGATTCGCTATCGAGTGCAACAGTCGGGCGCGCGAAGCCTACAAGGAACAGACTGGAGAAGACGGCATTTCACTGCCCGACCCAGTAGCGATGAGTATTGCGCTCGATCCGACGATTGGCAGTCAGTGGAGCGAGCACTACGTAGATGTCGAGACCCATAGCGAACTGACCCGAGGGATGACGGTTGTGGACCGTCTCAATGTGGCGGCGGATGAGCGGAATCAAGCGGTCTGGGCTGAAGTGCTGCGGCAGGGAAATAAAGCAAAAATCTGCTGGACGATTGACAACCGGCGCTGGAAGGAAGCACTGTTTGCCGCGTTGCGGTGAGTCCCGAGTCATCCAGAGCGGAGACGGCATTCGCTTGCGCACCGCTGGCGGAGTCGGAGGAACCATTTGAAAACAGGCAGTTCAGCGCGGATTCGATCCAGAATGACGGCGTTCGTGAGCTAGTAGGATGCTTCGACTGCGTCTTTCCATTCGCCAGCAACGGAAAGAGCCCGCTCAGGACGCTTGGTAGGAGTTCGCGATGGCAGATTTGGCGTGCCGTGCACTTATAGCATGCCGCCTGTTTTGATTTCGAGGATAGCGAGGGCCATTTCCAGCTTGTTGACTGCCAGCCCAATTTCAGGATGCTCACCGAGTTTGTCCTGCAGGACCTTCAGCAGGCGGTGGGCTCCGGCAACATGTTCTACCGCCTGGCGAGAATCGGAGCCTGGTTTCTGATCTTCGGTTTCCATGTGACGCACCTCTATTCCTATTTTAGTCCTGGCAACCGAATCAGTGCGTATGCGGGCATTCCGACTCGTACGGCTCACTTCAAGTCGATAGATCGAACGCGGAGGCGATTCGCGCGCCGGTGGCTACCATTCCTTCGATATCCTCCACCGACTGAATCCCTCCGCGGGCGCCGGCTGCGGTGCAGTTCAGCGCTGCAGCGGCACAGGCGAACTCGAGCTGACGGGGCAGGAGCCAGTTCTGGAGAAGCCCGTAGATAAATCCGGCGTGGAAGATGTCGCCCGCGCCGGTGGTGTCCAGAGTTTTTACCTGAAATGCCGGAGCGTAGTGGAACCGTGATCCGTCCCAGGCCAAGACGCCCTCGTGGCCCAGAGTGGCGGCGGTAAGGCGGCTCCCGTATCGGGTGTGCACCGCGGGGAGCGAGTGGCGCAGGTTCTGGTCGCCCGTCAGGCGTCCCGGAATATCACGGCTGGTGATGAGGTAATCGATTTTCTCCAACAATGTTTCTACACCCGGGTAGAGGTCGTCGAGGTCGGCGACTACCGGGATGCTGGCATCGCGGGCCCATCCTGCCGCGATCGCGGCGGCGGCTGTATCGTGGCCATCCACGTGGAGCGCTCGGGCGTTGACGATCCATTCGCGGTGGAGTTCTTCCGGCCGCAGGGTCAATCCATTGTCGCGCTTCCACAAGACGGTACGCTCTCCAGCGTCGTCGACCAGGATAACTGCTTGCTGGCTGGTGCATCCCGGGGCGGTGACGAGATGGGTCTCGACGCCGAGACGATCAAACTCGGCGCGGTGAATGGCGCCGGCTGTGTCGTCACCAACCTTACCCACATAGCGAGTCCGCAAACCCCATTGCTGACAGGCGGCGACGGCGGTTGCGACCTGTCCGCCAGGGAGGAAATCGGCGGAGCGAAATTCGACTTTGGATCCGAGCGCGGGATGGTGCGGAAGACGAATCAGCATGTCGGTAGCATTCAGTCCGACACCGACCAGGTCAACCTTGGACAATGAATTCACGTTGGGTTCAGTTGAATCGAGTGGTCCGCCAGAGAGTAGCGCCGCAAAGCAGGAGCAGAGCCACGGTCGCAGTGCTCAAGAGCGCTGCCGGCCCCAGGTGGAAGGTCATGTGCGGGGCGCGCGCCAGAGTCGCGAAGAATACGAAGATTCCGGTGGCGACCGCGACCAGTATCCAGTCCCACACCGTACGTGACGGCCTGACTTCCCCTGCCATCTGCATTCCCTGCGTGCGAGCCTCGACATAAGCCTCCGAGATGTTGTAGCGCCGGGATTCGCGTTGAGAGGCCTCCTTCCAATGAGCCTGCTCCTTACCAGCTGCGGACGAAAAAGCAATAGCTCCCACTCCCAGCATCATCAGGAGGGAGCCGCTAACCACTTGCATATAGGTGGATGCGCCACTGCCGCGCAGCTCGCCAAAAACAAAAATGCCCCACAGCAATCCCCAGAGTTGATTGGAATTGGATAGCGGAATGCCGCGGCTGATGCCGACGTACTTTGCGGCGTATTGCTGAAAGACATCGCCGATCACCCAAATGAATCCGCCTAGCATCAGCCAGAACAACACGTCCCGCATGCTGGTCAATTCATGCCAAAGCGGGGCCGGGCCGAGATATCCGATGGCGAGGGTGGACATCATTCCCAGCTCTCCGAAGGTAAAGAACGTGACGAATGAGAGGGGGTTCATCCCGGACAAATACGCCTTGCGATACGGGATATACATCGTGCCCCAGAGGATGCCAGCACCCAGCGCCGCCCAGACGCCGCGCATGGAATGGGCCGCAGGCGCCTGGGTCGCGGACGCCTTGGCCAGCAAGGCCGCCCCCACACACATCACCAGTGCGCCGCCCAGTACACCAGTCCAGCGGCGCCAGCCGGCTTGACGCAACTCATTGAAGAAAATAAAACCCCAAAGTATGCCGAGGAGGCTGTTGGAATTCCAGAGAGGGAAGGCAATGCTCAAGCCGATATCGCGGATGGCGAAGATCGTCATCGTATTCGCAACCGCCCACAGGCATCCGGCGAGGAGGGCCCAGATGATGAGGTGAGGCGCACGGCGAAGGTCGGCGCGGACCGACGACGTGCCCAGGATCAGAGCCGGCACACTCCAGCGCGCCAGAAAAACGCCGGTCACCATGATCAGCGAAATTACGATTGGGGACACGCCGGCGGACACAAGCTTCGTCGGGGCCTCGGCGGCTCCGAGCCAGGCGCCTGCGGCAAACCCCGATAGGGTGCCCAGGAGTTGCAGCCTTCGCTGACGCGACTGCTTCAGCGCAGCAGTTTCATTCGCGTGTCTCAGGGCAGATTGCATAGTCTGCGTGCCTTAGTGAATGGATTCCAGAAGCAGCAGCCCACCGATCAGAACCGCAACCGGGACCCAGAAGTGTATGTCGGTCAGGACGCTGGTCAACCAGTTGCGTCGCGGTTCGCGATTGTCGATGGGTTGCATCTTTCTCTCAACGCGTAATGAGCCGTCCGATTATAGCGGGCTCTCTGCTTCATGACACAGAAGAGATCTGAACGGATCGCGACGAACTACCCTAGAGGCGGATGTCCTCATCTGCCCAGTCGAGTGTGGCCGACGGGTTTTAGCCGTAAAAGCAAAACCTCGCCGAGCTTTGCTCCGCCGGCAGATGAGGACGTCTGCCCCTACGTGGTTCGTGGTAGCACGCACTTGGGCGTCTTTAGGTAGGAAATCACGAACAGGACGCCGAGCAGCAGGTCAATGGCTCCGAATAACAAATCGGACGAGCGTATGCGATTCTGCGCGACTAAAACCACGACGGCGATGCCGTAGCTGAATTTTTCAAACACCGAAGGAATCATCAGCGCGCGATAGCAGGCCGGGTCGTTGGCGATGACGAAAAAGGCGAACTGCCAGGCCAGCGCCGCTCCCACAAATCCGTAGAAAAACGCCGGGTGGCTGATGGGCGGAGGATCTTTTTGCCCGATCAGATTGAAAATGAAGTAGAGCGGGGTC
>Ga0157379_10000983_pt1 | contig 23126 bp, 18 predicted proteins | sample S25metaG_FD_121802 | JGI IMG/M metagenome (GOLD analysis project Ga0157379, IMG submission 121802) | Switchgrass rhizosphere microbial communities from Kellogg Biological Station, Michigan, USA - S2-5 metaG | ecosystem: Host-associated > Plants > Roots > Rhizosphere > Soil | place: USA... | reverse complement strand
TGCCCAGCGGGGCAGACTGAAAGGCGATCGGGACACCATTTGCGGGATCTGCAGGATTAGGACCAGGAACAGCGGGGAATGGTGATCCCGGACCGCCGAGAGGAGGCAGCGCCATCGGGCACGGTCCCGCCGCGAGGTTCGAAGGAATGGCAGCGGAAGGCTGCACGAAATTTGCAAAGTCAACGAGACAATTGATGCCGGGCAGAATGATTCGGATCGGCGTGAATCCCGGCCAAAGAACGAAGTTCTGGATGTGATTCACATCGGCGCCGAAGCGCACCAGGTGCTTTCCTTTGACCCAGGACAGGGAATCTGAACCCTGGATGCGCGTTTCCCAGATTTTGTCCAACACGCCGAAGTTATGGCCGAACAGCAGCTCATTGGGGATGTCGAGATTAGGCTCGCCCGTCACTCCTGGAAAGTTGTAGTGCCGGCGCGCATACTGGCCAAGCGCCGTATTGACCATATTTGAACCGATCTGCGACGTGAGGGTTCCAGACACGGACTGGTCGCTCAGGAACACGTTGTGCCCGCTGCTTGGAGCCCCGATGCCTCCGCCATCAAGCGTCGCCCCCACGAGCTGATTCAAATCACGCGCGTCTTCGAGGTTGTAGCGCAGGGAGAGCTGGTGACTCGTGGAGAGTTGATGATCTAGCCTGCCGAAAACGTAATCCGTATCTTTCGTTTTTAGGATATTGAGATTCTCCTGCGCAATTCCCAGAGCCGCCTTTGCGGCGTTGATGGTCCCAATGTTGTTGATCAACACAGTGGGATACGTGGGTGACTCGCCGCGCCTCTGACCTTCATAGTTGGCGAAGAAGAACGTTTTGTCCTTCTTGATCGGACCTCCGAACGTTACACCGAACTGATTTTGGCGCAGCGTGTTCGGCTGGGGCTCGGGCTGCAAAAGCGACCGGGCGTTGAGTGCATTGTTTTGAAAGTAATCGTAAACGGAACCATGGAAACTGTTGGAACCAGACTTCGTCACGATGTTGACGATTCCTCCCAACGCCCGCCCATACTCTGCTCCAAAACTGTTGTTAACGACTCGGAACTCTTGCACAGCCTCCTGCGCTGGACTGGCACGTTGGGAACCGGTTGCCGTGTTGATGTTGTCGGCCCCGTCTATCGTCACCAGGTTGCTGAGGTCACGCATTCCAGCAAATGAAACGCGCGAAACTTCGAATTCGGTAATCGTTGATCCAACGCTCGTGCGACCTGTCGTCACCCCAGGTGTCAGCAAAGCAAAGTCGGTGAAGAGCCGGCCGCTGATCGGTAAGCTGGCGATCTGCTGGGTTGCAATCACGCTGCTCAGTTCGGTGCGGGCGGGCTCGATCGCGGGTTCCTGAAAAGTTACGTCCACCTGTTCCTTTCGGCCCTGGACTGCGAGCGCGACGTCCAACGTCGCTGTCTGTCCGACCGTTAGTCGAACACCCGATTGAACGAACTTTTCAAATCCAGTAAAACTGACGCTGAGTTCATAAGACCCGGGCAGCAGATTCGGAATGATGTAGTATCCCGACGAGTCCGAGGTCGCCATATAGGTGCGATTCGTATCGAGATTCCTGAGACTGACCGGTGCATTCGGGATAGCGGCGCCGCTCGGATCGCGCACCGTCCCGTTCAACTGAGCGACGGCAATAACAGCTTGAGCAGATACAGATTTCGGAAAGACAGCCAAAGCTCCGATAGTCAAAGCGAGGATCAATACTGCAGACAACACGCGCGTCATAGTCAACTCCTCCGAAGAAAGGAAATGAATGAACCGTGCGCAAATGAAGCCGCACTGGCGAAAAACAAGCTTCGCCGAACGGGGGGTAGGGGCGAATTGAAAGACAGAATAAGCCTACCGCTACACAAACATCGACAAAAATGTCGGGTGTGGTCTGGGTGCTAGGCACCGGCGGTGAGCGGAAGTTGCGATTTCGAGGAGGACCCGTTCAAAAGTCCCATAGGGAAAACCCACACCCAAAGTACAGACTTCGCCTGATTTCCTTGGGGTGGATCATGTACCTAGAGTTGCGTGGAGATTCGGCCACATTTGTCTGCGACGGTTGTCGTGGCCTAAACTCCTGTTGGGAACTCACATCTCATAGTAACCGACGGCGTCCGTTTGTGAGGACTGCCCATCTTGGAACGGTATCGCTTAAGAGCAGGAAAGTGAGCTAATGGTTCTAGTGCGTCGGATTGAAAAGGCCCTCAGGATTCTCGGAGTGATTCTGATCGCGGTATTTGTCATCGCGGAAGTCAGCGGGCGTCTTTCGGCATCTCTCGCGTTACAACGATTCAACGAGTCTTACGCCAACGGCAGCCTGCAGGAATCACGGGTTCCTCCTGTAGATTTCAGCATGTGGAGCGCCCAACGCATCCGCGAATACAAAGAGAGCCTTCCTAACAGCGGAGATCTTCCATTGGCTGTTCTCCGCATTCCCAAGTTGAAGCTGGAAGTGCCGGTGTTCAACGGAACGGACGACCTCACGCTCAATCGTGGCGCAGGCCGAATCATCGGAACGGCAAGGCTCGGTGAATCCGGGAATACGGGAATAGCCGGCCACCGCGATGGATTCTTCCGCGGTCTGAAGGACATCGGCCGGGGCGACAAGCTGGAACTCGTATTACCCGGAGGGTCCGAATACTACGAAGTGTCGGCGATTCAGATTACGACTCCTGAAGATGTCAGTCTATTAAAGCCGACAGACACGCCGACCCTGACCCTGGTTACCTGTTATCCGTTCTATTTCGTAGGGAGCGCGCCGGAACGTTATATCGTTCAGGCCACGTTGAGCGCGTCGAGCGCGTCCAGCAGCTCCGTCGCTGATGCAAAGATTCCGTGACCGAAAAAACCAAAAGAGAGGATCAAAATGAGCATTGCACGCACAACGTTTTCGCGGCTTCTGGCAGGTGCCGCGATATGTGCCGCTACCTGCACCATCCTGGTGGCACAGGACAAAATTACAACCAGCGAAACCAAAGGACAAACGACGGTAACCACGCAGGTGGAGCGCGCCGAGGTCGTCTATGTTTCGGGTAACGATCTGGTCGTGAAAATGGAAAACGGAGAGGTGAGGCATATCACGGTGCCCGACGGTACTACCGCCAATGTGGACGGCAAGCAACTTACGGTTAAGGATTTGAAACCGGGCATGAAGCTGCAGCGCACTATAACGACATCGACGACTCCGAAAACAGTAACGACGGTTCGGACCATTAATGGAAAGGTCGTCAACGTGATACCGCCGCTCAGCCTTATCCTTTCCTTCCCGGATGGGAGCCCCAATAAGCAATATCAGATTCCGAAAGATCAGACGTTCATGGTCGATGGTCAAAAAAAGACCGCGTTTGAACTGAAGCCAGGAATGCCGATAACGGCAACCGCCGTAACCGAAGGCCCGGTAGTCGAGACTAACGTCACGCGCACAGTGACAGGCACAGCTCCGGCGCCTGCTCCTGCAGCTGCTGCCGCGCCGAGACCGGCAACGCCTCCACCAACTCTGGTGTTGTTGATCGAAGTGCCGGTAGCCGCACCGCCGCCGGCGGTGGCTGCGGCGCGACCGGCTCCGGCACCGGCTGCGCCTGCTCCCGAGCCTGCGCCAACCAAGCTTCCGAAGACCGCCAGTCCATTTCCACTGATCGGGCTCTTAGGCGTTCTTTTGGTGGTCGCGTCTCTTGGGTTAAGGGCTCTGCAACGCAGGTAGCGACGACACAATAACTGTCTTTCCAGGCATCCCGGCCGGGGTGCCTGGTTCCTTGAACCATGATCCAGGTGTGTCGCGCTTTGCGCTCCACACTTGGCTACCCTCCCTGCACCGCTCCTCGGTGCTATGATCCTTGCCGCACTGGCAACGCCGCCGCTTGAAGCAAAGGAGCTAGGACATGTCTCTTCGTTTGCTATTCCTTCCCATGACTCTTCTCGCCGCAACGATCACACAATTTGGCTGCAGCGCCGGTGGAGATGCTGCACCCGGCCGTCCCGTGGATGCGGCGCGCCTCACTGCCGCCGATGCTGAACCCACGCAGTGGATGTCGCACGGCAGAACGTATGACGAGCAGCGCTTTAGTCCGCTCGATCAGATCAAGGCCGAGAACATTAAAGAGCTGGGACTCACATGGTATGCCGATCTCGATACGAATCGCGGACAGGAAGCGACCCCGCTGGTCATCGACGGCGTCATGTACGTCTCGACTGCCTGGAGCAAGGTCAACGCTTACAAGGCGGCTACCGGCGAAAAGCTCTGGGAATACGACCCAGTGGTCGCGGGTTCCTCGGCGGTGAATGCGTGTTGTGATGTGGTGAACCGGGGCGTTGCATTCTGGGAAGGGAAAGTATTTGTCGGCACGCTCGACGGCCGCCTAGTTGCGATCGATGCCAAGACCGGCAAGGCCGTGTGGGACGTCAATACGATCGACAAAACACAGCCCTACACCATCACCGGCGCGCCTCGTGTGGTGAAGGGGCATGTGCTCATTGGCAATGGCGGCGCCGAGTTCGGTGTGCGTGGCTATGTCTCAGCTTATGATGCCGAAACCGGCAAGATGGACTGGCGGTTTTATACGGTCCCCGGAAATCCCGCGAATGGTTTCGAGAATCCGATTCTGGAGAAAGCAGCGAAAACCTGGAGTGGCGAGTGGTGGACGCTAGGAGGCGGAGGGACCGTCTGGGATTCCATGGCGTACGATCCCCAGCTCGACCTCCTGTACATTGGCACTGGCAACGGTTCGCCCTGGAACCAGACGTATCGCAGCCAGGGAAAGGGAGACAATCTCTTCCTCGCTTCCATCGTTGCGCTCCGTCCCGACGACGGCTCGTACGTCTGGCACTACCAAACGTCGCCAGGCGAATCATGGGATCACACCGCCACGCAGCAGATCGTTCTTGCAGACCTCAACATTTCCGGTGCGAATCGCCGAGTCGTCATGCAGGCGCCAAAGAACGGATTCTTCTATGTGCTCGATGCGAAAACCGGTGAACTGATCTCGGCGAAAAATTTCACGGAGGTGAGCTGGGCCACGCATATCGACATGAAAACCGGACGGCCTGTCGAGACGCCGACCGCTCGCTACAATGCAACCGGCAAGCCTTTTCGGTCGCTGCAGAATCCCAACGGTGCGCACACGTGGCTTTCGATGTCATTCAGCCCGATCACCGGCCTGATGTACATTCCCATCCATTCGTCGAATTTCGTGTACGGTCATGACGCGGCCTTTAAGCCAAAGAAGATGACGACCAATCTGGGAGCGGAATTCAGCGGCAATGCGCCGGCGAATGCGCCGGAAGCCGAGGCCTCGCTGGCCAGCAACCAGGGTCGACTTATCGCGTGGGATCCCATCAATCAGAAGGAAGTGTGGCGCGTGGAGCGCGCTGGTCCGTCGAATGGCGGCGCACTCTCCACTGCAGGTGGGCTCGTCTTTCAGGGAACTGGATCGGGGGAATTCACCGCACTGGACGCTAAGACCGGCGCCGCTCTCTGGTCCTCGCCGACACAAACTGGAGTAATCGCTGCGCCGATGTCCTATTCGATAGAGGGGAAACAATACGTCGCCATCATGGTGGGCACCGGTGGCTCATGGGCAATGATTGGCGGCGACGGCAACACAAAAGGAAACCGGCTGCCCAACATTTCGAGGGTACTTGTGTACGGCATCGGCGGCACCGCGAAACTTCCACCTGCGCCCGCGCGCCGGGAACGCAAACTAACGGCGCCTCCGGTGACGGCTTCCGCCGAAGTTGTGGGCAAAGGCTCTGTCGCATACCACACGTACTGCGGCAACTGTCACGGTGTAGGCGCCATCAACCTCGGGATTCTTCCGGACCTGCGCTACAGCACGGCTTTGCAAACGGAAGAGGCGTGGCGAAACATCGTACTCGGTGGCGCGCTCGAAGGGCAGGGCATGGTTTCGTTCAAGCCCGTTCTGGATAACGAAGCCGCCGACTCGATCCGCGCCTTCGTCATTACGCAAGCCCACGCGACGGCGCAATAATTCTAGGTGGTAGTATGGCTGCCTTCAGGCGCGCATCAGTTCTGCCAGTTCGTTGCGCCCCATGCCGAGGGCGAGACTGAGTGGTGTTTGGCCATCATCTCGTTGCCGGTTCGGATCAGCCCCATGCGCGAGAAGCCAGACCACAACTTCGGCAGCTACTGTGGTATCCCGCAACAACACGCACCCATGAAGAAACGTACTGCCATTGGACTCGCACGCAAGATTGATATCAATGCCGCGTTGTAGTGCGAATTCGGCCAGATCGATAGCTATTTTTCGCAACTCGGGGTCGCTTAGATAAGGTGGTGTGGCGTGAAGCCCGTCTTTGCTTTGGTCCGAACTTTCTCGATGCGGCGCTTCGAAGAACCTCTCCTTGACGGGAGCAATACGCCTTCTTATCTCGGTATTGAATGTCGGATCGGTTTCGCCAAGTTTGAGGAGTGCCTCATCGAGAGGAACTTTAGACATCGTCTTAAATCGGCCCCGCTTTCGTTAAAACTTCGTGGTCAAGCCCATTCGCAGCGCGCGCGGAGAACCCGGAGAAATATTGGTATTGCTGTCGGCATTGAGATAGTACTGCTTGTTGAACACATTCTCGAGGTTCGCTTGAAGGCGTACATTCTCCGTGACCGTGATGAACAGCGCAGCGTCCGCGCGAATGTAACTCGGCAAGGTCACCGTGTTGTCGATCGTCGCAAACATGCCGCTGCGGCTGATGATGCCAAGTCCCGCGGACACCAGCGGGTGAAGCTTATAGTTGTTCCAGAGCGACACCGTGTGCCGGGGAACCTGTCCCACCGTTGCTCCCTCGCGTGCTGCGGCTGTGGTGCTTGAGATGAAGGCGTCCTGATACGAATACCCGCCGGAGACCTGCCACTGCGGGGTGAGGATTCCTGTCGCACCGACTTCGAAACCGTTGGTCCTCTGGCTGCCGGTTTGCACGATGCGTGTTGGGTCGTTCGGATCTGTCGAGCGCGTGTTGAGACGGTCCAGACGATATCCCGATGCCGTGATCGACAAATCCGGCATCAAGTCCCACTTCAACCCCACTTCATAGTTGTTGAATTTCTCGGGCTCCAATTGCTGCGTGATCGTAGTCAGGGAAGAGAACTGGTCGCCCGAGCTTGGCAGGTAAGACATGCTGTAGCTTCCATACAGCGAAACTTCCGGTCTCGGTTTGACAACGATGCCGGCACGGGGGGAAACCAGGTTATCGATGCGTCGAAGATTGTCGTTGTTCCGATTGTTGTGGTACTGCTGGTCAAACCTGTCGACGCGGAGTCCTCCTACGAGCTGGACGTAACGTGAAAGTTCCACCTGATCCTGAACAAAGGCCGCCGCAACGTCCGTTTGAATGTGATTGTCCGCATCGGTCGCACTCTGCCGATAAGTAACAGGTGTGTTGATCTCCGTGTTGTTGGAGGGAACAATCAAGGTCGTCGCCGAATTGTTGAAGAAGCCCGTATTTCTAAAGTTATCGGTAAGCTGCCGGCCGAATTCCGCTCCGATAAGAAATGTATGACGGATGTTGCCGGTCGACAGAGAAGATACAAGGTCTGTCTGGTTAAACAGATTTCTGCGTTGAGTTGCATTGTTGTATGCCGTCAGCGCCACGGTGCTTCCGTCGATGCTCGTCGCTCCCGGTACATAGTTCTGGTAGAACCTGTCGTAGTTTCCATACATCGTTCGATTTCGGATAGTGACGCGGTTGAGGCGATGCTCCACCAGCACCGAGCCCAGATGAACGCCGGCCCGAACGTGGCTGTCATTGGGGTTGCCGTAGTACGTCGGAGGATCTACCTCAACCGGATGGCCTTGATACGAAGTGATTCCGCGATCCGCGACGCGAGTGTCCCGGAGGTATTCGTATTCTGCCGTGATTTTGGTTCGATCGTTCGGAGTGAAAGTAATCGTGGGCGCAATGCCGGTACGCTCGAGGTCGACTCCATTCCGAAAACTATCGGAGTTCTCATACATTCCGTTCAACCTGAAGGCGAACTTGTCGTTTAGAGGCTGATTCAGATCGCCGGTCAACCGCTTGTTGCCGAAGCTTCCCCCCTGCAGAGTGAAGGAGCGTATCGGGGAAAAGCCAGCTTCCTTGGTTACCCGATTCACCACACCGCCACCACCGCCCCGTCCAAAGATCATCGCGTTGGGGCCCTTTAGAGCTTCGACACGCTCGAGGTTGTAGAGATCGCGGTAATACTGCACATCATCGCGAACACCATTGAGAAAGAAGTCGGCAGACGACCGGTTTCCCCGAATCACCAGATCATCTCGGTTGTTCTCACCCTGGTGCACCGTAATGCCCGGAACATAACGGATCACATCGCCCACGCTCGTCATGGCCTGATCGCGGATCAGTTCCTGATTGATGACCGTCAAGGATTGTGGAACGTCGCGCAGCGGTGTCAGGGTTCTGGTGGCGCTGCTGATAGCGGGTGTTGCGTAGCTTTGTGTTCCGGTCACCTCGACGGATTGCTGGACCCCGAGAAGCCGCAGGACAAAGTCGCGCGTCGTCGAAGCATTTCCGATCTCGATGGTTTGTGCGACTTCGACGAAGTCCTTGGCGATAACGCGCACGGTGTACGTGCCAGGAATCAACGTCATCGAGAATTCACCGGTTTGATCGGAAGTTGCCTGGACACCGGTAGTTTTTCCTTCCGGGATAGCAACGATCTGGGCTCCGATGACTGCCGCCTCTGAAGGGTCGAGGATCCTTCCCGAAAGGGACGATTCGATTGCCTGCGCAGCCGACGGCATTTCGTACACACCGAATGCCGACATCACAAGAAAGGACCAAAAGAAGGCTCTGCCACAACGTGCAATGAATGATCTGGAAGGGATCGTTCGCTCTGACCTCGCGTTCGCCCGTATCGTCACGACCTATACCTCCATCGAAGTGTTTTCGTTCTCGCGGAGAGATTTCGCTCAGCAACGGCAAAATTTCGCGGAGGAAATAGATTGGACCGGCGGATCGCTGTAGAATGGGCGTCCGCGCTGGGGGAGCGATGCTTGTTTCCGCCGCGCGACCGGGGATGCATCGTTGCCGCGATGCATCCCTTCTTGCCTTTCACCAACGACGAAGAGTATCGGCGACTGTTCTCGTCGAGTCAATCTGAAATTGAAAATCGTTTTCATTTAAATGCCGGTGGGGGCGGGACCGTTTGAGCATTGTTTTCGGGTTCGTCCTGAAGCCCGAGACGGCTGGAAACTGTAATGAAACCTGACGTTTCCGTTGTAGAACGTGTTTCTTCTCTTAAAGATTGTGCTATGTGCTGTTTTCGCAGGCATACGTGCCGCTATCCCGCTTCTGTGTAATGGATTTTGACAAGCCTTTGCGTCACGATCTGGGGATGGCCGCGACGATTCGCAGCATGCAGATCTCCGGCAAGATGTTCACGGTTGGGTGTATCCGACGAATATCGAATCGGACTTTCCGCTGAGATGTCTATTGGCGTCAAGGTTGCAGGCGAACCGCAAACGCGTCACAGTTTTTTCGCGGAAAGGATGACTTCGTATGGGGAACCGCTACTTGTTTTCAGTCGTGTTGCTGGTCTTGTTGGCGACCATTCCGGCGAATGCCGCTTCCGTTACCATCGCTTACTCGGGTTCTGTGGATATGACATTCTTCGGTGGCCCTGCCTCGAGCGCGTTTTCCGGATCAGCGACGTGGGATACCAATGCCGTCGGGTTCCCTGGCGCCCCACCTAATTTCGGGCAATACAAACTTACCGGCGCGACATTCATTATTAATGGCGTGAACTACAGTGCTCTTATTGACCTGACCGATCATGGCGGCGACTCAAATGCGGACTCACATCTGGCCGTTAACAACGCGGCAAGCGGCGATGCCGTGTTTGTGACGCTGTTTTTTGTGCCTGGGGTTGACCTTGGCGCGGGACCAGACATCTCGCGATTTGTAGGAAATAGTTTCGGTCCCGCCACTATGTTTTCTTCAACCGCAGTGCCGCAGAATCTGGACTTCGTGCCGTTGCTTACCCCAGGAACTTCGTTCTTCAATCCGTTTACAGGTCCGTCGGGAAGTATGGCTTTCGCGTCGCCTGCTCCAGAACCTTCTTCTGCTCTGCTTATTGGTGCAGGAGTTCTTTCGGCGTTGTGGGGCCTCAAAAGAAAGATGGTCTAGGGCTGCGATCTCAGTTGGACTCTCTTTCTTCGATCCGCCGCTCCAGATAGAAAACGTCCTTGTGTAGATACCGCTCGAAAAGGCGGCGGGCATCGCGACGATTGCGTTTTGAGAGTGCGATTCTCGCTTCAATCAGATCAATCCGCGGGTCCAGTTGCACGCCGAGCGATCTCGCTTGCTGGCAATATCGCACCGCGTTGTTGTATTGCTGCCGGTCGAAATCGATTTCAGCCATTTGTATCAGAGCTACGGCTTTCGACGAATGATTGTGGCTAGGCGACCCATACTCCTTCACCCACGCCTCGAGATTCTTGTAGGCCTCGTCTTTTTGTCCGGCGTCCGCTTGCAGGAGGCCGAGGCGTAGAAGCACTTTGGACCGTTGGGCTCCATCATGTGCCTGAAGTTGCTCGCGCTCTTTTAGGCACATTCCCGTCAAAGCGGCGTCGCGCTTCGCCTTGTACTCCTTCTGCGCTTCAGCGGTCGTAACGGAGAAGCTATCGAGAATCTGCAGAGCCGTTTCATATTGATGAGCAGCAAGCAGCCGATCAACTTTCGCCAAACGTCGTGTCGCCAGCGATCCGCGAACCCGATCGATCCGGGAACTCAGCCACTCCGGAAACAAGCTGGAATGTGCCTCAGTACTGAGGTGCTTGAAATTCGGATCCGGTTCGATTCGCCGCTCTTCGATCCTGACGGCGATCCTGGAGCCGAGATGCGTGGGAATGCCGCCGAGGTTTTGACGGAGCTGCCCAAACGCCCCATGTTCTCCAAGATCCCAGTGGGCAAGGAGAATGTAGTCGCGCACGGCTTCGTTCTGCGGAGCAAGCTGTGAAGCCTTTTCCAAACTCTGAAGCGCAGTTTCCGGTTCACCCTGGTCCAATAGACTGGCCGCGCGAAACATCGGGAAAACGAAGTTATTTGGCGCCAGGCCTTCAGCCATACGGAAAGTGTCCGCTGCTTTTTCGAATCGACCCAATTCGGCCAGCGCCATTGCCTTGTAGAGATAGAGGTGGGCGTACTGTCGATCCGCTTGAATGGCCTGGTCGAAATGGTGCAGCGCTTCATCGAAACGCCATTCGTTCGCGAGGCGCTCCGCTTTGGAAAACAAGCGCTCAGTTTGATCCCAAACCCAGTGGTGCTTCATCTACAGATCCGTAGGGTCTGCTAAGTATACGCTGTCGGATGCTGAACTACTTTTCTGCCACGGCGATCAGGCGGCCGGCATCGGGGCCATAGGGAATGCCATCAAGGCTGCCGTAGATCTTGACCGTCCTGAATCCCGCATCGGACAGAAGTAACTTTAATTCCCTGGCTGAAAAAATCCACAGCCGTAGAAGAAAACGCCGGATTTGTCCCTGAATAATCGTGATGATCTCGTTCTCCACCTTTTGCCAATCTTCGACAAATCGAGGTCGTTCGATGAACAGATCGCCATTCGGCAACGTATCGACCAGAGCAGGCTGAGCCCGTCTGGCGACGATTTCTTTGCCGGCCATGTCCATCAAAAAAATGCCGCCGGGCACCAGACTCTTGAAGACATTCTCCAGCACTGCACGGTTCTCATTGATATCTTCGAAGTATCCAAAAGAAGTGAACATGCTGATGACCAGTTCGAACGTGTCCGGGCGCACAAACCGTCGCATGTCATCTTGAACCCATTCGACATGTGTACCTTGTGCATCCGCAAATTCCTTACCCCGATCCAGGAGCAGTTGGGTGCGATCAAGACCTGTGACGTTAAAGCCTTCTTTGGCAAGAGGGACTGCGTATCGTCCGGGCCCACAGCCAAGATCCAGAAGGCGACCGGCGCTGCGTCCGCAGAGCTGAATCAGCTTCGGGACATATTGTGCAGCCTGATTAAAAGCCTTCTCGCTGAAGAAGAAGTTGTAGACCGATGCCCAATAGATATCGTCTTCATGCCAGGGGACAGTGCTCATGACATTTCATTCTGCACGAAGCGGACCGCCGCACCCGCGTGATTTTCTATCGCTCAATCGTCCTCTACAAACGGGGTCGATAGTCTTTTGAGTCGGAAGCCGCTAAGCGCGTCAGCAGTCCGCGGTAAATGTTCTTCAACGTCTCCAGTTCGGCGACGTCGACGTGTTCGTCGATTTTGTGAATGGAAGCATTCGGTGGGCCGAGTTCAAGAACCTCGGGACAAATTTGCGCGATGAAGCGGCCATCGCTGGTGCCGCCGGTTGTGGAGAGTTCCGATTCCACGCCTGTCTCTTCGCGGATGACTTCGTTCACAGCTTGGACGAGGGCACCAGATGCCGTGAGAAAGGGCAGGCCGCCGATCACCCACTCGAGGTTGTACTCGAGCCCATGCCGGTCAAGCACGGCAGTCAGGCGTTCTTGCAGAGACTTTGGTGTGGACTCGGTGCAGAATCGGAAATTGAAATCCACCACGCACGTGCCCGGGATCACATTGCTCGCGCCTGTCCCGGCGTGGATATTGCTCACCTGCCAGCTTGTCGGCTGGAAATGCGCGTTACCTTTGTCCCATTCCGTTGCCACCAGATCGGACAACGCCGGCGCAAGCCGATGAATAGGATTCTTCGCGAGCTGCGGGTATGCAATGTGGCCCTGTATTCCCTTTACTGTGAGTTTGCCACTCATGGTGCCGCGGCGCCCGTTCTTGATGGTGTCTCCGGTTCGGGTAACCGCCGTCGGTTCGCCCACGATGCACCAGTCCAGGCGTTCGCCGCGCCCCGTCAACGTTTCGCACATCTTGACGGTTCCATCCACTGCCGGCCCTTCTTCGTCGCTGGTGAGTACAAATGCGATGGAGACTGGAGGTTCAGAATGCACAGCCAGAAACTCTTCGCACGCGACAACCATCGCGGCTATAGAGCCTTTCATGTCGGCTGCTCCTCGTCCGTAAAGTTTTCCGGCCCGAATCGTCGGAGTAAACGGACTGCTCGTCCACTGTTCCAATGGGCCGGGCGGCACCACGTCCGTGTGTCCCGCGAAGGCGAAAGTGCGCGCGTCGGGTCTTTTGCTGCGGCGGATCGCCCACAGGTTGCGCACACGAAAACTTTCCGGGCCACTATCGACGCGCTCGCAGGAAAAACCGAGAGGAGCGAGCCGCGCGGCAATCAGGTCCAGGCATCCGGCATCCTCCGGGGTCACCGATGGGCGCGAGATGAGTTGCTCAGCGAGTTTGAGTGTGCGCGACATGGAATATGGCGGCAAATCAGTCACGGAGCAGATCGTTTAAGGAGGTCTTCATTCGGGTTTGCGCGTCGACCCGCTTGACGATCACGGCGCAATAAAGACTGTATTTGCCATCCGAAGACGGAAGATTTCCGGAAACCACCACGGAACCTGCGGGTACACGCCCATAGAAGATTTCTCCAGTCGCACGATCGTAGATCTTGGTGCTCTGGCTGATGTAAACGCCCATGGCAATGACAGAGTTCTCTTCCACGATGACGCCTTCAACAACTTCAGAACGCGCGCCGATGAAGCAGTTATCTTCGATGATGGTGGGATTCGCCTGGACAGGTTCAAGAACGCCGCCCAGGCCCACGCCACCCGACAGGTGCACGCCCTTGCCCACTTGCGCGCACGAGCCAACGGTTGCCCACGTGTCGACCATGGAGCCTTCGTCCACATATGCACCGACATTGACATACGAGGGCATCAGGATCGCATTTTTTGCGATGAAACTTCCTCGACGCGCCACGGCCGGAGGCACGACTCGCACGCCGCTCGCTCTCATCTCGGCTTCGGTGAAATGAGCGAACTTCGTAGGGACTTTATCGTAGAACGCGAGATCGCCCGATTTCATGATGACGTTGTCACTCAGGCGGAACGACAGGAGCACAGCTTTCTTGATCCACTGATGCGTTGTCCACTTGCCCACTGCGCTGCGCGTGGCCACACGAAGTCGGCCGCCATCGAGTTCCGCTATGACGTGTTCAACGGCCTGCCGCAGTTCAGGTGTTGCGGCAGTACTGTTGATGTTCGAGCGGTTCTCCCATGCATCATTGATGATTGCTTCCAATTGTTGCGTCATTCGTTCCTCGCTTACGATTTGCTCCAGCCCTTGACGAAGTCGACAATGCGCCGCGCGGCCTCCACACATTCCGCGGTTTCCGCGACGAGCGCCATTCGAACTCGGCCTGCCCCAGGATTGCCGTTATGAGTGTCACGTGCCAGATAACTTCCAGGCAGGACGGTGACATGATATTGGCTATGTAAGTCCCCGGCGAACCTCTCATCGTCGCCGCCCGGCACTCCCGCCCACAGATAGAAGCTTGCGTCGGGTAATCGCACATCCAGCACTTCAGCCAGTATGGGAGTGACCGCCGCGAACTTGTCGCGGTACAGCTGGCGGTTGGCAATAACATGCGCTTCATCACTCCACGCCGCGACGCTTGCAGCCTGGACCATGCCGCTCATCGCGCAGCCGTGATAGGTCCGATAAAGAAGAAAGCGCTTCAGGATGCCGGCATCGCCGGCGACAAAGCCACTACGCATTCCCGGCACGTTGCTCCGCTTCGACAGGCTGGTGAACGCGACGAGGTTCTTGAAGTCGGCAAGGCCCACGCGGACTGCCGCTTCGAGGCTTCCAAGAGGAGGTTCGTCGCGAAAGTAGATTTCGCTGTAGCACTCATCGCTGGCAATGACGAAGCCAAAACGACGGCTCAACGTGAACAGCCTTTCCCAGTCCGTCATCGGCATTACCGAACCCGTCGGGTTTCCAGGCGAGCATACATAAACGAGCTGTGTGGTGGCCCAGACTTCATCTGCGACGGCGTCCCAGTTGATGTTGAAGTTCCGAGACGAGTCACTGGGGGCATAGTAGGGCTTTGCGCCGGCCAGCAGAGCCGCTCCTTCATAGATTTGGTAAAACGGGTTCGGGCAGATGACAGTGACATCGCTTGCGTGAGAATCGACGACGGCCTGCGCGAATGCAAACAGGGCTTCCCGTGAACCATTTACAGGCAAAATCTGTGTCGCCGGATCGAGATGCACGCCATAGCGTCGGCCAACCCATCCGGCGCACGCCTGGCGGAGGGCCGGAGATCCTGCTGTCGGAGGATAGACCGCCAGTTCGCTGGTCGCTCCCGCCAGTGCATCCAGAACAAGCTGAGGCGTTGCGTGTCTCGGTTCACCGATGCCCAGGCTGATGTGCCGGTGGGTTTCGTTCGGTGTGACCGTCGAAAAAAGTTGTTTCAAGCGTTCAAAGGGATAGGGGTGAAGGCTGCCAAGCAGGGGATTCATGCGAACGGCTATTATCCCCAATGCGTGTCACAGCGTCAGGAGTTTTTTGAGATTCGTCTGTGGTGGAACGCCCGTCAGCCCGCGTAGGTTGCGTCGCCCAGCCCCAGCACCGGATAGAAGATGAATGGCAGGAGCAACAGCCCCATTCCAAATCCCGCGCCTTTCCCGAACTTTTCTGCCACTCCGATCGAGACGACCGCTTGCACGATGATGTTGATTAGAGGAACGAGCATAAGAAGAACCCACCATCCAGGCTTTTTAGCAATTTGTGTCAGCAAATAGACATTGTAAATCGGAATAAAAACGCCCCATCCTGGTTGTCCCGCCTTATCGAATGTCTTCCACATACCGACGATTGTTGTTATTGCGAGAGCAAACATTACTGTCAGGAAGAAGACCCCAGCGATGGTCGCAAAAGGATTGTTGTCGCCGCTTTGGAGCAGCAGAACAGGGACGGCGAAGCGAATCAGCAGCATAAGAACTCCTCTCGAATTTTCCGCGCATCATACATCACGCGCGGAAATCTGCTGCACGATTGCGTCGACATTGTCGCAAAAGAACGATTTCCATACCTTTTGGTTGCGCTAGACTCTTCTGGCTATGAATAAAAGCCTGCCGCTCTTTTTCGTTGCCGCTGTCTTTTTTGCTGTGTCGAGCTGCTCTTCTGTCAGCGACAAAACCGAACCGGCGAAGTCTGAGCCTGCACCCGCGGCCGTTCAGCCTGTCACTCCGTCACCCGCGCCGGTCGAACCGCCTCCGCCTGAGCCTCCCAAGCCAGTCGAAATATCCAAGGCTGACGCTCCAAAAGCGCCGCCTTCGAAGCCTGCGCCTGCAAAGAACGAAACAATAGCTGTTCCAAAGGAGACGACATTGAGTTCCGGATTAAAGATGATCGATAGCAAAGAAGGGCAGGGCAACGCTGTGAAGACCGGTGACACCATCTCGGTCCACTACACGGGATGGCTGTATGAAAACGGAAAGCGTGGAAGCAAGTTTGACAGCTCTGTCGATCGTGGAGAGCCCTTTGTATTTACCGTAGGTATGGGCGTTATCCGAGGTTGGTCCGAAGGCGTTGTCGGTATGAAGCCCGGAGGGAAGCGGGAACTGATTATTCCTTCCGATCTTGCTTATGGTCCAAGAGGCGCCGGCGGCGTTATTCCACCTAACGCCACCCTCGATTTCGAGATCGAGCTGTTGCAGGTCCTGAGGTAAGAATCGACCTTATCGCAAGCCCCCACAGATACTGTTTCTCTCACGGCACCGGGGTCTTCATTCTGAACGGCGTACTCGTGATTACTCCTGAGATGATCGCGGACCAGCGGTAATCCTTTGCCGCCGCTGAGCGGACGATCGCGCGAACCGAAGGCATTTCGTGATCGTAAAGACGTCCGGTTCTGCCTTTGCGATTCAGAGCGTGCGCCAGAAGCTGTTGTGTGACGTTCGAGTAGTAGGCATCGCTGTACTTCAGGAGGCCTGTGCGAAGTTCAGCAGGACCCTCGAAGCGCGTTCCGTCGATGAATGAGCCGGAAGCATTAATAGGTTCTCCGCCATCGGTGTTCCGCCACTGACCGATCGCATCAAAGTTCTCGAGCGCCAGCCCCAGTGGGTCGAACGTGGCATGACAGTTTGCGCATGACGCATTGACCTTGTGCATCGTCAGTCGATCGCGCATCGATAGCCCGCGTGCCGCTGCTGTGTCTGCCATCGGCGGAACATTGGCCGGCGGATCCGGGGGATCCATTCCCAGGAATTTCGTAAGCACGTAGATGCCGCGCTGAGTCGGAGAAGTGCGTGAAGGAGATGAGAGAGCTGTCAGGGGCCCGGACATTCCAAGGATTCCTGCGCGATTCGCGTCACGCCACGCGACGCGTTGAAACTCCTTTCCCGTTACACCGGTCATGCCGTAATGACGAGCCAGGCGGTCATTGAGATAGGTATAGTTAGCAGTCCACAGCTCGAGCGCTGGGCGGTCTTCGCGTAGTTGGTTCTGGAGAAAGAGGCGGATCTCGGTTTTCATCGACGGGACGAGTTCCGGATCGGCCTGTGGAAAGAGTGCAGGATCGATTTGACTCATATCGAGATGGTCGACTGAAAGCCACGGCTCCAGGAAACTCGATACGAAGTGCAGTGACTTCGGATCACGCAGCATCCGCGCCACCTGGCGCTCCAGGACTGCGGGATCGTGCAGACTACCGTTCCGAACCTGTTCGAGCAGGGAATCATCTGGCAGAGCTCCCCATATCAGCGCGGCGATACGCGTGACCCACTCTCCATCAGTGACATAGTCGGCGAGGTTCAACGCGGTGTTCGAAGAGTATGCGCCGTCGAGTGCTTGCTCCAGCGTCGAGACAACGGAGCGATAAGTTCCGTTGTCGGGACGCGGGGAATTTGGGGGCGGGTCGCGTCGCGCTCGGAGCCTTCGCAGGATCTTTTCCCAAATTGCAGTCTGTGCGCTGATGTTCTTGCCGTTCAATGAACCGAGATCCAGACCTCCCGATCGATTCGACGCGTTATGACAGGTAGCGCAGTAGCTCTCAAAAAGTGGTCCCGTCAAACCGGAAACATCTGTCAGAACGCGGATCTGTGGCTGTCGGGAACCACTCGGTGACAGGCGGCTCAACTGACTCAGACGGTCTTGAGCGAGAGTCGCCTCGGCGCTCTGCTCGGGGTAAGATCGAATCACCTCGGTGTAGGCGTCGGCCGCTTCACGCTGATGTCCACGCTTTTCTTCGGAAGTCGCTATGCGGATCATCGCTTTTGCAGCGAGCGCTCGATCCTTTCCGGCTGTTTTCGCAGCCTCCGAGTAGAGCTTGATGGCTTCGCTGAGATTGCCCTTGCTGTGCTCCTGAACCAGACCGCGTTGGTAAAGTTCCTGCGCATTCTGCGCCATCAACGCCAGGGACAATGCCAACGTGAATGCCAGCCCGATTCCTGCCTTCGCCTTCATGTTGACCTCCGACGGCGGCTACGATAAGGCTTTTCGAGCCGTGAAGTTGTCATGCCGGCGTAGATCGGGTGCAATCCGGTGCAATATCGATGCAAATTATTTGTCACTCCGGCTGTTGCAGAACGAATTTGTATCCCACGCCATGCACTGTCTGAATGTAGGCAGGGCGCGCCGGATCCAATTCGAGCTTGGCACGCAGGCTGGCGACATGGTTGTCAACAGTGCGGGTGACCGGATAGGAATCGAATCCCCAGACCTTGTTAAGCAGTTCATCGCGGGTAACAACGGCGTCTTCACGCGACGCGAGGAATCGTAAGAGGTCAAACTCTTTCCGCGTCATCTCTATCGATTTTCCGCGCCGCCGCGCTACGTATTTCTTGAAGTCGATTTCCACCTCACCGAACCTGAGTATGCCGGGAAGTCCGGATGCTGAAGAGGTGCGGCGCAGGAGCGCGCGAATACGCGCCATGAGTTCCGGAACAGAGAAGGGTTTGGTGACATAGTCGTCGGCTCCGAGATCCAGACCGAGGACTCGATCGGCTTCTTCACTGCGCGCCGTCAGCATCAGTATCGGAACCTGGAGGCCTTCGGTTCGAAGCTTGCGGCACAGTTCCAGCCCGCTCATTTTCGGAAGCATGAGATCCAGAACAATCAAATCCGGGTGCTGGCTCTGCTGAAGCTTGTAAGCAGTCTCGCCATCCGTAGCGGTGACGATGTCGTACTTTTCGAATTTCAGATTGTCGGCAACGGTCCGAAGAATGCCCGGATCATCCTCAACAACGAGAACCTTTGTCATGTTTGCTCCTGCAACGGAATACGAACAGAAAACGTGCTGCCGCGGCCCGGTGTGCTCACAACGTCGATTCGTCCATTGTGCGCTTCCACAACGTGGAGAGCGAGTGCCAGACCGAGTCCCGTTCCGGCGATGCCTTCGGTTTCTGCGGACTGAACGCGATGGAATTTTTCGAAAATGCGCTCCTGCTCCTCCTGGGGGATTCCGATGCCATGATCAACGATGTCAACAAACGCTTCTCTGGAAGCGCTTCCCATGCGCATTTCGATGCGTCGCTCGCCGCCGGAATATTTCATGGCGTTCCCAAGAAGATTGAGAATCGCCTGTTTCAGCGCGTCGGCATCCGCAGGAAACGTGGGCTCGGTGTTGTCGCTTGAGATAGTCAGTGTGAAGCCGAGTTGCGAAAGCGGATACTCCATGGCTTTCGCCGCGGACCGGACAACCTCCCCAAGGCATGTCGATTGCATCCGGTAAGTCTTGCGCCCTTGCTCGATTCTGGAAACGTCGAGAACGCTTTCGACCAGGCGCGTGAGGCGTTCACTTTCACTAACGATTGCTCTCAAATACTCCGAAGTTGTCTCGGCCGTGTCGGCACGCCCCATCAAGAGTGTTTCCGCGTGTGCACGAATCGATGTCAAAGGTGTCTTGAGTTCGTGAGATACGCTGGCTACAAAGTGTGACCGCATGTCTGCAGTTTCGGCTTCTCGATGCACGTCGCGCAACAAGAGGTACGCCGCGAGAAACACGGCGGCGAATACCACAAGCAAAACGGAGCCATAAAGCGTGAGCGGGATTCCCTGACGTGGAGCAAATCGGCTGGATGGCCATTCGACGTGGAGATCTAAAAATCCATCTCCCAGCGCAATGGCCCCGGGCGATTGGCTCACATGAAGCATTGCGTCGCCCGGAACCACTTTACGCGATGAGACTGCCATGACAACCGGCGCCGCAAACGACGTGGGTGAGACGATCGTGATCAACCACGGTTCGTCTCCATACCCCATCCACGAAAGATCGCCCGGAGCAGATCGAAATGCACGCTGGAGCTTTCCGAGATGATCTTCCATGTTCTGTGCCAGTGCGGTGATCTCATCCATGTCGCGGATTTCTGAAGAGAGTCTCTGGAGGAGTTCAACACCGGCAGGATTCGAGAGTTCGCTCAAGAGAGACCGCAGCATGTAGGCCTCATTTGGCGTTCGCCATTGGCGGACGCTCGCGTTGCTAAGGAGATAGTCGCGACTCTCTGTATCCTCATTTGATGTCGTGAGAAGGCGGTCAGCGCCGTACAAAGCGTAAGGGATGCCGTCATTGTCGGGAACCGCTCCGCAGTCATGCAACATGGCGCGATCCGCACGTTCGGCATGTGGAACCATTCCGGCTTTACGGTAAGCTCGGCCGAGCCAGAGCAGTGCCGCGCACTTTTCCGAAGCGGTGTGTGCGATTTCCAGAGCTCTCTGGAAGGTCGTTGCCGCAGCAGCAGCATCGTTGCGCTGAAACTCGAGCGATTCGCCTTCTGCCTGGATTCGCGTAAATTCTGGCCCCGGTGACGGTGGGCTTCGGTGGTCTTCCCAGGGCAGTACCATCCGGTCCTGCATTATGGGAGCTACGAAAACAATCGGGGAATCCGGCGGGAGCCGCCTTCCCGACTCGCCGAGCAGGCGATTCACCTCTTCCAGCCGGATGGCTTGAAGACGAGCCGATAATTCGCGTCGCAGTTGATCCAGCGCTTCACGCCGCGCTTCTGCTGACCGTCGTTCGGACAGTTCGTCTTCCTGTCGAACAACACGGAATACCAGGAGGATAACAACGGCAGTCGGAACCAGAAGCGCGGAAAGAAGAAGAAAGATTCGACGTTTACGACGACGGGAATCCGCAGGACTCACGCGCAGCATTCTAGGTCGGGCGCAGCGAAGGTTTTGTCATAAAAATGTAAGTTCTGGAATCGCAGGTACAAAGAAGTCTCGGCATCGAGCTTACGCGCAGACTATCGGCTAAGATGTCGGAATGATCGTCTCGCTTACTGGAGCCAGCGGCTTCATCGGCAGTTACACGGCGGCCGCGCTGAATCGAGCGGGGCATCGAGTCCGGGCGCTGGTGCGCCCTTCAAGTCGTCGTGATCACATCGAGCGGCATGTCGACCAGTGGGTGGTCGGCGAGCAGTCGGATCCCAGGTCGATTGATGCGATGGTTGATGGGGTCGACTGCGTCATCCACAGCTCGATTGACTGGAACGCTCCGGAGGAGCGCGACAGCGAAAACGCACTGAACAATACCCTTGCCTCGCTTCGCCTTCTCGAGTCGACCCGGCTGGCCGGTGTGAAGCAGTTCGTCTTCGTCAGTTCGATGGCGGCATTGCGCGAGATATCGGATGAATGGAACGGACAGATCACGGAGACCCACCCCACATGGCCCGATGAGCTATATGGCGCGTTCAAGGCTGCGATTGAACCGTTCCTCAAGGCATATCACTTCGCCTACAAGATGAATACCAGCGCGTGGCGCCCGACGGCGGTCTATGGAGTCGACCCAACTCTTACGCGCAGCCGATGGTTCGAGCTGATCGACAAGGTACGCAGGGGCGAAACAATCGATACCGCCCATCTCGGCAAGATCGTTTTCGTCAACGACGTCGCGGACGCCTTGACGCTGGCGGTTGGAGACGAGCTCGTATCGGGACAGTTTTATAACCTGGTGGATTGCTTCATGCACTGGCAGCAAGCGGCGGAGTATGCGCGACAACTCAGCGGATCATCCGCGAAGATCGTCGACCGCACGGGCCAGGGGCCGAAGAATCGATTTGATTGCTCCAAGTCGATTGCATTTTTCGCTCGTCACGGCAATCACGTGGCCCTGCGCCGCGGTCATGAGGGAGTGCGGCAATACGTCGATGTTCTGCTGAGGCAAATGAAGTAGCCGCCTCCTCCCTCTCTCTATTGCGCCGGTTTTGCTCTCACGACACCCGCGATTATCGAGGACCATCGCGAGTCTTCCACACCGCGCAGAATCTGCCGTGCACGCGCGAGAGTATCGGGCGAGGGGCGAGTCGAGGCTAGCGGCTTGCCGGATGCATAAATCAGGAGGCTCTCTGTGATCGTCGTGCGAAACGCCTCGGGACGTTGAAGCAGGACCTTCCTCAACTCGAGGATCCCGTTGGTCGATGTGCCGTCGACAAATGTTCCAGACGCATCAACGGGACCAACCTGGTCGTGGGTGCGCCACCGGCCGATAGGGTCGAAATTCTCCAGCGCATAACCAAGTGGAAAGAAATTCCGATGACATGTCACGCAGGGCTCAAGGGGCAGAGTGCGTGTTTGCGGAGTGATCGGCAACTCGGGTTTCACAGGAGGGGCATTGGGGAGCGGCATTGGCGGCGGTACTCCCAGGTAGTGCCGTCGAACCCAAACGGCTCGAGTGGCGGGTGTTGTGTACGCGTTGTCGTGACTATATCTCGAGGTCACCATCAGGATGCTGCCCTGGCCGAGAAGGCCCCCACGTTCCGCCGACGGCAGGGTAATCTTGCGGAACTGCGATCCTTTGATGTTGGGAATGTCGTAGTGCTGTGCGAGTTGGTCGTTCAGAAACGTGTATTTCGCATTCCAGAGTTCTACCGGATCGCGGTCTTCTCTAAGTTGACTGAGGAGGAACAGTTCCGTTTCCCTGGAAAAGGCATCGCGTAGCGAGACATCGTAGTCCGGGAAGAACTTCTTGTCCGGATCGGCCTGACTGAGCTTGTCGAGCCCCAGCCAGGGGAAGAAAAAGCGTGAGACGAATGCCCGGGCTCGATCGTCGGCAAGCATTCGATGAATCTGACGCTCAAGAACCGCGGGCTCGGTCAGGCGGTTGCGTTGCGCATCCTGAACCAGGGAAGCGTCTGGAGTGCTATTCCACAAAAGAGAAGCCAGTTGCTCTGCGATCTGTTGGCTTGTGGCTGTGGGTGCGTTTGCCTTTGCACCCAAGGCTTGCTCGATGGACGCGAGCGCAGCATCGTATGTGGCGCGGTCGGGACGCGGTGCGCCGACGGGCGGCAT
>Ga0157379_10000982_pt1 | contig 23145 bp, 17 predicted proteins | sample S25metaG_FD_121802 | JGI IMG/M metagenome (GOLD analysis project Ga0157379, IMG submission 121802) | Switchgrass rhizosphere microbial communities from Kellogg Biological Station, Michigan, USA - S2-5 metaG | ecosystem: Host-associated > Plants > Roots > Rhizosphere > Soil | place: USA... | reverse complement strand
GTTAGGACGGTGATGGCGGGATCGGAGAGGGCAAAGCCATCGTCCAGCGGGGCGACCGTGATGGCGAACCGGATTTCCTCCGCGCTTCTGAGAGAACCCCTAAGAAACTCCGGCCACGACGCGATAGTGCTCGGATGCAGATCGGCCTGCGACAGTTGTTCGATGAGCGCCTCGCGCCGACCCGCGGAGTCGGCAGCGATCAACACCCGGCCCGGATAGTTCGCAAGAAAGCTTTTGAGTTCCTGCGCCGGCGTTTCTCCGCGACGGTTGATTGGCAGCGTCGGCACAGGCTGTGTGCCGACGTCGGCGGCCTGGTCATTCGTGCCGGCTCCAGCAATTTCCACGCGTAGGCGCTGATTGAGCTGCTCGCGCAGGCGATCCGGTGGCAGGTACAGTTCTGCCACCGGCAGGATCGGGCGTTCGATATCGTGGGCGCGGCTGTCGTAGCGCTGCAGCGCCTGTGTCCAGAACGAGTCCGCCGCTTCGAGTGCGTTTTCGGCGAGCACGAACAACGAGGTATCACCAAGATAGTCGAACAGGGTTTCGGTATGTTCGAAGAACAGCGGCAGGTAATATTCGATGCCGGCCGGGGTCGTGCCTTCCTTCAAATCCTGATAGATCGGACAGTGGCGCGGGTCGATCGGAAAACGTTCGCGCAGCGTGTTGCGGAACGCCTTGGTGGATTCCTCCGTCAGCGGAAACTCGCGCGCTGGCAACAAGTTGACCTTTTCCACCTTGTGCAGCGAACGCTGCGTTTCCGGATCGAACGTGCGGATTGAGTCGATCTCGCGATCGAACAGTTCGATGCGGTATGGCTCTGCGCTGCCCATCGGAAACACATCGAGCAGCGCGCCGCGCACCGCGAAATCACCCGGCTCCTGTACTTGCGGAACGTTGCGATAACCAGCCGCTTGCAGGCGTTGCTGTTCGGTGGCCAGATCCAACGCCTGCTTGAGCTCGAGTATGAGGCTGGAACCACCGATGAAGCTGCGTGGCGCCAGGCGTTGCATCAAGGTGGCAATCGGCACGACGAGCACCCCGCGCCGCGTTGCCGGTAGCCGATACAGGGCGGCGATACGTTGTGAAACGATCTCCGGGTGCGGCGCGAACAGGTCGTACGGCAATGTTTCCCAGTCCGGGAAATGCAGGATGTCGAGATCGGCGCCGGCGAATACGCGCAGATCTGCTTCGAGCGCATGCGCGGCGTGCGTATCGCGCGTTACCGCGACGACCACGCCCGCATGCAGGCGCGCGCTTTCGGCCAGTGTGAGCGCTAACGCGCTGCCGTGTGGCGCGCTCCAATACCTGCGTCGCTTGGGGTCGTTCGGCAGCGGCGGGTTGAGCAAACGATGTACGGTCATGCACGCCTTCCAAAAGAGAACAGCGCCGGAAGCAGAATCTGCCCAGCGCGAAGAAACCGAAGGCGCGCAGTTTAGCGAAAGTCCGCAAGTGGTGTCGGCGTGACTTTCGACACAGGCAAGTAAGTCGCACTATTTCACAAGTCTTTACGCAAGCGCGTAGCGCACAGCGCGATAATTGGCGCAAACAATACCGGCATGGACCGCATGACTCGATCGTTTCGCTCGGCTGCACTCGCACTCGCGCTCGCCGCATGTTCCAAACAGGCGCCGCCGCCTGAAGCGCCTGTGCCTGTCGAAGTCGCGCACGTAGTGCAAAAAAATCTGCCCGAGCGCATTGATGCGGTCGGGACAGTCGAGGCGATCAACAGCGTCGCCGTGAAGTCGCGCGTGGACGGGCAGCTGCTCGAAAGCTATGTCAGGGATGGCGATAACGTGCACAAGGACCAGTTGCTGTTCAAGATCGACCCGAGACCGGCGCAGGCGGCACTGGCCCAAATGCAGGCCGCGCTGGCCAAGGACGCGGCGGCACGTGATCTGGCTCTCGCGCAAGTCAATCGTTACGAGCCGGTGGCGCAAAAAGGGTTTATCTCCGCCGACCAGATGCAACAGTATCGCACCGCATACAGTGCGGCTGCCGCGAGCGTGAGAGTGGATCAGGCCAATGTCGACGCGGCCAAGCTCACGCTCGGCTATACCGACATTTTCGCGCCGTTCGCCGGCCGTGCAGGCCGCATCCTTGTGCAGCCCGGGAACTTGGTGAAGGCCAACGATACACAGCCGCTGCTGACGATCAATCAGCTCAAACCGATTTTCGTGAATTTCGCCCTGCCCGGACAATACGTCGAGCGCGTGCGCGGCGCACAGACGGATGCGCCGCTCGAGGTGAGCGCCGGCGGTGAGTCGCGCAAGACAGCTCAAAGTGGACAAGTGGCATTTGTAGACAATGCGGTGGACCCGGCTACGAATACGGTCAAGTTGCGCGCGAGCTTCGCGAACAGCGACGAAAGTCTGTGGCCGGGGCAGTTCATCAACATCGCTTTGACTATCGGCAACGACGCGAACGCGCTGGTAGTGCCGAGTACGGCGGTCAAAGATGGTCCGAACGGGAGTTACGTTTTCGTTGTGAAAGCCGACGGCCGTGCGGAGCAGCGTAACGTCACCGTAGCGCGCAGTACGAGCGGCGAAGCAATGATCTCGAAAGGACTCGGCGCCGATGAAACCGTGATCACGGACGGCCAATCGCGCGTCGTCGACGGCGCGAAGGTCAAGGTTGCGACGGCAGCCGCATCGAAGTGAGCTGCCGATGACATCGATTTCCGAAATCTTCGTGTGCCGACCGGTCATGACGATCCTCGTCATGATCGGCATCCTCGTGTTCGGCATAGCCGGATATCGTTTGCTGCCGGTGTCCGACCTGCCGAGCGTGGATTTTCCGACGATCCAGGTCAGCGCCAACCTGCCGGGCGCGTCACCCGAGACGATGGCTTCTGCGGTCGCGACGCCGCTGGAGAAACAGTTCTCGTCGATTCCCGCCCTGGATTCCATGACTTCGCTCAGCGGCACGGGGCTGAGCCAGATCACGCTGCAGTTCTCGCTCGAGCGCAACATCGATGCGGCCGCACTCGATGTGCAGTCGGCCATATCCGCGGCGTTGAAGCAGCTACCGCCGACGATGACCACGCCGCCGACGTTCCGCAAGGTCAATCCGGCCGACTCGCCGATTTTCTTCGTCGGTACGAGTTCGAAGACGATGCCGCTGTCGAAAGTCGACGAGTATGCCGAGTCGCTGCTCGCACAACGGCTGTCGATGATCGACGGCGTCGCGCTCGTGAATGTCTACGGGTCGGCCAAATACGCCGTGCGCATCGATCTGGATCCGGGCGCCATGGCTGCGCGCGGGCTCGGCATCGATCAGGTGCAAAGCGCGGTGGGCAGCGGCAACGTGAATCTGCCGACCGGTACCCTGTACGGCAGCGACCGTACCTACAATGTGATGGTCAACGGCCAGTTCGAAGGATCCAAACCGTTCGCCGACCTGATCGTCAGCTATCAAAATGGTGCGCCGGTGCGTCTGCGCGACATCGGCCGCATTTACGACGGCGTGCAGAACGACAAGGTCGCGGCCTGGGTGAACGGTCAGCGCGGGGTGCTGCTGGCGATCCAGAAACAACCGGGGGTGAACACCATCGCCGTGGTCGAACGCATCCGCGCCGTATTGCCGGGTTTCCAGAAGCAACTGCCGGCAGGCCTGGACATGAAGGTCTTCTACGACCGCACCGAAAGCATCCGTGCCTCGGTCAACGATGTGCAGTTCAGCCTGATGCTGGCGCTGTTCCTCGTCGTCATGGTGATCTTCGTCTTCCTGCGCAATCTGCCGGCGACGCTGATCCCGTCGCTGGCGTTGCCGATGTCGATCGTCGGCACGTTCGCGATCATGTATCCGTTCGGCTACAGCATCGACAACCTGTCGCTGATGGCGCTGACGCTATGCGTCGGTTTCGTCGTCGACGACGCAATCGTGATGTTGGAAAACATTTCGCGGCATATGGAAATGGGCAAACCGGCGCTGCAGGCCACGTTCGACGGCGCACGCGAAATCGGCTTCACGATCGTGTCGATGACGCTGTCGCTTGCTGCGGTGTTCATCCCGATCCTGTTCATGGGCGGCATCGTCGGCCGCCTGTTGCATGAGTTCTCGGTGACGATCGTCAGCGCCGTGCTGGTATCGGGCTTCGTCTCGTTGAGCCTGACGCCGATGCTGTGCAGTCGCATGCTCAAGCCAAATCACAACGCGAAACACGGGCGGCTGTATCAGTGGTTCGAACATGGCTTCGACGCGACGCAGAATTTCTATCGACGCACGCTGCAAGCCGCGCTGGAACATCAGCGCGTGGTGCTGGCGGGGTTCTTCGTGATTCTCGCAGCGACGGCCGCGTTGTTCTACTTCGCACCGAAGGGCTTTCTGCCGAGCGACGATACCGGCCAGCTGTTCGTGTTCACCGAGGCCGATCAGGACGTCGGCTTCGACGAGATGGCGCGCAAACACAACGAAGCAGCGAAGATCGTGCGCGAAGATCCGAACGTGCAGGGCGTGATGGCGTTCATGGGCGCCTCGTACAGCAGCGCCACGCTCAATCTCGGTCGCATGATTGTCACGCTCAAGCCAAGCGGTGAACGCGGCACGCCCGAGCAGGTGATCCAGGAACTGCGGCCCAAGCTAACCGGCATTCCCGGGTTCAAGGTCTACCTGCAGAACATCCCGATCATACGCATCGGCGGGCTGCTGACGAAGACGCAGTATCAGTACACGCTGCAAGACATCGATACCAAGGAGTTGTTTGCGTTCGTGCCCAAGCTCGTGGACGCTGTGGGCAAACTGCCCGGTTTCCAGGATGTGACCAGCGACCTGCTGATCGCCACGCCCGAAATGGACGTGAAGATCGATCGCGATGCGGCCGCAGCCGTCGGCGTCAGCGCGGCGCAGATCGAGGGTGCGTTGTACACGGCGTTCGGTCCGCAACAGGTGTCGACGATCTACACTTCGATCGACCAGTACTGGGTGCTGATGCAGGTCGATCCGAAGCGCCAGAACGATCCGGCGGTACTCGGCCAGATTTACGTGCGCTCGAGCGGCGGCCAACTCGTACCGCTGTCGGCGGTCGCGCGTTTCGAGAAATCGGTGGGCCCTGCGACGATCAGCCACCTCGGTCAGGTGCCTTCGGTCACGTTGTCGTTCAATCTTGCGCCGGGCGTTTCACTGAGCCAGGCCGTCGAACGCATAAACGGGGCCGTGGCCAATCTGAAAATGCCGGAGACGATCACTGGCTCGTTCCAGGGCGCGGCGCAGGCGTTCCAGTCCTCGATAGCAGGCATGGGAATCCTGCTGCTGTTCGCGCTGTTCGTGATCTATCTCGTGCTCGGCGTTCTGTACGAGAGCTTCATCCATCCGTTGACGATCCTGTCCGGGCTGCCCACCGCCGCGTTCGGCGCGTTGCTGACGTTGCAGCTGTTTCACATCGATCTAAATCTGTACGCGGCCGTCGGCCTGATCATGCTGATCGGCATCGTCAAGAAGAACGCGATCATGATGATCGACTTCGCACTCGAGAAGCAGCGTGCCGGCGAGGCGCCGCACGAAGCGATTTTCGATGCGTGCCTCGTGCGTTTCCGGCCGATCATGATGACGAGCTTTGCGGCGCTGTTCGGCACGCTGCCGATCGCGCTCGGCGTCGGGGCGGGAGCCGATGCCCGACGCCCGCTCGGGCTTGCCGTCGTCGGTGGCCTGCTCACTTCGCAGGTGCTGACGTTGTATCTGACGCCGGTGATTTACCTGTATTTCGAACGCCTTCAAGAACGCTTGCAGCGGCGGCACGTGCGGCCGGCGGCAACCACGGGCTAGTCGAAACCGTCCTTGAAGATTTCGTCGCCGACCTCGTAAGCGCCGATATCCGGCTTCGGTCCGTATGTGCGCGGATTGCCGTCGAGATCGAACAGTCCCAGTCCGCCGGGTGGAGTCGCCGTGCCCGCATCGCGAGCGGCCGAGTCGGCCTTGATGTGGAAATCGCCATTCGCGGCGTCGACGAAATGCGGATCGATGCTGATCAGGTTGTTGCCGACCTGCGCGGGATTTCCAAACGTGGTCAGATCGCCCGCGTTGCCGTAGGCGATCGTGTTGTAGAGCGTGATCGTGGAATTCGGTACTAGGTAGATGCCGGTCGTCGCGTTGTCGGCAACCGTCGCATTGACGACGTTGGTGACACCTTTGTCCGTTTGCAGGAACATGCCGAGGCCGTCGCCGCGGCTGACCAATACGTCAGCGATATAGCACTTTGCTGCCGTCGCGCCGCCGAGGCCGACGCTGAACTGCGCTTCGCCGAAACCGTGGTTGCGGTCGAACCGGCTCAGCACCGCGTCGAATTCGCAAGCGCCGGTGCAGCCGGCGGAGAAAAATGCACCGGAAATCGTCGCATGGAAGCCGTCGGATGCCTGCAGCGAGTTGTTGATGAAATCGGTGCGATCCACCGTGATCCGCGCGCTACCGTGCAGGCTGAAATAAGCGCCTCCGGCGGCGGCCTGTCCGCTGCCGCTCGCCGTCGCGACATTGTTCTGGATCGCATTGTTCGATAGCGCCGCGTTGGCGGAATTGCTCGCATTGATCCAAACGCCGCCGCCGGTGGCTTCCGTGTCGGCCGTCGTTGCGCTATTCGTGTCGACGACATTGCCGTCGAAAATCAGGGCGCCGCTGCCGGACAAGTCGGCGTAGAACGCTCCGCCCAGCGCGTTACCGATGCCTGTCGCCTGCACGGTGTTGAATACAAAGTGCGAGCTGCGGATCTGGGCGCTTCCGGTGTTGTCGACCACTAGGTAAATCCCGCCACCGGAAGCGGTCGAATGTCCGCCTACAACGTCGAAACCGGAAAATGTCATCGCGCCGGCATGGATCGTCGCGAGCAGGACACGGTCGGTGCCGCCGCCGAAGATCTCGGTTGCGACCGGATCGAGATTGCGTTGCGTGAACGTCGCATTCCAGCCGCCGTAGATGTCGAGGGCGCCGGCGTTCAGGGTCACGGTGAGGTTCTCGGTGTAGTTGCCGGATTCAACACGTACTTCGTTGCTGCCACCGGCCAGCAACGCTGCGTTGATCGCGCTCTGGATGGTAGCGTAGGTTCCGTCGGAGCCGGCGGTGAACGTCGCGCTATGCCCCGAACAGACCCATGCTGACAACATGATCCAGGCTTGCAGCGGTCCGCTACGCCGACAAAATCTTTGGTTCATGGCGACAACTACTCCGCAGCGAATTCGGGTTCCAGCAAATCAGACGTTGGCCGAAGTCAATCCTTACGCAGTGTATCGGCCGCGTTGTCCGCGCGCGGGCTGCGCGCGGGCAACCCGCGGCGTCAACGCTTCTTGGGCTTGGCTGCCTTCGCTTTCTCTTCCTGTTCGCCGGCGAATTTCATCGCAGCTTTGTATTCCTGCTTGAACGCTTCCATGTCGATCTGCGAGCCATTGAGTACGGTGCTCCAGTGCCGCGTCAGTGCCGACATTGCGATCGCCTCGCGGACTTCTTCGTCCGTCGCGCCGTCGGCCTTCGCCGACTCAGTATGGAAATAGATGCAGTAGTGGCATGGAATCTGCGCAGCGACGGCGAGCCCGATCAACTCTTTTTCCTTGTTCGACAAGGCCGTCTTCGGATTCAGCTGCAGCGATTTCATTTCGCTCCAGGCGCCGGCGATGCCCTCGGCCGGAAACACTTTCAGGAACGTCGGCACGCTGCCGAAAGTGGCTTCGATGTCGGCGTAGGTCGCTTTTGTGTCGGTCGTATCGGCGGCGGACGCGGCTGCGGAAAACAAGCAGGTAACAGCTACAGCGATGATGCGTTGCATGATGAGACTCCTCCCAGTGGTATGGATCCGCAGCGATGCGGGACGAAAACAAGGCGCCTGAGGCCTAGTGCTTCAATGCGGCTTGCGCATGGAATTGCACGGTGGGCTGACCCGGCCGCAGCCAGTCGGCGGTCGCTTCCAGGTGTTCGCCCTGGATGAAACCTTTCCAGTGCATGTGCACGCCATTGTCGGTTTCGTTGACAGCGTCGAATTGCAGGCGCTTGCCGTCCTGTTTGGTCGTGTACGTGGCGGGCTTGAAACCGAAACCCTGACAGGCAGTGGAAATGAACGTGCCTTCCTTGAACACGAAGTCGTCAGGATCGCCCTGGGTTTCGTCGCTCTTGGTGATCGTGCCGGTGTAGGTCTTGCCGTCGATCGGCTTGCCTTCCGGCGACTCGGCGGCCGCCAGCAGCGGCGCGCAGAGTACGGTTGCGAGCAGGGTATTGCGCAGCAAGGCTTTCATGGCGATTCCTCGTGGTGTGAAGTGGGCCTTGTCTATCAAGGCGCAATTTGGCCGTCGGGGAGGACATCCTCCGCGCGGATTATTTCTGGGCAGCGGTGCCAGCCCTATCGAGGCCTTCGCGCAGCGCCAAGGCGGCAGCAATTAATGGGTGCTGCGCCGGCAGGCAATGCTGCAATGCCGGTAGGGCGCTGGCGAGCAGGTCACGCGCATGCGCTGTTTCGCCACGCGCTCGCGCCAGGCGCGCCTGGTCGAGCAAGGCGCGCGCATGCAACGGGTGATCGTCCGGCAGGATCGCCAGACAGCGGAATTCGCCCTTGCGGAACAGGAATCCCGCATCGTCGCGTTGACCGGCCGCCAACAGCGCTTCGCCGGCATCGAGTTCCAGGGTGATGCGTTCCTGCGGTTCAAGCGTGCCGTTCGGCTGTGCCGCCGCCATCGCCTCGCGTACCAGTTGCGCACCGTGCGCGAAGTCGTTGACCGCGACGTCGTCGCGGGCGAGTCCGGCCAGCGCAAGCGCGCGCAGGCGCAGGCGGCCAGCGCCCGGCATCGACGCCGCTTCGAGTGCATCTTGATAAAGCTTGCGCGCGGCGGAAACTTCGGCGCGCGCCAGCAGCACGTCGGCGAGCGCGATACGCTTGTCCGCGACTTCCGGCGACTGCGCGTCGTAGCCGCGCTCGGTGTGCGCAAGCGCAGAGCGCAGCACGGTTTCCGCCTCGGCGTCGCGTCCGAGCGCGTGTAAGGCGAGCCCCAGCTCTTTTTGATAGTTGCCGACGGCAGGATGATCGGCGCCAAGTTCGGCGATTTGCGCAGCAAGCGCGTCGCGCAGGTTCTGCTCGGCACCGGGGTAGTCGCCGAGATCGCGCAGGACGATGCCCAGATTGTGTAGGTGCGCCGGCACGGATTGGTGATAGACGTCCAGATCGATCGCCACGGTTTCACGCAACGATTGCGCAGCATCGCGCAGGCGGCCGGCATGGCGTTGCACCGAACCGAGCACGCTGAGCGCACTGGCTTCTTCGCGCGTACGCGCGCCGAAGTTCTTGCGCGCATCGGCCACAGCCTGTTCGGCGATCGCGATGGCATTGTCCGGTTTGCCGGCGCGCCGCAGAGCTACGGCGAGCGAACCGAGCACGCGTTGGCGAAGTTCCGGATCGGCATCGGCAGCGGTGTCCAGACGGTCGAGCGCGTTGCGCAAAGCGCCGATGGCGGCATCGTGGTCGCCGGCATAACTTTGCGCTTCGCCGAGTCCGCTCAGCGTGGATGCTTCGATAGCGGAGCCAACATGCTCGGCTCGGCGCAGTTCCAAGGCTTCGTTGAATTCGCTGACGGCGCGGGTGTACTGCACGGCGTCGACCAGCGCGTGCGCATGCGCTTCCAGCGCGTCTGCCAGCGCCACGCGATCGCCCGATTTACGCGTAGTCGCCAGCGCGTCGGCAAGCAACGGCAGCGCTTGATCGAGCAAACCCATCTTGCGGTAAACGCGGCCGAGCGCCAGGCGCAGCGGCGCATCGGTCTGTGGTTCACGCGCCATCTGCGCCTGCAACTGCTGCGCCGAGCGCTCGACAAGTTCGCGGTTCGTCAGCAGCGCGTCGGCGCGTGGCCCGGTGCGCGCCGTTTCGAAGATGCTCAGCAGGAAATTCTGTACGGCGTTCGCGTGCTCGGCAGCGCGGCGCGCTTCGCGTGCCTGCCACAGCGCGATACCGCTGCCGATCAACAAGGCCAGCATCACAGCGGCGGCGGCGCCGACAGCCACCCAGTGCCGCGCGAAGTATTTGCGCAGACGATATGTGCGGCTGGCGCGGCGTGCCTGCAGCGGACGGTGCTGCAGGAAGCGTTCGACGTCGGCATCGAACGCGGCAATCGTCGCGTAGCGACGCGCCGGATCAGGCGCCGTTGCCGAGAGCACAAGCGCATCGAGGTCGCCGCGCAAGGCGTGTGCCAGCTGCGTAGCGTCCGTATGGCCGCGGCAGCGTGCTGCGAGATCGGCAGGATGTGCGCCAGCGTCACCGGGTTTGCGGCGCCATTGCAGCAGGTATTGCGAAGGCGGCGCGAGCTCTTGTGCCGGATTTTCGCGCGTCGGTCGCACGCCACTGAGCAATTCATAAAGCACAATGCCGAGCGCGTATACGTCGGTGGCCGTGGTGATCGCTTCGCCGCTGAACTGTTCCGGTGCGGCGTAGCCTGGCGTGAGCGCGCGCGCCTGCGTTTGTGTGGCTTCTTCGCTACCGTCGAGCAGCTTGGCGATGCCGAAGTCGAGCAGCTTCGGCGCGCCATCGGCGCCGACGAGAATGTTGCCGGGTTTGAGATCGCGATGCACGATCAGGTTCTGGTGCGCATAGGCGACCGCGTGCAGCACGGTGCGGAACAGTTCGATGCGGGCGTCTAGCCTAAGTTCGCGAGCGTCGCACCAGCGCGTGAGCGGCTGTCCGTCGATGCGCTCCATCACGATGTACGGCACGTCGTCATCGTTGATGCCGACGTCGAACAGGCGCGCGATATTCGGGTGCGCCAGGCGCGCAAGAATCTGCTGTTCGCGCACGAAGCGTGCGCGTTGCTCAGGTGTGGCTAGCCCGCTCTTTAGACATTTCACTGCGACTTCGTGCGTTATCGCGCCATCATCGCGCGTGCCGAGCCACACGGTCGCGCTGCCGCCTTCGCCAAGCAGGCTGGCGATACGGTAGGCGCCCATGCGCGCCCCGCGGCGCGCTTCGGCCGCCCGCGCAGCGCCGGCATCGAGCACGGTGCGCGCCAGCGTCTGCGGCGTCTCGTCGAGCGGCCCGGAATGCGACTCCGCAGCCAGCAGCGCGCACAAGCGGTCGCGCAGCGTCGTATCCGCACAGGCGGCGAGGATCTGCGTGCGCTCCGCGGGCGTCGCATCGAGAAGCTTGTCGAGCCAGGCGTCGAGTTGGGTGAAGTCCTCTTCCCGGGAAGGCATCGGCGAGCCTCAAGTCGAACCGAGTGCTTCGTGCAGGAAGAGCCGCGCCTTCTGCCAGTCGCGCACGATGCTGCGTGGGTCGAGTTCCAGGGCGGCGGCGGTATCTTCGACGGACATGCCCGCGAAGAAGCGCATTTCGACGATCTGGACCAAGCGCGGACTTTGCTGTGCAAGCGCATTGAGGGCCTGATCGATCGCCACGACGCTGCTTGCTTCGCTGTCGAGGGCGAATGCCGCCGGTTCGCCGTCGAGCCGATTCAAGGTCGTGTGCTCGCAACCGCTGCCGCGTTTTTCGGCCAGGCGCCTTCGAGCTTCGTCGACGAGAATGTGCCGCATCGCGTTCGCGGCGTAGGCAAAGAAACGTGCGCGATCCGGTCCCGGCAACTGCGCCTGCTGTTGCAGATCCAGGTACAGCTCGTGCACGAGCGCGGTCGTGTTCAACGTGCGCGGGGAACTTTCGGCGGCGAGCTGCCGATGCGCCAGTTCGCGCAAGCGCTGATAGACGAGCGGCATCAATACCTGCACTGCGGATACATCTCCACCGCGGGCGCGTGCGAGCAGGTCGGTGATTTCCGCCATAACGGGCCTATCGACAAGCCTTGAGTATACGCCGCCGCGGCATGACTTAGAGCAGGGGGTTTCCCGCGCCGAAACCGCTAGAATCAGCGTATCCACGTTCCGGAATCCTCGCGATGAAAAACCCGCCGCGTATGCTCGCTTTGTCCGCCCTAATCGCTGCCCTCGTCGTGGCAGCTGGCTGCAGCCAGGCGCCCAGTCATCCTGCAGTTGCGACGCAGCCTGCGCCACCAGTCGCTGCGTCTAAGGCGGATGTTGTCGCCGCGAATATCGACGCGTCGGTCAATCCGGGCGACGACTTCTTCAGCTACGCCAACGGCACCTGGCTCAAGAATCATCCGATACCGGCTTCGGAGTCGAACTGGGGTATTGGCAAGGCGGTGAACGAGGAACTCTATGCGACGTTGCGCAAGATCAGCGAACGGTCGGCCGCCGCGGCCAATCCGGCTCCGGGCAGCGACGAGCAGAAGATAGGAGACTTCTGGACCACGGCGATGGACGAGGCTCTGGCGAATCGCGTCAACCTCGATCCGATCAAGGGCCAACTCGTACAAATCGACGCGGCAAAGAATGTACAGCAGGTGCTGGATGCGGCATTCGCCATGCTGCCGCTGGGTGTCGATGTGTTCTTCGATGGCAGCGTGTACCAAGACCTCAAGCGCAGCGACACGATGGCGCTGTACCTGTCGCAAGGCGGACTCGGGTTACCCGAGCGCGACTACTACTTCAATACGGAAGCCGGAGTGGCGAAGGCGCGTACGGCGTACGTGACGCACTTGCACAACCTGTTCCGTCTGCTCGGTGCAGACGATGCAGCTGCGGGCAGGAGCGCGCAGCAGGTGATGGCATTCGAAACCTCGCTGGCAAAGGTCTCGCGCAAGCTTGCCGATCTGCGTGATCCGCAGCGCAACTACAACAAGATGGCGCCGGCGGAACTGGCGAAAAAGTATACTCCTGCGATCGCCTGGCCGCAGCGCCTGCATGCGTGGAACGTGGACACTTCCTATGTGATCGTCGGCCAGCCGGAATTCTTCGGGGGCTTGCAGGCGCAGTTGAAGAAGGCCCCACTGCCGGTGTTGCGCGATTATCTGCGCGCGCATCTGCTCGACGCATATGCCGACTATCTGGGCAAGGAGGTCGACGCGGAACACTTCGATTTCTACGGACGCGTGCTATCGGGCCAGCAGGAGCAGCGCCCGCGTTGGAAACGCACGCTCGACGCCGAAAACCGCGCACTCGGCATGATCCTCGGACGTATCTTCGTCAAGGAATATTTCCCGGAAAACGCCAAGCAGCGCTACAACGCACTCGTCGAAGCGATTCGTACCGCCTACGGCGAGCGCATCGACAAGCTTGACTGGATGAGCGCGGAAACCAAGGCGAAAGCGCATGAAAAACTGGCCGCGGTGACGAAGAAAGTCGGCTATCCGGACAAGTGGAAGGACTATTCGACACTGACGATCGGCCGCGACTCGTATGCGCAGAACGTCATGCAGGCTACACGCTGGCGCTTCGATGACCGCATCGCAAAGGTCGGCAAACCGGTCGACCACAGCGAATGGGACATGACCCCGCAGACCTACAACGCCTATTACAACCCGACCAGCAACGAGATCGTGTTGCCGGCCGCAGCATTTGCGGTTCCGGGTATGCAGGACGGCGAGATCGACGATGCCGTTGTCTACGGCTACGCCGCCGGCTCGACGATCGGCCACGAGCTGACGCACGGTTTCGACGACCAAGGCCGCCAGTTCGATGCAGCCGGCAATCTCGTCGACTGGTGGACCAAGGACGACGCGGCAAAATTCACGCAGCGAGCGGATGTCATGGTCAAGCAGTTCGACACTTACGAACCGCTACCGGGCCTGCACATTAATGGCCACGCGAGCCTGGGCGAGAACATCGCCGACTATGGCGGCATGCTGATCGCGCTCGACGCGTTCAAAAAGACCGAGCAATACAAGAAAGGCGAAAAGATCGCCGGCTACACACCGATGCAGCGCTTCTTTCTCGGTTATGCGCTGTCATGGCTGTTCCAGCAGCAGGAGGCTTCGCTGCGTCGCGGCTTGCTCAGCGACGTGCATGCACCACCGAAATGGCGGGTGAATGGTCCGTTGTCGAACATGCCGGAGTTCTATGCGGCGTTTGGGGTGAAGTCGGGGCAGGCAATGTGGCGGGAGGAATCCGAACGGGTTCGGATTTGGTGAACGGATAACTTGCTCAAGGGCAGAGCTTCCGTGCCGCTACGTGGCGCGGGTAACTTGCGCAAGAGCAGAGCTTCCACTCGCCTGCGGCTAGCGGGTACGTTCAGAGCAGAGCTTCCACTCGCCCTGCGGGCGAGCGGGTTACTTCTTTGCTCGTGCAAAGAAGTAACCAAGAAAGCACGTTCAGAGCGAGCACGCCCCAGGAGGAGCTTCACAAAGTGCTACGCGAGGGGATGCAGGTTCCATGTACAACTCGGTCGTACCCATCTGAAAGACTGCTCGCTTCGCATGCGAAGCGAGTGTCGCCACTATCCTGATAGGACGAGTTGTACATGGAATCCTCAGTCCCCTATCCAGAATCACTGTGCGTACCCTCCGGAGGGCGTGAGCGCACGTGCTTTCTTTTGGTTCCTTTTCTTTGCACGAGCAAAGAAAAGGAACCCGCTCGCTGGATGCGAGCGGAAACGCGCAGGACGCGTTCGCAAATCTAGGCTACGTTTTGCAGGCGAAATGGAAGGTTCACTGGTGAAGTGGTCCGGACTATGAGGCCGACAATGCGAGTGTCACGCGCACCACGCCCGGCTCATGCTCCAGCGAACGCCGAGTAAATCCAAGTTGCTCACAGAGCGCGAGCATTGTGCCGTTGTCGATGAACACATCGCCCCATAACTCCAGCGCGTCGCGTTCGCGGCAGGCCTGAATCACGCGCTGCATCAGCAGTTTGCCGAAGCCCTGTCCGGCGTAGCGTTGCTGCACGATGATGGCGAACTCCGCCGCCAGCGTCACCGGATCGACATAGGCTCGTGCCACGGCATGGATTTCCGGCGCGTGCGCCGGCGGCGGATCGATCAGAACGAAAGCGACGCCCGTCTTTGGATCCACATCGCACAAATGCCGGGCGAGCGGATCGGGAAGATCGGTGAGCGGGTGCAGGAAGCGCATACGCACTTCATCCGGGGTCAGATGGCTGAAGCCGCGTTGCAGGGCGGCGACATCGCCGGCGTGGATCTGCCGCAACAGCAACGCGCTGCCGTCGCGCGCGTGCACGGTCTCGCCTTGCGCCGGCGTTGCCGTGGCTATGCGTAAATCTCGCTGCGGTGGGCGTCGGTTGTTGATGCGGGAATTTGCTAAAGTGATCATCGTCTCAGATTGGCGTTTGCCGCTTGAGCAGACAACCTAAATCGGCACACCGCTGTTCAGCTTCATGACACACGTTTCCATGACCTCTATCGAACTCGAATCGCTTTGCCACGACTGGCCCGGCGCCGCCAGTGGCATCAAATGGGAGGACGACCTGGTCTTCACTGTCGCCGGCAAGATGTTCGCAGTGCTTTGCCTGCGCGGGCCGGACCGCGATCGCGTTTCGTTCAAGGTCGACGCGGAGCGTTTTCTCGAACTGACTGACCAGCCGGGCATCGTGCCGGCGCATTACATGGCGCGCGCATTCTGGGTCACGGTCACCGAGCCGGAGCGTTTCGCGCGCGAGCAGATGGATGCGTTCATCCGCCACTCGTACGAACTCGTGCGCGCGAATCTGAGCAAGAAAATGCAGGCATCGCTGATCGAACAGGAAGGCGGCGGCGCGACGCAGAAGAAAACAGATGCAAAGAAGCCGACGCATGTCCGCAAAAGCTGATTCGCGCAAAACGATTTTCCTCGCGCTCGGCGCGAACTTCGCGATCTTCGCGACAAAGCTTGTCGCCGCGCTGCTGACCGGGTCCGGCTCGATGGCCGCTGAGGCTGTGCATTCGCTCGCCGATTGCGGCAATCAAGGGCTGCTGCTGTTCGGCATGAAGCGCGTCAAGAAGGCGGCCACCGCCGAACATCCGCTGGGTCGCGGCATGGAGATCTACTTCTGGTCTTTTCTCGTTGCGCTGCTGCTGTTTCTGGTCGGCGGCGTGTATTCGGTATACGAAGGCGTGCACAAGCTGCAGACGCACGAGCCGCTACGCTGGCCCTGGTTCGCCGTCGGCGTACTCGCCTTCGGTTTCGTCGCCGAGTCGTTCTCGATGTGGGGTTGCATGCGCGAAGTGAACAAAGCGCGCGGGCGCCAGAGCCTGTGGCGCTGGTTCAACGAAAGCCGGCAGAGCGAGTTGATCGTCGTGTTCGGCGAGGACCTGGCGGCGCTGCTCGGGCTGGCCTTCGCGCTGGCGGCGGTGCTGGCGACCATGGCGACCGGCAATCCGCTGTTCGACGCCAGCGGTTCGATCGCGATTGGCGTGCTCCTGTGCCTGATCGCGATCTTCGTGGCGCGCAAGATCGCCGGATTGCTGATCGGGCAGAGCGTCGAACCCCGCATGCACAGGGCGATCAGCGATTTCCTGCGCGCGCAGCCGGAAGTCGAGCACCTGTTCAACCTGATTGCGATGCAGCTTGGCCCCGACGTGATGGTAGCGATAAAGGCGCAAATGCGTGCCGAGCGAGCGCGCGAGCTGATCGATGCGACGAATCGGGTCGAGACGGCGATGAAGGCACAGTTTCCGGACATCCGCTGGTCGTTTTTCGAGCCGGATATCGCGGACTGAATCAGCCGGGCGTCACTCGGCGGTCAACCATTCCACGCGCTGCTGACCGAAGCGTCCTTCGGCCAGATGGCTGCGCAGCACCGGCAGCAGTTCTTCGAGCGTGTGGTCGAATTTCCACGGCGGATTGACGACAATCATGCCGCAGCCGTTCAGGCGCAAGGCCGAATTGTCCGGATGCAGCAGCAGCTCCGCGCATAGCGTTTTGGATATTTTCTGCCGCGCAAACCAGCGCAGGAACGGCAGCGTCTGCTGACGCAGCTTGATCGGATACCAGATCGCATAGGTGCCGCTCGGCCAGCGTGCCAGTGCGCCGGTGAGCGCTTCCTCGATCGCACGAAATTCGTCCTCTTGCGCTTCGAACGGCGGGTCGATCAACACCAGGCCGCGGCGCTCCCGCGGCGGCAGTAGCGCCCCGAGCGCGGCGTAGCCGTCGCGCCGGTGCACGCCCACGCGCGCGTCGCCGGCAAACAGCGCCTTGAGCTTGTCCGCCTCCTCGGGCTGCATCTCGCACAGCACGGCGCGGTCAGTCTCGCGCAGCAGCAGGCTGGCAATCAGCGGAGAACCTGGATAGACGGCCAAATCGTGATGACTGCTGCCGTCGTTCAGCGCACGCACGAGATTCAGGTAGATATGCAGCGGCGTCGGCAACCGCGTGGCGTGCAGCAGGCGCAGCACCCCGGACTCGTGTTCGCGCGTCTTGCGCGCTTCCTCGCCGCGCAAGTCGTAGCGGCCGGCGCCGGCGTGCGTGTCGAAGTAGCAGAACGGTGTCTGCTTGGCCTTGAGCGACTCCAGCAGACCGACCAGGATCGCATGCTTGAACACATCGGCGAAATTGCCCGCGTGAAAAGCGTGGCGGTAGTTCATCGTCCGGCTTCCGTCCCTGAACCTACCGATCCAGTTTAGCCGATCTGCAGCGAGGTCATCGAGATCGAGCCGATTACCGTGGTGTTGAAAAATCGGATTGTCTCAGCGGGTTGTTGCAGCGCGAGCGTGTAGAGCAACGGCACGAAGTGCTCGGGTCCGCCGATGCCGCGCAGTACGTCGGGGCCGAGGCCATTCCAGTCGGCCAAGACTGCGTGCTCGCGCTTCTCGATGCGGGCGCGGATCGCAGCGTCGGCGCGCATTGCCCAGTGCAGTGGCGTCGGATCGCGGAACGAAAACTCGCGCAGGTTGTGCACGATGTTGCCGCTGCCCAGGATCAACACGCCTTCGTCGCGTAGCGGTGCGAGTTCCTGTGCGAGCCAGTAGTGGAACGGACCGGGCTGTGTCGTGTCCAGGCTGAGCTGCAAGGTCGGGATGTCCGCATCTGGATACATGACGCGCAACACGCTCCAGGCGCCATGGTCGAGGCCGTGGCCGGCATCCAGGTGTACTTTGACGTCTTTTATCTGTTGCGCTATCCGCCACGCGAGTGCAGGGTCGCCCGGCGCCGGATAGCGCAGGTCGAACAACGCTTGCGGAAAGCCATAGAAATCGTGGATCGTTTCCGGCCGCTCGGCCGCGCCGATATGGACGCCGCGCGTTTCCCAGTGCGCCGATATGCACAGGATTGCTTTCGGCCTGGAAATTTGGCGTGCCGCGTCCTGCCAGCCGCGCGTGAACGCGTTATCTTCGAGCGCGTTCATCGGCGAGCCGTGACCGACAAACAGGGCTGGCATTGGCACTGCGCTCATGGCGCGATGTTAGCGGTTCAAGTCCCGCCGAACGGCTTGCGCAGGCGTGAGAGGATCGCGCCGCGGCCCGTATCGCGCTGCGCTGCGGTCGCTGACGCGGGCTGGCCTTCGATGTCGATGTACCCGATCGCGTGATAGGCATTCGTGAAATCGATGACGTCCACGAGTGTCGCGCCGCTTTGTTCCGCGACTTCGCCCAGTGTGGCAGGTTGCTTCATCATCACCGTGGCGATGCGGAAATGTTTCGGGAATTCGCGCTCGATCTGCGGCCAGCGCGACAGCTTGTAACGCCCGTTGCCGGGAAGCCCAGGAGCAAGCTGTCCGTTGGAACCCAGCGCGTGCGCCAGCCAGAGCAGGCGCGCATACGGCTGACCCTTGCCACCGGCTTGCAGATTCGCCAGTTCCGCCGGATCGACTTCGTGCCAGTCCTCGCGCGTCAGCACGCGCGCGCAGTGCGGCGCCAGCGCGCGTACGGCGCCTTCGGCGTAATACATCTTGTTGTGCGGGTCGAGCACTAGATCCGGAGCGCCATCCGTATGCAAGCGCACGGACGCCAACATGGCGCCCTCGACCAGCCAATCGGCGAGGCGGCGTTCACTCGGTGGAGGCGGCGGCGCAGCGGCAGGTGGCGGCGTAGGCGCAGCAGCCGGTGGTGGCGCTGGAGCCGGAGCCGGCTTCGCCGCAACCTTCGGGGCCGGCGGCTGGGCCGCGGGAGCCCGGACCGGACCGTCGGGCGTTTCCTCGGCCGCCCGGTCGAGTACCTCGACGAGCTTCACAACTGAGAGCGGCTTTTGCAATACGAGATCGTATTCCGCAGAAGGCGGGTGCTCCGTGAGCACGGCGACCAGTCGACCCAGGCCGTGCGCCCGCAGCCAATCCATGTGGCCGTACACCGAGTCCACGTCGATGACGAGCAGTTCCGCGTCGTCGCCGGAGTGCAATCTCCAGGGGAACTTCAGCGCCGGCGCCGCCTGATCGAGCAGGTCGCGCAGCAATGCGACATCTTCTTCACCGACGCCTTGTGGCGCCAAACGCCTCGTCATCGTCTCTCCCCCGGTCAAAACAGGCCCGGCGCGATCTGGGGCGCGTCAGACAAGGGGATTCTCGCTGTTTTGGGGCTGCGGTCAAGCCGCTGCCGCAGGTTACTTGCCGAAGGGCTTGCGCAGCCTGGCCAGCAACCCGGTCGGTTCCGGTTCGGCATGGCGCGGCAGCCGCCGCTCCATGTCGATCAGGCCGATGGCATCATAAGCGTTGATCACGTCGAAAACTTCGGCCATCGGCGCACCACTGGCGGCGGCGATTTCATTGACTTTTGCCGGGGCAGCCAAGGCGGCGATGATGCGCGCATGGCTCGGAAAATCCGCTTCAGCTTGTTGCGAGCGCTTGAGTTTGTAGCGCCCGCCGGGGTCCAGATGCGATGCCAAGCGTCCACCGGAGCGCACCAATGCATCGAGCCAGATCAGCCGTGAATACGGTTGTGCGGGTTGCTCGCTGCGGATTTGCGTGAATTCGTTCGTGGTCAGCCGGCGCCAGGCTGTGGGTGGCAGCTCAGCCGTGCAATACGCAGCCAGCGCGGGCAACTTGCCTGGCGTATGGAAGGTCTGGGTCTTCGGGTCGAGTGCGAATGGCGGAGCGTCACCCAAGGTTAGCGTTGCGGGCCCGCCGAGTGGATCGCTGCGCAGATAATCGCGCAGGGTGTACTGCTTGGTCGGCGCCGCAGCGTCGCCGCGCTTGACGGGCACCGAAGTGTTGATGACTGGATGGTTCTCGCGCGAGACTCGGCCGAAGCTGCCGACCGAATCGGCAACGCGCTGGTCGCCGCGTGCAGAGCGCGCGGTTGCGGTGCCTTCGACCGCGGTGTCCTTTTGCAGTTTTCCCGGCACCGAAAATTGCGGTTTGAACGCTTCGGTATCCGGCTTGAGCAATTCGTCCAGACCAACGGCCGGCGTGTGCTCGCCGCGATGCGCGCGCGCCTGCGCAGCTTCATCGTCTTCGAGTTCGAATTGTGGATCCAGAGCGCCGATGTCGTAGAACTTGTCGTCGTGCTGCAGCACTGGCGCGCCGAGTCCGGCGCCGGTTTCGGCGGTGCCGTTGAGCACCGCGACGAGGTTATCGTCCTTCAGCGGCTTGGCCAGTCGGGTTTCGCCATCGCGCAGCGGTTCATTTTCGTCGTACACCGCGCAGCGGCGACCGCCGCTGAAGGCGCGATTGCGCGCGATCTGCCCGGCAAGTTCGGCGGGGCTGACTATGATCAGATCCGCGTTTTCTTCGGCGCCCCAGCGCCAATGATTGTCGAGATAACCGTACACCTTGCGCAGCAGCAGGCGCAGATGCGCTGTATCTTCGTCGCTCAGCCCGATGACGGAGAGGTACTTCTCGCTTGCCACGCCATTCACCCTGGCTCTTGTACCTGACGCCGGGAGTATAGGCCAACGGCGGTGCTTAAGGTAGCGCTGCCAGGGCCTGGTCCGGCCTTGCGTCGGCCTTGGGAGAATCGTGATGTGCCTGCTGCTGCATGGCCCATAGCGCCGCGTAGCGGCCACGGTGCGCCAGCAGTTCGGCGTGCGTGCCGCGTTCCACCACGCGGCCGTGATCGAGCACCAGGATCTCGTCGGCATCGACGATCGTCGATAGGCGGTGCGCGATGATCAGTGTCGTGCGCTCGCGCGCGATTTCGGCAAGTTCAGCCTGGATGATCTTCTCGGTGCGCGTATCGAGCGCGCTGGTGGCCTCGTCGAATACGACGATCGCTGGGTCTTTCAGGACCGTGCGTGCGATCGCTACGCGCTGTTTCTCGCCACCGGAGAGTTTCAATCCGCGCTCGCCGACGCGCGTTTCATAGCCCAGCGGCAGGCTGACGATGAAATCGTGGATGTGTGCCGCCTTCGCCGCGGCGAAGATCTCCTCGCGCGTGGCATCCGGTTTGCCGTAGGCGATGTTGTAGTAGATCGTGTCGTTGAACAGCACTGTATCCTGCGGAACGATGCCGACGGCGGCGCGCAGCGAATCCTGCGTCACTTCGCGGATGTCCTGGCCGTCGATGCGGATGCTGCCGGCGGTGATGTCGTAGAACCGGTACAGCAGGCGCGACAAGGTCGATTTTCCCGCGCCGGTCGTGCCGACGACTGCGAGGGTTTTGCCCGGCGCAATCGTGAAGTCGACATCGTGCAGGATCTGCCGTTCCGGGTCGTAGTGGAACGAGACGCGGTCGAAGCGCACCTCACCGCGGGTTACATGCAGCGGCTGCGCGTTGCCGGCATCGCGCACTTCCAGGGGCTCGTCGAGCAGGGCGAACATGCGCTCGATGTTGATCAGCGCCTGCTTGACCTCGCGATAGACCATGCCGAGGTAATTCAGAGGAATCGCCAGTTGCAGCAGGAAGGCGTTGACCAGTACCAGGTCGCCGAGCGTCAGTGCTCCGGCGACGACCCCGGCTGCCGCGCGCCACAGCAACAAGGTCAGGCCCAGCGCAACGATGCCCGCTTGGCCGATGTTCAGCACTGCGAGCGTTTTCTGGCTCTTGATCGTGGCTTCTTCGTATTGGCGCAGCGCGACGTCGAAGCGCGCCAGTTCGTGGCGCTCGTTGTTGAAATATTTGACCGTCTCATAGTTGAGTAGCGAATCGACGGAGCGGGCATTCGCTTCGGTATCGGCTTCGTTCTTCGCGCGGTAGTAGCGCAGCCGCCATTCGGTGACCGAGAATGTGAATGCCACGTAGGCCGCTACCGTCGTCAAAGTGATGGCGGCGAAGGTCCAGTCGAAATGCAAGATCAGGATCGCACTGATCAGACTGATCTCAAGCAGCGTTGGTAAAATCGTGTAAATGGTCCAGTCGAGCAGGTCGGTCACGGAAACCATGCCGCGCTCGATTTCGCGCGCCACGCCGCCGGTGCGGCGGTCCAAATGGAAGCGCATGCTCAAGTCGTGCAGATGTTCGAAGACCTTGAGCGTGATCTCGCGCGAAGTGCGCGCGAGCACGCGCGCGAACACGACCTGGCGCAATTCCTGGAACAATGAACTCGACAAGCGCAGGGCGCCGTAGGCAAGCAGCAGCAGCGCTGGGATCACCAGTGGCCCGATCTTCAGGTCCAGTCCATCGACGAGCTGCTTGAGCAGGACCGGCACGCCAATCGTCGCCAGCTTCGAGGCGACCAGCAGAATCAGCGCAATGAGCACCCGCCAACGGTAATGCCACACATAAGGGGCGAGGCGGCGGAGGGTAGGGTAGATAGCCGCAGTGGGCTTTTTGGAACTATCGGACATTGTTGGCAGATGGGGCCGATTACCTGCGGCACAAGCAGTGTGCGCATCGCGGGCGTATCATGCCAGTTTCCATTCTATGCGAGGCACGCCATGTATCGTCCAGCGTTCATTGTCACCGGCCTGCTTGTGTTGGGTAGCATCGCGTTCGCGCAGGACGCGGCCAAATCTCCCGCACTAGCGCGGCCGAAGGCCCCGCATGGCGCGAAGGTGATGATCCTCTCGCCGAAGAACGGCGCGACGGTCGGCCAGGATGTGCTCGTAAAATTTGGCGTGAAACACATCAAGGTGGCGTCGGCGACCGAAACGGCACCCGGCACTGGGCATCATCATCTGTTCATTGACGTGACATCGCTGCCGCCGGGCGACGCGCCAATTCCGAATGACGCCACGCACAAGCACTATGGCAAGGGTCAGACTGAGGACACGATCCATCTGGAACCGGGCGTGCATACGCTGCAGCTCGATTTCGCCAATGCGGCGCATATGCAGTTCGATCCGCCGCTGGTGTCGCGCAAGATCACGGTCCACGTCAAGTAAAACGCGGTTCTACCGCGTTCCGACCCCAGGCTTCCGTTCGCCTGCGAGCGGGTAGCTCCGAGTGCAGAGCTTCCGTGCCGCTACGCAGCGAGGGCAGCCTGTGCGAGAGCGGAGCTTCCACTCGCCTGCGGCGAGCGGGTTACTTCTTTGCTCGTGCAAAGAAGTAACCAAGAAAGCACGTTCAGAGCGAGCACGCCCCAGGAGGAGCTGCACAAAGGCTATGCG
>Ga0157379_10000978_pt1 | contig 23173 bp, 24 predicted proteins | sample S25metaG_FD_121802 | JGI IMG/M metagenome (GOLD analysis project Ga0157379, IMG submission 121802) | Switchgrass rhizosphere microbial communities from Kellogg Biological Station, Michigan, USA - S2-5 metaG | ecosystem: Host-associated > Plants > Roots > Rhizosphere > Soil | place: USA... | reverse complement strand
TGAGGCCGAGGCCGTCGCGCAACCATTGCACCACCGCGCCGGCGATGAAGATGCTGCCCTCGATTGCATAGCTCGCCCGCTTGCCAATACGAAAGGCGCTGGTTGCGAGTAGCCGATTTCGCGACGCGGGCAACTTGGTGCCGGTATTGACCAGGGCAAAGCATCCCGTGCCGTAGGTCGACTTCACGTCGCCGGGCTCAAAGCAGGCCTGGCCGAATGCTGCCGCCTGCTGATCGCCCGCAACGCCCAGAATTGGAATCGCCGCGCCTAGCAGCGCCGCATCGGTCTTTCCGAAATCACCTGCGCTGTCGCGCACTTCGGGTAACGACTTTGCCGGCACACCGAATAGCTTGAGCAACTCCGGATCCCATTGCAGCGTTTTCAGGTTGAGCAGCATGGTGCGCGATGCGTTGGTCACGTCGGTGGCGTGGACCAGGCCACCGGTCAGCTTAAAGATCAGCCATGCATCGATGGTTCCGAGTGCGATCTCGCCCAACTCGGCGCGCTTGCGCGAGCCTGTAACGTGATCCAATAGCCATTCCATCTTGGTGCCGGAGAAGTATGGGTCGAGCAGCAAACCTGTCCTTGCCGCGATCTTCGGCTCCCACTTGCGCGCCTTCAGCGCCCGACAACGCTCGGCCGTGCGCCGATCCTGCCAGACGATTGCATGATGCAACGGCGCGCCTGTGCGCTTGTCCCACATGACCGTCGTCTCGCGTTGGTTCGTGATGCCGATCGCGGCGACTTCGGTTGCAGGCACGCCCTTCAGCGCGGCGCGGCAGCATGCAAGCGTGGCCTGCCAGATTTCGTTGGCATCATGTTCGACCCAACCGTTCGCCGGATAAATTTGGCGCAATTCGATGGCATGGGACGCGATCGGCTTGGCGCCCGAATCGAAGAGTATCGCGCGCGACGATGTCGTGCCCTGATCAATCGCCAGCAGGTAAGGCGGTTCGGCGTTCATTATTCCAATCCAACATCACTATACGTCGTAAGACACTGACATATCGGAATAGAGCGAACCGATAAACCAGAACTGCCAATACTAAACAGCTTTCCGCCTCGTTCTTAAACTCGCGGAAACCTTGCCATGTGAGGTTCTCGCGCTCAGTGAATTCCTGGAGCCTTGCATGAGCGATGAAGTTGTACTGGGTCAGAAGGTCCTGAACCCATCGCCGCAAACCCGCTATGTCAGGACCGTCCTTGATGCGCCCAATCATCCCAGTGCGCGCGCTTTGAAGCAATGCTGGCAGGCGTTCGAGGCGAGTGGCGGCATGCGTATGGGGCGCGACATCCCTTCGCGTGCGCTTGCCAAGTTGCTGCCGCACGTACTCATCGCCGAACCTGTGGGTCAGTGGGAGGATGCCCGCATCCGCCTGGCCGGAACCGCCCTGATCGAGCGCTTCGGTCGAGACATTGCCGGCATGCTCGTAAGACAGCTCTACGCCGACAATCCCGAAGGCGCCAAGTTGCTGCTGCAACTTGGGAGGCACACGGCCCAATCGCGCGAAACCGGTGTGCTGGACACCCGCATCTTCGTCGAAGGCATCGAGATGATGCACATGGAGATGATCCTGTTGCCGATCTATTCCACCGACGGCACGTCGACCTGGCTCCTGGTCGGCGCCTTTAAATGCTGAGCAAGTCCGGCGACGCCATATCGGCGTTGAGCAGTGCGTCGATCACGAGCATGCCGGCGCGGCCTCGGATCGCCCCAATGTTTTCGTTAACGCGGTGTTAACGACGCTTTGCTAGTCCTGCCTTGTGGCCGTGAGATGGTCCGCAGGCAGAACGAATCCGGGGCAGAACGTGGGGCTTACGGCGCGCGATATGAGTGACATGGGCCGATTGGCCCAGCTCGCAGTCGAGCCGGAAGCGACCAGCCGCGAGGAGATCTATCTCGCCGTCGCTTCGCTCTATCGCATTCAAGGCAACGACCTCAGCCCGCGTGAGTGTGCCCTCATGCAGGAAATTCTTCGGCGACTGACCAAAGATGTCGAGATGGCGATCAGGATCGCCTTGGCTGAACGTCTCGCCGACGATACGACGGCACCGCACGAGCTCATCCTGCTACTGGCTGACGACAAGATCGAAGTCGCCCGCCCGATTTTGTTGCGCAGTCCGTTGCTCACCAATGCCGACATGCTGCGCTTGATTACCGAATGCGGCACCGCTCACCAGGAAGCCGTCGCTGCGCGTGCCCGTGTCGGAGAACCGGTCACGGACGAGCTGATTGCCAGGGGAACGGAACCCGTTCTGGTGACGTTGGTGCGAAATGCTACGGCCAGGATCTCCCAAGGCGCGTTGGCCTCGCTCGTCGAGAAGTCGCGCAGCATGACGAGCCTGCAAGAACCCCTGGTACAGCGCCGTGATTTGCCGCCGCCTCTCGCCACGCGCATGTGCGAATGGGTATCCGATTCGCTGAAAACCTACATTGCACAGAACTACCGCGTCGCGGCAGCGGAATTGGACCACGCCTTCGAGCAAGCCGAAACTGCTATTCAAAGCGAAGCGCCGCCGCCCAAGTCACCCCCGGCCCCGAGCGCGCAGAAGTTGATCGACAAGCTCGCGGCCTCGGGCCAACTCAAGGCCGGGTTCCTGCTACGTGTTCTGCACCAGGGCCACACGGACCTGTTTGACCTCGCCCTTGCCAAGCTTGTCAATTTGCCGATCACAGAGCTGCGCAGCAAATTCTACGACGGCGGGCCGCGCGCCGTCGCGCTTGCCTGCCGCGGCGTCGGCATCGACCGCTGCGTGTTCACCACGGTCTTCAATCTCTCGCGCCAAGCCCACAATATGCGCACCACTTTGTCCTATGGCGACCTGGCGGAGGTGGACGGCGTTTTTGCCCAGGTCACCCGGCCTGCGGCCCTGAACGAGCTGGCGAGCCTGACATTCAATTAACGCGCGTCACCTGCTAAGTTCGCGGGCATGATTGATCCGTTTGGTCGCCACATCACCTATTTGCGCCTGTCGGTCACCGACCGGTGCGACTTCCGCTGCGTCTACTGCATGTCGGAACATATGAGCTTTCTGCCCAAGGCAGAGGTGCTGACGCTGGAGGAACTCGAGCGGTTGAGCTTGGCCTTCGTCGCCAAGGGCGTGGAGCGCTTGCGCCTGACGGGCGGAGAACCGCTGGTCCGCCGGAACGTGATGCGCTTGTTCGACCGACTCGGCGCGCAAATCGGGAAGTCGAATCTCAAAGAAGTTACCTTGACGACCAATGGCAGCCAGCTCACGCGCTACGCCCGCGACCTGGTTTCAGCCGGCGTCAAGCGCGTCAACATCTCGCTCGATACACGCGACGCCGCCAAGTTTCGCGCGATCACACGCTGGGGCGACCTCGACAAGGTGCTTGATGGGATCGATGCGGCAGATGCCGTGGGGTTGAGAATCAAGATCAACACCGTCGCGCTGAAAGGCGTCAACGAAGATGAGATTGGCGAGCTCATGCTCTGGGCGCACGGCCGCGGCTTCGATTTCACCTTGATCGAGACCATGCCACTCGGCGAAATCGACGGCGACCGCTTGGAACAATATCTTCCGCTCTCACTGGTGCGTGCACGACTGGCGAAAGACTTCAGCCTGGAGGACAGCGACTACCGCACGGGCGGACCGGCGCGCTATGTTCGCGTGGCCGAGACTGGTGGCCGCCTCGGCTTCATCACGCCGCTGACGCACAATTTTTGCGAGAGCTGCAACCGCGTTCGGCTGACCTGCACCGGCACGCTCTACATGTGTCTCGGGCAGAACGATGCGGCCGACCTGCGCACGCCTCTGCGGGCATCGAGCGACGACGCCGTTCTCGCGCGCGCCATCGACGCTGCCATCGCGCGAAAGCCGAAGGGTCATGACTTTATTATCGATCGCCGCCACAACGCGCCGGCGCTCGAGCGCCATATGTCGCTGACGGGCGGTTGAACGATGGCGCCAGCACTGCATTTCGTCGCGGCGGCGGCCCCCGACGCGCAAGCCGCCCTTGCGATCATGCGCCAGCGTCACGAGGATGTGGGAGCCGAGCGCGCGGACATTGTTGTTGCGCTCGGCGGCGACGGCTTCATGCTGCAGTCCCTGCACAGCTTCATCGGCAAGAACAAGCCGATCTACGGCATGAATCTGGGTTCCGTCGGCTTCCTGATGAACGAGTTCCGTGAAACCGAGCTAACGGAGCGGCTGGCCGCCGCCGAGTCGGCTGACATTCATCCGCTGCGCATGCACGCCGAAGGTCCAAAAGGCGCGCTCGAAGCCCTGGCCTTCAATGACGTGCATTTGTTCCGGCAAACGCGTCAGGCTGCCAAGATCCGCATCCTGGTCGACGACAAGTCCCGGATCAATGAGCTCATTTGTGATGGCGTTCTCGTGGCGACACCCGCTGGCAGCACGGCATACAACTTGTCGGCACACGGACCGATCCTGCCGATCGATGCCGCGCTGTTGGCCCTGACCCCGATCAGTGCCTTTCGGCCGCGGCGCTGGCATGGTGCCCTGCTACCGCGTCGCGCCCAGGTACGTTTCGAGATCCTTGAAAGCGCCAAGCGCCCCGTCAGCGCCGTGGCGGACGATTTCGAGGTGCGCGACGTCACGGCGGTCGACGTCAGCGAAGATCGTTCGGTTGCCATGACCATGCTGTTCGATGCCGGCCACAGCCTTGATGAACGAATCCTTGCCGAGCAGTTCGTCGATTAACCCTTGGCGTTTCACCGCCCCTTAAGACGTGCCACTTAGCTTAATGACCGTGGGACGCCGTAGGCGGCCGGTTTAGGGCTTGGTTCTGCACGATGAGTGGTTACAGATACGACCGGCTGAAGTTCATGGTGGTTGACGACAACCAGCATATGAGAAAGCTCGTCGTGGCCATCCTGCAGGCCTTCGGCGTAACCCAGATCACCGAGGCGGCCGACGGCGAGCGCGCCTGGGCGATGATGCGCGATGCAAACCCCGACGTCATCCTGCTCGACTGGCAGATGGACGGGATGTCCGGCCTGGACCTTGCCAGACTGATCCGGACATCGCCGCAAAGTCCCAATCCATTTGTGCCGATCATCATGCTTACCGGCCACACACACATCGATCATGTGCGGCAGGCACGCGATGCCGGCGTCAATGAATTTCTCGCAAAACCCGTATCCGTGCGCGCGATCATGTCCCGCCTCACATCGGTTATCGAACATCCGCGGGCCTACGTGCGAACCAAGGGCTATTTCGGTCCCTGCCGGCGCCGTCGCGCCATGGACGAGTATCGCGGGCCTGAGCGTCGCGCGGATGCTGCAGCCGAACGAGCAAAGGAGTCAGCCGCAGTATAGCGGCTGCGTGGGAAAATCATGGGCAAACAGCTTCCGATCGAAATCTTCATGCCGCCAAACATTCTCAAGGCGAAAGCCGGCAGCGCCTCGGGTGCCGTGGACATGTCGGCCGTCGTGCGCGCGGAAGCGGTGGTGGAAAGTCTCAAAGTCGAATTCAACGATTGGGTCGCCGCTGACGTGGAACGGCTGGGCGTGTGCCGCGACCGTTTCGCCACTCAACCGAACCACGACACGCGCTCGGCCCTCTTTCGCGCCGCTCACGATCTCAAGGGGCAGGCAACGACGTTTGACTATCCCATGATCTCACGGCTGGCATCGTCGCTGACGCGGCTCTTCGAAAGCACCAAGGCGTCGGCGATGGTGCCGCTCGGTTTGATCGACGCCCATGTCGCCGCCATTCGCATCGTATTTCGCGATAAGGTGCGCACGGCAACTGACCCGATTTCGATTACCGTGGCCGAAGAACTCGAGGCGCGCGTGACGGAAGCGCTCGCTCTGAGCCAAAACGCCTGATCAGAGTCCGTCGCGCATATTCGCCGATGTTTGGGCATAGCCTGCGTCCTCGCGAATGCGCAGGACCTGGCCTTCGGCACTGCTCTCGACCCATGGGGTCACCGGCAACACTTTCGTCGCGCGCGCCGTGGCGATTGCTTCGGAAACGGTTGCCGAATTGGCGAGCTTCATCAGGTTCAGCTTTGTCGGAAAGATCACGTTCCATTTCTTGCGGTCCGAGATGGCGCCCTTCGGCGTGATCCAGATCGAATCGACCGACTCGCGCCCGTCATGACTTCCGGCATGCCCGATGGGCGACGACGCGAGAAAGAAATGGGTATCGAAGCGCTTGGGCATGTTGGCCGGCGTGATCCAATGGGCGAAATGCACCAGCTGGTCCAGCGCCAGCCGCAGTTTCTCCTTGCGCAACACGTCCGCCAGGATCGCCTCGCGCTTGTCGAGTAGCGGGCGATAGTGTTGCAGGTCCGCAAGGCGCTCGCTGGAGACGAAGTCACCATGCCGGGCATCGCGCGCAAGCAAAATTCCGGATTCTTCGAATGCTTCGCGGATCGCGCCAGCACCCAAGGCGCGCATCGTCTCGTTCCAGTCGTCGCCGCCGTCAAAAAATTCACCCAACGCGGCATCCGCGTCGCCCTTTTCGACTTTGCCGCCAGGAAAGACCAACGCGCCCGCCACGAAATCGATCTGGTGATGACGCTTGACCATGAAGACTTCCAAGCCGCCAGGGGCGTCGCGCAGCAAGAGAATCGTGGCCGCCGGCACCGGCACCGCAACGGGTTTTTCGCTTTCGGCCATGTTTCCTCGCTGTTCTGTTCCCACTCTAACGAGCTATGGCGGCGGCCGCCAAGCTCGCAATCATCGTCGCGGCAAGGACGACGAAATATCCAGGTGCACCCATCGCGGATACGGCACCGCCGCTGGCCAGCGGACCAAAGATCGAGCCCAGACCAAATAGCAAAACCAATCCTGCCGCTGCGGAAACGCGGTTCTGCGGCGTGACCGCATCATTGGTATGGGCGGCTGAAATTGCATACATCGGAAAGATCAGTGCGCCGATGCAAAACGACGAAAAATATTTTGCGGTAATCGAAGAGAAGTCGGCCCAAATTCCAAACAGTGCGACGGCGATACCACCTGCCGAGATCAGCGCGATCGTAAGCCGCCGGCCGGTCGCATCCGACAGCCAGCCGATGGGAAACTGAACCAGCGCGCCACCCACCATCGCCAGGGCCATGTAGAGACTGACCTGGAAGAGACTGAAGCCTGAACGCTGTGCGTAAACCGGCCCAAACGTGAACACGATCGACCAGGATACGCCGGCCAACACAGTAGCAATCGTGCCGAGTGGCGATGCAAAGAACAGTTTGATGATTCCAAACGGTGCCGGCGGCGCGTGATTGGGCGCCGATTTTCGTGCGTACCATACAGGTAGACATGAAACCGCGAACAAAATGCCCGCGAGAGCGAACGGGAAGGCCGATCCGGGATTGCCCACACTCAGCAATACTTGCGCCGCGGTCATCGCAATCATTTGCACGACCATGTAGATGCTGAACACGCGCCCGCGATTGGCATTCTCCACCCGGTCATGGATCCAGCTCTCGGCGCCGACATAGAGGCTGGAGAGCGCGAAACCAGAGATGACGCGCAAAACCGCCCAATCGATCGGCGACACGAGATAGGCGTGCGCCACAATGACACCCGCGGCAAACAGCGCCCCTACCGTCATCGTGTTGACGTGGCCAGCCCGACCGATGATCCAGCGGCTGGTGAGCGGCGCGCTCGCATAGCCGACATAGTAGCTCGCCATGACGAGGCCGATCGTCCAGGCGGGAAATCCCTCCATGCCGGCGCGCACACCGAGCAGGCTCGTCTGCAAACCGTTGGACAGCTGCACGAATCCGATTGTCAGTATGACGGCCCAAACAGAGGCGACGGCGGCGCGCATTGGCTTCCCCCAAGGGGCAGAGCCTTTAAGCGGCGGCGCCCGCTGGCGCAACCGGGCTGACCGACGCGAGCAAATCAAACACCGCCGGCGCCAGCAAAAACGGTGTCGGCGAAGCTGCATCGTCGGCAGGGTCGTGTTTGAAAAACCCGCGGCCGGGCGTCCAAGACGCAAATCCAGTCAACAATTCGTCGATACCTTGGCCCCCACCCAGTGAGAAGCCCGGCGCGTTCGGTGCCGCGACACTCTTCGGTGGTACAGCCGGCGCGGCACCTTGTGTGCCGGCCTGCGGTTGGCGGAGCGCCCAGTCATAAACTTCGCGCACCGTCTTGGCCGTACCGCTGCGGTGGTAGAACACGTTGCGATTGGCATCCGCGGCAGCAGGAAAGGCGCTCGCAGCGCTCGCATCGGGTTGGCTGTCATTCATGCGGATCAGTCGGCAGGCCGCGTCAGGGCCGAGAAAGTGCGCCGCGTAGAGCTCGCCGCCGCAAACGGTGCGTCCGAGCGCGCCTTCGAGGTTGAACCGCGTCGCCTGGGCAAACTCGCCGGCCATCAGACTTGCGACCTGCGGATCCTTGCGCAGGGCAAGAATTGCCGCCCGGTCGGCTGAGTTTGTCGCGCGGAAACGGCCGTCGGCACCCTGCGTGATCGCATTGGCAAAGGACGCCAGCCCGTGCTTCGGGCCGTACGTCTTCACGACACCAAGCCAGGTCTGCTCGACGAACTGGAATAGGCCGGCAGCGGACGAAGTGCTCGCCTGCGCCTTGGGATTGAGCCGAGACTCACGCGTTGCGGTGCCGAGGAGATAGTCGAAGTCGGCGCCGGTCGCCGCTGCAGCCTGCTGCAAGGCGGCAAGGACTGTGGGCCGGTTGGTCGTTGCGGTTGCGGCTTCTGCCAGCATGGCTACGGGTTCTCCTGCGCCAGGCTGGTGCAACCGCTGTGCCAGTCTGGTTAACGGGCCTTAAGCAGCTTTGCGACCAGGGCGTCGCGAGCGGCGCTCTCATAGGCTACCGCCTGGCCCTGACCCCAAACCGGTCCCGGCCATGCCGGATCGCCGGGCCGGCGCGCGACCACATGAACATGCAGTTGCGGCACCAGGTTTCCCAGCGCGCCCACGTTTATCTTCGCCGACTTGGAGACGGTTTTGAGGAGCTGCGCGGCGCGCGCCGTTTCCTCGATCATTGCGGCGCGATCGACCCGGTTCAAATCGAAAATCTCAGTCACGTTCGCGCGACGCGGAACCAGCATCAGCCACGGATATCGCGCATCATTCATCAGCAGCAGCCGCGACAGCGGCCAGTCAGCCACGAAGGTCGTGTCCGCGGCGAGGCGCGGGTGCAGGACAAACAAGCGCATGCGGTCACTCCTTTCGACAAATCACCCCGGAATCGAACATAACCCATCGGACGGCATGACAGGGGATCGCCTTCGTGCGCATCGGCGTCATCGGTTGCGGTATCGCGGGTCAGGCAGCGGCAACTGCTCTGGCGCGCACCGGTCATGACGTAACTGTCGTGGAGCGTTTCGCGACCGCCCGGCCGATCGGCGCCGGCCTGCTGTTGCAGCCCTCGGGACTTGCGACACTGGAACGGTTGGGCGTGTGCGCTGAAGCTGAGCGCTGGGGCGCACAGATCCAGACGCTCGACGGCCGCACCGTGCGCGGCCGACGCGTGCTGGAACTCGACTATGGCAAGGACCATGGCCTCGGCATCCATCGCGCCGCCCTGTTCAACTTGCTCCATGCCGCCTTGCAAGCAAGTGGCGCGAAGCTCCACCTCGGCTTCGAAGTCGCTGCGATTGATGACTTCGAGCATCCAACGCTCGTCGCGACGAATGGACGAAGAGCCGGCCCGTTCGACCTGGTGCTGGATTGCGCCGGGGCACATGACACTATTCGCGACAGTCTTAGCGGTCGCCGCGCCGCCCTCTACCCCTGGGGCGCGCTGTGGACAGCCTTGCCCGATCGCGCGAGGACTTGGCAGCGTTCATTGCGCCAAACCTATGACGGCGCCGCGCTGATGATGGGGGTTCTGCCTATCGGTCGCGCTCCCTTGGCAGATTTTGCGGGACCGCATGTCGCGTTTTTCTGGAGTCTGCCGCTCAGCCAATTTGAGAAACAAAAGACTGACGGACTTGCGGTGTTGAAATCCCGAATGTTGCGCGCCTGGCCGGATCTGCAACCTTTGACCGATGAGATCACATCGTTTGATCAGTTTGCTCTGGCGACCTATCGCGATGTCGTGATGCGCCCATGGCATAAGGGCAAGGTGCTGGTTCTGGGCGATGCGGCACACGGCACCAGCCCGCAGCTCGGACAAGGTGCGAATCTCGCGCTGATCGATGCCCTCACCGTCGAGCGCTGCGTCGCGCGGACGAGCGACGTTGCTGAGGCCATCGCGCTCTATGGCCGGATGCGGCGGGCCCACACCGCCTACTACCAACTTGCATCGCGTGCCCTGACGCCGGCGTTCCAGTCGAACAGCCGCGTCATGGCCTTCTTGCGTGACACGTTGCTGGTCGCCGCGCGACATGTGCCGTTCGGCGGATATGTAACGCGCACGACGCTCGCCGGCGTACGCAAACTGCCCTGGGGCATTTGGAAAATGCCGAACTAGCTCCGGCGCACTTCAAAAGCGACTCGGATCGAATGCGGCAATTCCGGCGCCATTTTCGAGAATAACGCGGGAAATGTTTTCCGCGATGGCGGGGGCCAACAGAATGCCGTTGCGATATTGACCGGTCGCGGCGTAGAGGCCAGCGACGCTGGTTTGGCCGACGATCGGCAAGTCATCTGGCGTGCCGGGCCGCAGCCCGGCCCAATGTTCAACCAGATGCCACTGCGCCAGCGCCGGCATCGCATAGCGCGCGCGGGACAGCAGAAGCTCTCTCGCCGCGACCGTTACACTCGTATCGAAACCTTTCTCCTCCGATGTGGCGCCGATGAGCAGCCGGTCACGGCGCGACACCATGTAGCCGTCATTGCCCCACACGATGTGCTTCGGCAGGGCCGTGCCATCGGGCGGTACCAAGGCGAGCATTTCGCCTTTCACGGGTTTGACCGGGGGGACCGCGTCGGGCGGCAAACCGTCCATGCCGCCAGACCAGGCGCCGGCGGCCAATATGAAAATCTCCGCATCGTAGTTCGCGAATGGCGTGATGACGGATGTCACTCTGCCGCTCTGCACAGTGCAGCGGACCACGGATTCGTTGGGCACCAGTCTGCCGCCGGCGCGCATGAAGCAAAGCGCCAGGGCGCGACCCAAGGCGCGGCTGTCCACCCGTGCTTCATCCGGCGCCCAAATCGCGCCGGCGACATCAGTCGCCAACAGGGGCTCGCGCACCCGAGCCTGTGCTATGTCCAGCCATTCCGCCCCGTCCCAGCCGTCGAGCGTCCCGACGGATGAACGCGCGAGGATCAGTGCGCCGCATCGCCTGTAAAACACCTCCTGGCCCGACGACTCTTCAACATCTCTCGCAAAGCCCGGCCACAAAGCGCTCGAATGACGGGCGAATTCCGCCAGGGGGCTTTTCGCAGCACCCATCTCACCAGCCGCAGCAATCATTCCGGCAGACGCCCAGGTCGCGCCATGCCCCGGTTGCGCCCGGTCGAATACCGTCACGCTTGCGCCTGCCTGCTGCAAGCGCCAGCCGATCGATAGGCCCGCGACGCCGGCCCCAATGACAATGACTTTCACGCCCGGTGCGCGGCGGCAGCGGCCACGCGAAATCCTGCCATCACAAAGCACAGGATTCCAACCACATAGGCGATGATACTAAACCAATCCGGAAAGATGCAGGCGAGCGCAAAGGCAACGAAGATCTCTGACTTTCCAATGAGATTGGCTCCCCAGTCCGGCGCGTTCGGGCTACCGGCCGCGGTGAGGGCGGCGGCGCGCGCGACCAAACCGACCAGAAAAAACATCGCGGCCAATGCCCTCTCCGGCTCTGCCAGGGCGAACGCGAATGGCACGCTTGCCGTCCAGATCAGATCCAAAACCACAGCGAGATAGGCGCCGAAGCGTGTCGGCCCGGCGTGCCGCGCCACCGCGCCGTCGGCAACTTCGAACAAGCGGCTGAGGGTGATCAGTGCCAGACCCGTCAGGTAGGCGTGATGCGCAATGTCGGGCAAGCCTGCGATGCCGACCAGAAAAGCAGCGACAGTCAGGGCATCGGCGCGAATTCCATAGGCCGCAATCCTGGCCGCAAGATTGGCCAGCAACTGTTCGATGCGAGGGTGCAGAACGGCGTCAAGCATGGCGCGGACGGCATAGGGTCTTGTACGCGTACCGTCAAACCGCAGCACCATGGCCGATGTACGACGTATTCATCGGTGCACAAATTTTTTCCAGCCTTCTCTTGAACCGCAACGGTCAAATCACCAAATCGGCTAAATCCCACAGCTGTGTTCTGCCCGCGGCACCTTGCAGGTGACCAATCGGGTTCGGCTACCTATATTCGCCCCCGTTCAATGGAGTTGGTCTGATGGAAAAAGCTACATTCGGAGCAGGATGCTTCTGGGGCGTCGAATCCTTCTTCCGCGAGGTCCCAGGAGTTATTGACGCTGTATCGGGTTACGCGGGCGGCAACAAAGCCAATCCAACCTATCGCCAGGTGTGCAGCGGCGACACCAACCATGCGGAGGTCGTCGAAGTAAGTTTCGATCCCGCGAAGGTCGGCTATGACAAGCTCGTCGACCTTTTCTTCAAGATGCACGATCCGACCCAGCTGAACCGGCAGGGCCCGGATCATGGCACACAGTATCGCACCGTGATCTTTACCCACTCGCCCGAACAGGCGCGTGTGGCACGTGCCAAGATCGCCGAGCTCACCGCCTCGGGGCGCTTTCGCCGTCCCATCGTCACGACGGTCGAAGACGCGCCACCGTTCTGGCGAGCGGAAGAGTACCACCAGCGCTATTTCGAGAAGAATGGCGGGTCGTGCCATGTGAGCTACAAAGAGCTGGAGCATCAATGAGGCTGTCGAGGGGCTGGTCGGGGGCACTGTTCATCATGGCTGTGGGAATGGTTTCGAATGTCGCGTTCGGCCAACTGGAGCGCGGCGACCGCTACTCAGGCGCAACCTGGGCGACGCGCTCGCCCGTGTTGGGCCAGCACGGCATGGCTGCGACTGCAGTACCTTTGGCATCGCAAGTCGCCGTTGACATCCTGAAGAAGGGCGGCAGTGCGGTGGATGCCGCCATCGCGGCAAACGCTGCACTTGGTTTGATGGAGCCGGTTTCGAATGGCATCGGGGGCGACCTGTTCGCCATCGTGTGGGACCCGAAAACAAAGAAACTCTACGGCTACAATGGCTCCGGACACTCCGCGCGCGGTCGTGACCTCGACACCATGATCACCAAGGTCAAGGCGGTCGAAGCCAAGATGGGCGTGCCGTACGACGCGCACATTCCGAAGTACGGTTCCCTGGCGATTACCGTTCCCGGCGCAGTCGATGGCTGGGGCGCGTTGCATGCCAAATTCGGCAAGCTGTCCTTGGCGGAGGACCTCGCGCCGGCCATTTCCTACGCGCAACACGGATTTCCAGTAACGCAGCTCGTATCGCTCTACTGGAAGGGAAACATGCGGGCTTTCGAACGCGGCTCTGCGATGATCGAAGAACTCGACAATGCGCGTCACACCTACCTGGTCGACGGCCACACGCCGGCCGAGGGCGAAATTTTTCGCAACCCGGATCTGGCGCATACCTTGTCGCTGATCGCCAAGGGCGGCCGCAATGCCTACTACAAGGGCGAGATCGCGCACAAAATCGCTGCCTACTTCCAGCGAATCGGCAGCGACCTGCGCTACGAGGGTTTCGCGGCCCATCATGGCGAATGGGTCGAGCCTCTGGGCGTCAACTATCGCGGCTACGACGTCTATGAGCTGCCGCCCAACAGCCAGGGCGCGGCGGTGCTGCAGATGCTGCAGATTTTGAAGGGCTACGATCTCAAGGCGATGGGAGTCGGTAGTGCGGACGCCTTGACTGCGATGCTGGAGGCCAAGCGGCTGACGTTCGAGGACCTGGCAAAGTATTACGCCGATCCCAACTTCACCAAGGTGCCGATGGCGGCGCTGCTGTCTGAAGCGTATGCGGACACGCGGCGCAAATTGATCGATCTTGCCAAGGCCAACGCGAATGTCGGACCTGGCGACGCACAGCTCGGTCAGGGCGACACAACTTACCTGACGACCGCCGACAAGGACGGCATGATGGTCTCGCTCATACAGTCGAACTATCGCGGCATGGGTTCAGGGCTCGTAGCCGATCATCTGGGCTTCATGTTTCACGACCGCGGTGAGTTGTTCTCGCTCAATCCGGCGGCTGCGAACGCCTACGCGCCGGGCAAGCGTCCGTTCCAGACGATCATTCCAGGTTTCGTCATGAAGGATGGGGCACCCTTCCTGGCCTTCGGTCTGATGGGCGGCGATATGCAGCCGCAGGGCCATGTCCAGGTGTTGAGCAACATCATCGACTTCGGCATGAACGTTCAGGACGCCGGTGACGCCGCGCGCTGGTATCACCACGGCGGAAGTGAGGTAACCGGGGAACCGCCGGATGGCAACTTCGTCGAGATGGAGTCCGGTTTCGATCCGGCGGTGAAGGCGACCTTGGCCGCGCGCGGCTACACCATCATGCCCGGCAGCGGCGCGTTCGGCGGATATCAAGCGATCATGCGTGATCCCCAGACGCATGTGTATTGGGGCGGCTCCGAGATGCGCAAGGACGGCATGGCAATCGGGTATTGATGGCACGGCTCACGCGGTTGCGCGCGCGGGCTTCTCTTCGTTGAGTCGCATGATCCAGAGCACCGCAATCATTGCCGCGAAGCTCGTCAGCGTACCTGGCAGCCAGATGATGAGACCGCCATAGTGCTGATCATTCTGCGCCGTCATCGCGAAGATGCGGCCGCAGATTTCGTAGACCGGATAGTAGTCGGTGGTCGAGAGCGAGAGGATCGCGCCCAGCACCATCTGCGGCAGTTCGATGATCAGGATCATGGCCGCGCGCATGAGATGGGAGAGGCGCGCGGGCGGTTTCGGCCTTGGATCAAGCACCAGCGACCAGAACATCACGCCGTTGATCGCCATTGTCCAGTTCATGACATCGTAGAGATTCGTATCGAGCATCACCCGCGTATGAATCGCAGGGATCAGCCAGAAATAGAGCAACCCGACGAACAGGAATGGCGCGACAGCGGGATGCTGCAAAACGTCGACCGTCCGCCGCAGCGGCTTTGCGTCCAGCATGGGATGAAGGAACGACGGCACGCCGGCGCGCAGCACGGGGCCAGCTAAGCCCAGGGCAATGAAGAAAGCGCCGGCATGATGCAGCACGAAATGTGCCCAGCGATGCACGAAGAACATGTGCTGCGCGAGATAGTCGAGATGGGTTTGCAATACGAAATAGAAGGACGCAACACCAAGAACGAAGCATGCCGCGCGCCACATCCGGGGTCGCCGGCCGGCGCCCAGCCGAATCCAGCCGCGCCAGTACCAGGCCAAGGCCAACGCTGTCGCCAGAAACACGGGCCAGGAGAATTCCCACGGCAACCAGAACGGCAGCTGCGCCGGAAACATCCGGCACAGGCCATCGAGCACGCCACCCGCCACGAGCAGCGCACCGAACCACAGCCATTCGGCAGAGAGTCGGTTCATGCGGGCCTTATAGGTCGCAAGTGCGAGGCTTTGCGAGGCAATTGGTCACAGAGGCGCGTCAGCCGGTGTCACACGGCCTGTGCTATCTCGCCATCATGATGCTCCGGCGAATTGTAGCGCTGTTCTTGCTCGGTCTGCTGGCGGCGTGCGGCCCGACCGGCGTCAGGTGGCACGCGACCAACATCACTGGCGCGCTGCCGGCGCTCGACTTTTCGCTGATGCGCGCCAATGACGGCGCGGCAGTTACGGCCAATGATTATCGCGGCAAGATCGTCGTTCTGTATTTCGGCTACACCAATTGTCCGGACATCTGCCCGGCCACGTTGGCCAATCTGTCGGATGTCCTGCAAAAGATCGGCCCGCGGGCGAACGATGTCCGGATTCTGTTCGTCACCGTCGATCCCAAGCGCGACACCGAAAGCGTTCTGAAGGACTATGTGCACGCCTTCGCGCCGCAGACCGACGGCTTGCGCGGAACCGACGACCAGGTGGCCACGCTGGCTCGCCGCTATCGCGTGATCTACAGCGTGACGCCGACCTCGCCGGGACATGCTTACGAGGTGATGCACTCCGGTGCGCTCTTCTTTTTCGATCGCAACGGACGCGCGCGGCTTGTCACCACCAAGAGCGACAATATCGCTGAGCTGACTGAGGATCTGAAGCACCTGCTAGATGTGTAGCGCCTTCTTGTCGGCATCGAGCACCGCTTCGTGCAGCATTTCGGACAAGGTCGGATGCGGAAAGATCGATGCGCCAAGTTCGGCCTCGGTCGCCTCCAACGTACGCGCAAGCGTGTAGCCGTGGATCAATTCGGTGACCTCGGCGCCGATCATGTGCGCGCCGAGCAGTTCGCCGGTCTCGGAGTCGAAAACGGTCTTGACGAGGCCTTCTGCATCGCCGAGCGCGATCGCCTTGCCGTTGCCGAGGAACGGAAAGCGGCCGACCTTGATTTTGCGGCCGGCCGCTCTCGCAGCCGCTTCCGTCATGCCGACACTCGCAACCTGGGGCCAGCAATAGGTGCAGCCCGGAACCTTGGACGTGTCCAGCGGATGAACGCCCTTTGCACCGGCGATACGCTCGGCGACTATCACGCCTTCATGCATCGCCTTATGCGCAAGCCACGGCGGTCCGACGAGATCGCCGATGGCCCACACGCCGGGCACGCCCGTTTCGCCCCATGGGTTCGCGACGACATGCGTGCGCTCGACTTTCACGCCGGTGGCCTCGAGGTTCTCGACATTGCCGACAATGCCCACAGCAAGGATGACGCGGTCGACGGTCAGCGCTTCCCTCTTGCCGTCCTTGCTCTTGAGAGTCGCGGTGACGCTGTCGCTACCCTTCTCCAACTTCTCGACCGATGTCGCTATTTTGATCTTCATCCCCTGTTTGACGAACGCCTTGTTCGCCAGGCCGGAAATCTCCTCGTCTTCCACCGGCAAGATGCGGTCGAGGATTTCGACCACCGTGACTTCCGCGCCCAGCGTGCGGAAGAAGCTCGCGAATTCGATGCCGATGGCGCCGGAGCCGACGATCAGCAGAGACTTTGGAAAGGACGGTGGCACCATCGCCTCGCGATAGGTCCAGATCAGCTTGCCGTCGGGTTCCATTCCCGGAAACGTCCGCGCCCGAGCGCCGGTAGCGAGCACGATGTGCTTGGCCGAATAGTCGTCGGTCTTGCCGTCATTCGCGACCGCGACCTTACCGGCGCCTTTCAATTTCGCCTCGCCGGGGATGACCGTGATCTTGTGCTTCTTCATCAGAAACGCGACGCCGTTCGAAAGCTGCTGCGATACCTTGCGCGAACGCTCAACGATCTTGGCGAGATCGAATTTGAAATTGTCCGCGCTGAACCCGAACTCGCCCAGGCGATGCAGCAGATGCCAGATCTCGGATGAACGCAGCAGTGCCTTGGTCGGAATGCAGCCCCAGTTGAGACAGATGCCGCCCAGACGCTCGCGCTCGACGATGGCTGTTTTCAAGCCCAGTTGCGCCGCGCGAATGGCGCAGACATAGCCGCCCGGTCCGCCGCCAATCACGATGACGTCGAATGTTTCAGCCAATGTCGCCTCCGAAAAAACTGAGCGCCAGTGACATTGCCTCGGCGGTGGGTACGATACAAAACGTCTCAGTATCGCCCGCCGAGGCGGCAATCTCGACCGCCGCAGCGCCGCCGGTTTCCAGTATCGCTTCCATGTCGTCGACCATGACTCCTCACAAGAGCATGGCTGCGGGCTCTTCGATGTACTGCTTGAAAGCTTGAAGGAAGCGCGCGCCAGTAGCACCGTCGATGACACGGTGATCGCATGACAGCGTGACCGTCATCACTGTTGCGGCCTCGAGCTTGTCACCAGCGACAACAGCACGCCTTTCGCCGGCGCCGACCGCCAGGATGGCCGCGTGCGGCGGGTTGATGACGGCTGTGAAGTCCTTGACGCCGAACATGCCGAGATTCGAGATCGCGAACGTACCGCCCTCGAATTCGGAAGGTTTCAATTTCTTGCTACGGGCGCGTTCCGCGAGCGATTTCACTTCGTTCGAAATGACCGCAAGGCCTTTTTCTTCGGCGCGGAAGATGATGGGCGTGATCAACCCGAAGTCGAGGGCGACCGCGACGCCGATATCAGCGTGCTTGTGCCGAAGGATCGAGGTTTCCGTCCAACTCGCATTGACTTCGGGAACGCGCAGCAGCGCCAGGGCGCAGGACTTCACGACAAAGTCGTTGACCGACAACTTGAAGCCGCCTTCCGTCGGCGCCGTCGCATTCAGTCGGGCTCGCGTTGCCAACAGATTGTCGATGCGGCAATCGATGGTGAGGTAGAAATGCGGGATCAGCGTCTTCGCTGACGTCAGCCGGCGCGCGATCGCCTTGCGCATCGCGTCGTGGGGAATCTCGGCAAAATCGTCGGGCTTGAAGAAGAGCCGCGCATCGGGCAATGGCGCGATGCCACCGATTGCCGCGCCGACAGTCGGTTCGCCTCGCATCGCCGGCGCCGCTGTCGGTTTGGCGCCAGGCTTGGCCGCCTCGACATCGGCCTTGACGATCCGTCCGCGCGGTCCAGAACCGCTCAACGCGGCGAGCTCGACACCTTTTTGTTGCGCGATCCTTCGTGCCAGTGGCGATGCGAAGACGCGCTGACGATCGGGCGCGTGCGCAACTGGCTGCTGCACCGGGCGGGCCGCGGGAACCGGCGCCGGCGGTGGCGCGGGCGCCGGCTTCGGCGCGGCTTTGGTCACCACGGCACTTGCCTCGGAGGTGACGGCGGATTTGATTGACTGCATTGCCGAGGCGATATCGGGTTTTTCGCTCTCGCCGTCCTCCAGCAGCGTGGCGATGGGCGCGTTGACCTTCACGCCCTCGGTGCCCTCGCTGACGAGGAGCTTTCCAATGCGGCCCTCATCCACCGCCTCGAATTCCATCGTCGCCTTGTCGGTTTCGATCTCCGCCAGGATATCGCCCGACTTAACCACGTCGCCTTCCTTGACGAGCCATTTGGCGAGCTTGCCCTCCTCCATGGTGGGTGACAGCGCCGGCATGAGGATCTGCGTCGTCACTACTTGCTCTCCAGCGGTGAGAGGGTGGTGACGTTCTCTTCCCAGTTCTTGCCGTCGAACTCGATCGTCATAACCGAGGCGAAGTCTTGCGCATCGAGACAGCGGAAGTTCACGCTCCAACCGTCAGGATGCGAGCGCGGCACGTAGAAAGACTTTATCCCGCACACCGAGCAGAAAGTGTGCTTCGCAGTGCCGGTGTTGAATGTGTAGGTGGTGAGTTTGCTCTTGCCGGTCAGCAACCGGAAGTCCGCCTTGGGCACGATCAGATGCAGATATCCGGTCCTCGCGCACATCGAACAGTTGCAATCGACAAGTTCAACCTCGGGACCGGTGCGCACCTCGAACCTGACGGCGCCACAGTGACAACTACCTTTCTTCCAGGTTCTTGCGGGTTTGGCGCGCATGGTCAGGTCCGGTAACAGACCGCTTTGACGGCCGTGACCACGTCGTCGACATGTGGCAGCGCCAGCTTCTCGAGATTCGCCGCATAGGGCATCGGCACATCCTTGCCAGCAACCTTGGTGGGCGGTGCGTCCAAATAGTCGAACGCCTGTTCGGCGACTTGGGAGCAGATTTCCGAACCGATCGAACAGATCGGCCAACCTTGTTCCACGGTGACGATCCGGTTGGTTTTCTTCACGGACTCGATCACGGTGGCAGTGTCAAGCGGCCGCAGCGTGCGCAGGTCGATCAGCTCGGCGTCGATACCTTCCGTCGCAAGTTTCTCCGCCGCTTCCAGTATCAGGCCGACGCAGATGGAGTGCGCCACCAGCGTAACGTCCTTGCCGGCCTTCACGACCCGCGCCTTGCCGATCGGCAGCACGAAGTCGTCGAGCTTCGGCACCGGAAACGAGCGGCCGTAGGCGATCTCGTTCTCGAGGAAGATCACCGGATTGCCGTCCCGAATGGCCGCCTTGAGCAATCCTTTCGCATCGGCGGCGAAATAGGGCGAGATCACTTTCAGACCGGGAACGTGGGCGAACCAAGCGGAATAATCCTGGCTGTGCTGCGCCCCAACGCGCGCGGCCGGGCCGTTCGGTCCACGGAACACGATCGGCGAACTCATCTGGCCGCCGGACATGTACCGCGTCTTGGCGGCGGAATTGATGATCTGATCCATGGCTTGCATCGCGAAGTTCCACGTCATGAACTCCACGATGGGCCGCAGACCGGCGAATCCGGCACCGACACCGACACCGGCGAAGCCATGCTCGGTGATTGGGGTATCGATCACGCGACGGGCGCCGAATTCCTCGAGCAAGCCCTGGCTAACCTTGTAGGCACCTTGATACTGGGCGACTTCCTCACCGATCAGGAAGACCGTGTCGTCGCGGCGCATCTCCTCGGCCATGGCGTCGCGAAGTGCTTCGCGCACGGTCATCGTCACCGTTTCGGTGCCCGGCGGAAATTCCGGATCAGTTTTCAAAGGGGATGCTGCAGGGGCAGGTTCGGCCGGCTTGGGCTTGGCGGGCACGGTGGCAGCAATGGTCTTTTCGGCGACCGGCGGCTTGGCAGGGGCCGTCGCGGGCGCGGGGCCCGCCTTCTCATCGCCGCCAAGCAGCGTTGCAATCGGCTGGTTGACCTTTACACCTTCGGTGCCTTCGGCCACCAGCAACCTGCCGATGCGCCCCTCATCGACCGCTTCGAACTCCATCGTGGCCTTGTCTGTCTCGATCTCGGCCAAGATGTCGCCCGAGTGAACTTCGTCACCCTCCTTGACCAGCCACTTGGCCAGCTTGCCCTCTTCCATCGTGGGCGACAGCGCGGGCATGAGGATCTCGATGGACATGCTCTAAACCAGAATGTCCGTATAGAGTTCGCCGGCTTCCGGTTCGGGACTCTGGGTCGCATATTCGGCAGCGGCATTCACGATCTGCCTGGTATCCTTGTCCATCTGCTTTAGATCGTCTTCGCTCGCCAACTTCTGAGCAATCAGCTTCTGCGCCAGATGCTCGATCGGATCGCGCTTCTCGCGCACCGCCGTCACTTCGTCGCGCGAACGATATTTGGCGGGATCCGACATGGAGTGTCCGCGGTAACGATAGGTCTTCATCTCCAGGATCGTAGGTCCATTCCCGGCTCGGCACCACGCAATGGCCTTCTGACCGGCCGCGTGCACGGCGACGACATCCATGCCGTCGACCTGCTCGCCGGGAATGTTGAATGAGGCACCGCGCTTGTAGAAATGGGTCTCGGCGCTGGAGCGCTCGACACTTGTACCCATCGCGTACTGATTGTTCTCGATCACGTAGACGACCGGCAACTTCCCGAGCTCGGCCATGTTGAACGCTTCGTAGACCTGGCCCTGGTTCGCGGCGCCGTCGCCGAAATAGGTGATGCTCACGCAATCGTTGCCGCGATATTTGTTGGCGAAGGCCAGACCGGTCCCGATCGGCACTTGCGCGCCAACGATCCCGTGACCGCCGTAAAAATGCTTCTCGGCACTGAACATGTGCATCGAGCCGCCCTTGCCCTTGGAGTAGCCCGAGGCGCGGCCGGTAAGTTCGGACATGACCATCTTTGGGTCCATGCCGCAGGCCAGCATGTGACCATGTTCGCGATAGGCCGTGATCACCTGATCCCCATCGCGCTTCGCCGCGGTCATACCGACCACAACGGCTTCCTGTCCGATATAGAGGTGGCAAAATCCGCCGATCAGTCCCATGCCATACAATTGGCCGGCCTTCTCCTCGAAGCGGCGTATGAGCAGCATGTCTGCGTAAAATTGCTTTAGCGGCGTGGGCGTTGATGGCTCGCTAGCGGTGGTCACCTCAGCCCTGGAAGGCTCGCTCATCGAGGTGCGACTTTCTTGTTTCCGAGGGGACGCTGAAACATGCCGCGTTGTGGCAAGCGCCGCCCTTCTTGGCAAGCGTTGACGAAACGTCAGAGCCTAGTGGGCCGAGCGGGGGACGGCAATCTGGCCCGGCGCACCTTCCATGAATTGCGCGCGCGCAAGTTCTTCTACCAGATCGTTATCGACCGAGCCCGGACGCATTAGTTTGATCCGATGCTCCAATCGCGTGCGTGTCGCCTGCAGCCGGACCAGCTCATCCTGCTCCACGCCAAGCTTGGCTTGCACATCGGACAGTGCCAGCACGCCGCGTTCGCCCCAAACCGCGTAGTAGCCGAAATAGGCGACGATGGCGCAGGTGATCGCCGGCAACACGGAGATGCCAAAAAATCTTGTCACGCTACGTCTGATTCGCATGCCACGAACGAATCATGGTCTGATTCGGTCGGTCAAGCGGAATTTCCCCTAAAGTCGGCATTATTTTCGCAACACGCTGCGTCCGGCATAGTGTGCCTGATCGCCCAATTGCTCCTCGATGCGCAACAGCTGGTTGTACTTGGCCAACCGGTCAGAGCGGGCAAGAGATCCCGTCTTGATCTGTCCGCAATTTGTTGCAACTGCGAGATCGGCGATCGTCGAATCCTCGGTTTCCCCGGAGCGATGCGACATCACGGCGCGATAGGCATTGCGCTGTGCCATGCCGACTGCGTCGAGTGTTTCGCTGAGCGTGCCGATCTGGTTGACTTTGATGAGGATCGCGTTCGCCACACCCTTCTTGATGCCCTCCTGCAACCGGCTCGTGCTCGTCACAAAGAGATCATCGCCCACGAGCTGGACTTTGCTGCCGAGCGCCTTGGTGATGCCGGCCCAACCCTCCCAATCGTCTTCGGCCATTCCGTCCTCAATCGAGACGATGGGATAGCGGGCGCAGAGGTCCTCATAAAATCTGACCATGCCGGCACCGTCGAGCGATTTGCCCTCGCCTTTGAGTTCGTATTTGCCTTTGCTGAAAAATTCAGTCGACGCCGGATCCATCGCCAACATCACCTGGTCGCCCGGCTTGTAGCCCGCCTTCTCGATGGCACGCATGACAAAGGCGAGCGCTTCGTCGGCGCTCTTTAGATTGGGTGCAAAACCGCCTTCGTCACCGACATTGGTGTTGTGGCCGGCATCATGCAGTGCCCGCTTCAGAGTGTGAAAGACTTCGGCGCCCATGCGCAGAGCTTCACGGAAACTATCCGCGCCCACCGGCATGATCATGAATTCCTGGAAGTCGATCGGGTTGTCGGCATGCACGCCGCCATTGACGATGTTCATCATCGGCACCGGCAGGACATGGGCGTTGGGCCCGCCGAGATAGCGGTAGAGCGGCAGGCCGGAGCTCTCCGCCTCGGCGCCAACGCCATTCTCGGCG
>Ga0157379_10000972_pt1 | contig 23269 bp, 32 predicted proteins | sample S25metaG_FD_121802 | JGI IMG/M metagenome (GOLD analysis project Ga0157379, IMG submission 121802) | Switchgrass rhizosphere microbial communities from Kellogg Biological Station, Michigan, USA - S2-5 metaG | ecosystem: Host-associated > Plants > Roots > Rhizosphere > Soil | place: USA... | reverse complement strand
CACTTCGAACCCGCATAGGGTCAGTCTGGAATGGATAGGTGCTGTAATCAATGTCGTAATTCCCAATTACACGAGAGGCGTATGGTTTTCAGTATCCTGAGTCTCCCAAACTGTCTTGCCAAAATTCGAACAATAAGGAAATGGAAAATAAATATCGTCCAATTTGGGATCAACAATACACCATTGAGACCCTCAGCCGCCATCTCTTTACACATTCTTCACTCTATACTTCCAACATCATCCGTCACTGAGACTACGCCTTCCATTCAAAGTTCTCAAGATGCTATACGCAGACGACGAAAGGTGGAATGACGTCGTCCCAGTTCCCCAACACGATGAAGGCCTCAACCCTATGGCACCTATCCTATACTCCCAAGAATGTGCGCAACCGTCTTTCCTAGGCATACAACTTCCGATCTTGTTCACCTTCAACCATCTGTAGATAAAGATGCAATGGACTACTTCCGAGGAATCGTCAAGACTGGAGAGCTGAGTCCACGCGTCCTGGAGCTTACTGAACATATTATTCGGTTGAATCCTGGGATGTATTCTGTTTGGTACGTGTCCTTTCTTACCATTTGAGATCCCCATTCACTAACATGACAATAGGCAATACCGTTATGACACCCTCATTGCAACCAAAGCAGATCTCAAGGCCGAACTATTACTCATGGACGAGATCGGAACAGAACATATGAAGACCTACCAAGTCTGGCATCATCGTCGCCTTCTCCTCCAGATCCTGAAAACCCCAGTCCCAGAATTGGCATTCATCGAGAGCGTGCTGGATATTGACAGTAAGAATTACCATACTTGGTCGTATCGCCAATGGCTGCTAGCACATTTCAACGACGATGCGCTGTGGACTGGGGAGATCCCTTATGTTGAGAGGATGCTTGAGAAGGATTTCCGGAATAATTCGGCGTGGCATCATCGGTTTTTTGTCGTTTGGGATAGTGGGGTACATACTGGAGATGAGAACCGGGAGGAGACTCTACGCCGTGAATTAGGGTGTGTCCTCAGCATTCCTCTTACTTCATACTCTTATAATCCATTGTAGATATGTTAAAGATAAAATTGCCTTGGCTCCCAATAACGACTCTGCCTGGAATTACTTACGTGGCATTCTGACCCGTACGGGAACTTCGTTATCTGACTTGCGTAGTTTCGTCATTCCCTATACCACCCGTGGTGACGTAGGAAGCTTTTCAAAATCAACATTGAACTTGGAAGATCCTCCTCCATCTGAAGGCTCACAATTACCTGCTCCACCAGCATTGGAGTTCCTGGCAGAGATTCACGAGGAAGAGCCTAAGAAAGAGAGTATAGAACACGCTGTGGTGGTATGTCGATCTTGTTCAATTTTATTTTGCATGTCCGAACAATCACGTTTGGTTTAGCTTTATAAAGGACTTGCTCATGAACACGACACAATAAGGAAATCGTAGGTCATCCTCACATGCCCTGAATACTCTACTAATTAGGCTGCAGATATTGGGAGCACCGTGCACGGGAAGCTTTGAAGCTCGTCTCTGTATCTGCATGACTATTATTTCTTCGCATTACAATGTATTTTTATGTCCTGGTTCGTCTTCCATGAATATCTACTTGAATCTTTGGCTATTTCTTCAGGCGGCGTATGAATGGTTGTTCTTGCCGCCATATATGAACTGCCAATTGGTCGCCTTTCGCTTTTCTTCGTCACTGCAACAGTCCGAAAGCCGCGATGCTCATCAAACATAGAGAATCTCGTTCGCGCACTCTTTCTTACAAGTGGGCTAAGGTCTGAGTAGGGGTTATTCGCAGTGGACATAGGTTGAAACCCAACCTAAGCCTACCCCACTTTGATATTCTTTTGAATGGGTGCTGTCACTCCCCAGCTACCGAAAATGGACCTAGGTCCACCGACATACACAGTGGTTCTGAGGCAAGTGCCTCCTGGCCCCTTGGCAGAGTGTCTCATCGTCGAAGAATCTGGGTATGCTATAAATCCAAAGGTGCAATTCTGATAAAGCCGGTCGCACGAACAGCGACGTCAGCTTCCACCAACATAGTCATGTGTACAGCTTTCGCGCTGAGCTTTGGTCTGCACGAATTGGGTCAGGTGTTAGTATCTATACTATATTTTGACCCAGGCCTCATGAAGGAAATTTATCTCGGCGATGAAATCGGTTCTATCGAGGTTGGCATTTTGCAAGACGTACGAGGAGATCAAATCGATCAGTTTGACCTGGATGCTGTCCTTTGTCGCACTTCGCGGCTCGCTCGTCATCTATGGCGGGCGAAACTCGATTCAGAATACTCCCTGTCTGTATATTATTTTTGGATTATTTATTTTTCTGTTCTGTTCTGTTCTCACTTGACTTCTCGACGAACGTTGTTTTCTCCCTTTGTCTGCAACTGCTGCTGACGAAAGGCATTCGAGACGTCAAGGCCTGAGCAAACATCGTTCTTGGGATCAAATAAAATTGTTTTCTGATCAGTATCATTATTTTCATTCCACCTAGATATATCTTAATGCTCTTTTCAAAATAATATTTATTCTCTGAATGTTTGCCTGAATTTCCGGCAATCAGGGCATTATTTATCCTTGTTTGTTCCCCCTGCTGTATATAAACCATCAATTCGGGCGTCTTTCTCTTTTTTTTCCTCCACTGCAGCAGTCCGAAAGCCGCGAGGCTCGTTACACACAGAAAGTCTCCTCGGAGCACTTTCAAGTTTACGAGCGGGCTAAGGTCTGAGTATCTTTGTCTCCCTTGATCGACTCTAGCTGGGTCCGACGGCAAACCGTCGAGCAATGCACCAGAAATTCGCTCGTCTTTGTCCTGTCTTTGGCCACCCATTGATTCCCTTCTGGAGGAGGGTGTATGGGCTTGACGAGCTTGGGACCATTGCGGAGACCGGGCAACTTTTATCATGTTTGGCCATCTATTCACCTAGGGTTCTATCGGCGTCGGAGCTCCGTTGGTGGCCATAGACTAAACTACGGCTGGCTGCGGTCACCCATCGGTCTATGAGGTGCTTAGTCGCCACGTTCTGAGGTGAATGTCATCCGCAGAGGGGAGTCCTATCACGGAGGTTGTCACCGTTACCGAAGAATCCTAAGTCGCACTGAGCCACGCGTACTGACACGCCGTTATCCTACCCTGACGAGAGCCTGAGAGCCTATGGTCTGCGCAGATCTATGTATTATACGAACCTTTGGGCACACCGCGCCCAACTCCCAACAATGCCTTGTAAACTCTGGACGTGAAGACAACGTACGGTCATAGACACCGTCAGGATCGGCAATCGTCCAGAACGGACGTACGAGGAACCCGAATCACTTGGCCTTCATTGGGAGTTGTCCTTCAGTGCACTTCGCGGCTCGCTCGTTGTTTCCGACTCGCGACCGGAAACATGGGCGAAACTCGATTCAGACTACTCTCGGTCTGCTGCAGTCTCACTGTAATTTTTTCCACCCCCACCTCTTTGAGGTTTTTTTTTGCTATCTCGGTCGTGATTCACCTGGTGAGTATGATTATCTTATTGGTTTGATGCTCTGTATTCACGTTCCCAGTAGGATCTGCTATGTCGAGTTGTCTCGTTACGGTAAGTGTCAAACACTTGGTATCTTGCATATACCTGTTTTTATTCTACTGTATTCAAATATATAATTTTGCGGAATATATTTGTCAGGAACCTGCATATGAGTTTTTGTTTGACTTTCTGTAATGCTCGTGATCTTCACTTTGACTGTAAGCGAAAGGTGGCGGGACCGACGGAAGCAAATATAAACTGAACATCCTTTCCTATGATGGCTGCCGTCCTACGCTTTGCACCATGGCAATCTAAAGCGCAACTCACTCCAGCGTCGTACAAGTCTCTGACAGCGGTTATACCAAAGGTCTTGTACAAAAAGGTCTCAGAGAAGCTCGACATTCCATCGGCACGAACATTCGTAGCTGGATATGTCCAGGATACAGCTTCACATTCTCTACGGAATCTGGGTACAAATCCACCCGAAACCCAAAGTAGTGACGAAATCGCAATCCGCAACTTGAACCTCCAACTCGCTAAGTTACTTGCTGAACACGCAGATGGGCTGGATATCTCTATGCTAATTGACCTGGCAATCGTATACGGAGAAACAAACCCGGAGTCGTTATGGGACATATTTGCAGAGGCCTTTCTTAATAACCCAACTTTTCCAAAGATCTTTGAAGACGAAGTTATACCAGTGTTGACTGCCCGTTTGGCCGAAGCTCAATCCCAGCCTGTGTCAACTTCTCGCAGGACGACCCATACGATATCTCAATTGGCGAAGTGCGGTTACACTACCGTTAATTCATTCGCGAAGAATACCCAATTAGTCAAAAGTATCGCTCAGTGCTACCAGGTCGCTGCAAACAATTTCCTGAACGGAGCACAGGCGGAGAAGGATGCACAGAACACCTGGTTACGACTCAAAGCCGACATCATTGACATATTCCACGCTATAATTGAGACCCTTACACAATCTCAACAACCTCAAGACCACGAGCTTTTCTTCGATGTCCTTTTCACCCTTACGGAACTTCCGTCAACTTCGTCGCCTGGCAAGGAATCGAAAGTTCCTTTCGTCTCCCAAAGTCTTTTGGGCGACTATCAGTACGCGTATGATCTCTCTGGGTTACTCCAAAGTAGGTTTGCCAGCCTGGATGACCCTCGAGTGGACCTTCTTGTCGCAACTTTATCTGACGCATCTATCACGACGAATGGCATCAAAGCTGCCAAGGGGCTCACACCATTGGTTCAAAATCGTTCAGTCAAGCAAACTCCAATTTCTTCTGACAAAGGGAAAGGAAAAGCCAGAGCTGAAACTCCAGCAGTCGAAGTATGTTCTTCATTGAACCAATCATCAATGACATTCTAACCCCCCGCTCGAATCAGATAGACAGTGGTCTCGACATGGCCGTCTCTCAAGTACTGGATATATTCCCAACGCACAAGCCTCGGCATATTAGGCGTTGTCTCCAGCATCCTACTTTCAACGGGAACGCCGAGCAGCTCATATCTGCTATGCTGGAAGGCAATCTTCCATTTGAATTAAACGAAGAAGAGGAAGACACCGTTCAAGAAGTCATCCCGCAGGAAGAAGAGCTCAAGTATACGAAAGATAGGAGGAATATATGGGATAATGCCCCAATGGAATTCTCACAGCTCAGAATTGGAAAGTCTCAGTAAGTTCCTATGAATAATTTTTTCAGCGCAGTACATTTTCTGACCCAAATTTCTACTAGTGAGCTGGACACGGTTTTGGACGACAATTCATTCATCGCCCAAATGAAAGCCGATATTATTCGCAGAGCCGAAGAACTCTCAGACGACGAGTATGAAACTATAGAAGCTCCGGCGAAGATCGTACCATTCGAAGAAGAGTTAGAAGAGGATGTTGATAACTCTTACGTCAAAGTTAGAGGTCCAGATGAGGAAAGTGACAGTGACCGGGATGAGCTGCAGATGATAGAAGTAAGCAGGTTCTTTGTACTTGTAAGGATTATGTTGACAGTCTTCATTATAGCCCACATCGCCGGAGGCAATCCTCGAAATTGCCTACCTGGCGGATCCCAAACAATTCGACCGTGATGTTGCAACAAGGCGATCGAAAGGACGGGCAGATCTCAAATCCCAGACAGGTATTTCTTTTTTCTCTCCATTGTAAGATGCATGGTTGCTGATGCTTTTGAAGGATGGAGCGACGAACAAATCGAAGGCTGGAGGATTATGCTGGAAAGAAACGTACGTCAAACCCTCGTCTTATCAATATCTGATGTTCATGTTCTTCATTCGTTCCAGCCAAAGAAAGATAAAATCCTCAGTAAACATGAATTTTCCGGAAACAAGCCTGCGCCACCAATCAATGACAATGAACCTGGCCCCAGCGGAGGCGACGGGAGAGGTAGGGTTAGGGGTGGTAGGGGTCGTGGAGGTCGTGGTGAAAGGGGAGGTGGCGGTGGTGGAGTTTCTGCGAGAGATCGTGCTTGGAAAGATAAGAACAAGGCGAGACAGGCGAATCATAACCGGAAACGTGGGCATGATAAGAAGATGGCCCGGGTTGCTCCTCCTGCTGGTTAAATATTCGCAATCTTATTCGGGTTCTGCGGTGAATGTTATCATCAATTTCCCATTAGACCACGGGCTTGAACTAGTATACATGTTAGATAGCTTGCTCGTATTATGGTAACCAATCGCGACCAACTGCAGATAATGTTGTTCAGAGCGAGAGATGGGGGGAAGATTGTAAGTCAATGACCTCCAAACATTTATCTGCACAACCTTCTGGCGTGAGGGGGCCGGTCTCATCTGCCCTGATTCGGATAAGTGCTCAAAGCGCAAAGCAAATTCAACTTTTGCGCCAAAATATGTCGCCCATGAGTTTTATTTATTTATTCTTCTCCCATACCATCGTCAATTTCTAATCCACCAGGAGCCGCTTCCCTTCCAGCTATTCGTGAAATTCCTGCGCCTCCCATGGCTTGAACCAATTCTCCTGTACGTGAGCGAACGGCATTTCGCATTTCGGTGTGTAAGACTTTCGATGCTTGTAGTGCTAATCGTATGAGTTCCTCAAAACTGAGAGTGTGATATAAGTTGCTGTATATTTTGTAGTCCCAGATGTTGCTCACCGGTCGACATGTAGACGGGTCTCCATCGTCACAAGAGTAACTTTCCCGCTTTTTGGCATCACCGCCAGTGTCAAATGAGGGATGTCGGATTCCTCGATGGATGATAAGTCGAGTAAGGGCTGTGTCGCAGAGACACCGCAAGTTATTGCGGCGACATAGTCTGTCATTGGTATACCGGCGTCGATGAGAGCAAGTGTGGTGGCATTAATAGCAGCTTGCAATAATCCTAATATGAGAAGCGTAAATTTAGCAATAGATGATACGCCAGATTCAAGCTCACCTCCATCTTGCTCCAGGACTTGAACGAAAATATCAATCTGCGAACGGGGATAGAGATGCGTCTGGACTACGGGTTCAAATGTAGACTTTATAGCGGCAGCGATTTCAAGAATACGCCTGTTAAACAGAGGTCAAATCCCTCACTCTTCCAATAAAAGCAACAATACGTACTTATCTCCCCGCCCTCGTCTTCTTCTCTCCCCAGAGCTAAATGGTGCAATTCCCACTTCAACATTAATAACAGCCCGATCATGAAGTGTTAAACTTCGTAAACGTGCTTCCCTCGGACCAAATATGGAGGCCATAACGTTCGTAAGGCCATGGGATACGATACAAGAGCCATCAGCATTAGATTTGGACGAAGACATTTCTATTGCAAAGTCTCGCAGTTCGAGCTGACGTCTTCCATCGGATCTATAGCCTCCATCGTTCAGGATTTCTACTCGAGAGCCCATAGGAATTGTTGAAACCTGAAAATTTGAAACGAGTTGACGAAGTCCGAAAGTAGAGATGCGGGTGCTTGTGGACGCGACGCGAGACTAATTCTCTCCTCAACCTCCTCCAATATGGCCGATCACCAGTCTCCACACACGAATTCAGCAAAGCTAGGAAACTACGTCGGGCGCACCGTAAGACTGTGGGCGAAAGTTCTGAAGGTGAATGTCTTTCTTTCGTTCCAAGTTCCGTTGCTAAACACGAGTGGCAGCTACAAGGGGACACCGCGATTGTACGAGCTAGCGACGGTGGAGAAGTGAAGGTGAAGTTACCAAAAGTATGTTTACGCGTTTTATATTAGTTCGTCTGACTTACACACCCGAAGGTTGGTGGTTTGTCGGACTCTTTCGTCGAAGTTGTTGGGAAAGTGGAAGAGGCGAACGTATTAACCATGTTGGCTTCTTCTGAGCTTGGAGCGGATTTCAGTATGTTCTCACGTCTTATAGCAACGTGAACCTCGTTGACTTCGCACAAATGTAGCCGATAAGGATCTTGAAAATTATGACAGGATTGTCGACATGTCCGAAAGTCCTAAATTCCGTCACCTTTTCCAACCTGCTCCTGATTCATAACTGTCCTATGTATTGTATTACTATAAAAGACCATGCTCATGTCATCGTTGCCAGAGTGAGTGCCAATGTCTGAATTTTGGTCGTCGTTCTAATACCCCTAGTGCTCATACAATAGTACAGATCGATCCACATGCGCCTAGTCACCCTAACTGTGTCTAATTAGAATACCCATATGCCGTGAGAGAACCCGCCAATGATACTATACCTTTTAAGATTCAAGAAATCTCTGTTTTACTCCTCTAAGAAGAAATAGTTTCCGGCAGCTAAACAAAGTTATTAGTGGAGTGAGAAATCCTCGAAGGAATAGTACATACACTTCTGCTCTTTGTCCTTAACACTGTTAAGCTTGTTGACACGAGGTCGATAATTGGTAGGGTCCCTGCGGAAAGTGATCTCTAGCGAGGCCAAGAAATTATTCATTCCGGTCAACAATGATTGCGGTCTGAAAAGAGAAGGTAAATTAGGTGAATCAGTGAGCAGCCGAGATGTACTTACGGTGTGGCTGTAGCTGCGACGGCAGGTTTGCCCTTGAATACGATGACGCGATCCGCCAAATATGTCGCCATGATAAAATCATGCTCAATTATGAACGCAGTCTTCTTCGAGTGGAGAATGAATCTTTAATCAGAAAGTAAAGCAACAGACGATAATATAAAGTCCAAACGTTCCACGTACCTCTTGATGACCTTGCTGGCAATAATACGCTGCTCTGAGTCGAGGAAACTAAAAGACAAGAATGAGTACGACGCAAAGATATGTTATTTATCTCTCATACCTGCTGGGCTCATCCAGGAGGTAAACTTGTGTATCGGGCTTCCCTACGTGATAAATTAGTTTAACCACTACAACCGGAGAACGGCCGCGAACCTAGTGCAAGCACGATAGCAACACGCTGAAGCTCTCCTCCAGATAACGTCTTCACCTCTTGGTCAACAATAGCTTCAATGGCCATCGGCTTGACAACATCAGTTTGGAATTGTGGATGCATGAACGCTGCCTTGATCCGTTTCAACAGTAGCATTCGCACTGTTCCAGGGAATTTTGGCGATATTGTCTGAGGCTTCAGAGAAACGGTGAACTGCTTCGGCCTTGTCTCCGGATCATCAGGGGAGTCTCCAGCCAAAAGTTTAACTAGGGTCGTCTTTCCAGTTCCGTTCTCGCCCAACATGACAATGATTTCTGAATCAGTGAATTCGCCAGCCTCGACCGTCAACTTGAAGCCGCCCATAGTCTTTGTCATAGCGGGATAAGCATATTGGCGCGATTTGTCGATTATAAGCTCTTCCGCTGTCTCCACCATTTTAAATGACAGAGATTCCTCACGGAAACGCAAGTTTTCAGTCGGAATGAAGCCATCCAGGAAAATGTTGATGCCTGGAGACGTGTCAGTGGGGATAAAGGGGGGATTGAAAATGGTACTGACCTTCACGAACGGAAGAAGGCATAGTAACGACACCATACATACCAGGCTTGCCGTAAAGACAGCAAACAAAATCGGAGAGGTAATCCAGAACGGACAAATCGTGCTCTACGGCGATCACGTAGCAGTCAGGATGGAGAAGATTTCGGATCGTTTGGGCAGCGCGTAATCGTTGTTTGATATCGAGATAACTCGAGGGTTCGTCGAACATGTAACTTAATGAATGTGTCAGTAAATTTTAGGCAAGGAAAGGATTTGACTGACACGTCCGCTCGTTGAATACATGACATTGCGATCGCGAATCGCTGCAATTCTCCACCACTCAATTGGGTGACTTGTCGCTCTAGAACTTCATTCAACTCCAATTCATCAAGCATTTGTTGCTTGTTATCCAACTCCAACTTTTGGTCTAACATTTGACTGACGGTAAGTTCGCCCTTGATGGCTCGGGGGATGTGATCAACATATTGTGGCTTAATGAGGGCTTTTAGATTGTCCTCAAGGACTTTGGTGAAGTAATTTTGAAGCTCGGATCCACGGAAATGCTTCAATATTTCTTGCCAGTCTGGGGGATCCTAAAAAGGCGTTAAATGGCAGAAAAAGAGAAATTAGGTTTTATCTCACATCGTATCGTCCAAGATTGGGCTTCAATTTGCCTGCAAGAATCTTGAGCGCTGTGCTCTTTCCAATACCATTGGTTCCGACAAGTCCTAAGACCTGACCTGGCCGTGGTGTAGGTAAACGATGGAGTTTAAAGGCGTTTGCGGTGTAACGGTGAGTGACTTCGGACTCCAAGTTGGTAGGAAGATTAATAATTGCAATGGCTTCAAAAGGACATCTATGTCGGACCAAGGGGTTAGACAGAAGAGCTATCAAGAAATACCGAAAACGCACTTTTTTACACAGATACCGCAACCAATACATAGGACCTCCGAGATGAAAGCGATCTTGTCGGTAGGCTTTACTTCAATACATAATTTGCCTGTAAAGATTCACCAATTAAGCATATTCATGGCCTGAAAGCCAAGATAACACTCCTTACCCATCTTAACGACTGGGCATGACTGGCAGACACGTCAGTCAGCCTAAACAAAAATATGATGATTGAATTATACCTTTTTGCACTCCTGAGCGCATCGTTTGGGACGACAGCGATTGGCATCTACTATGGCAATACGTGTGATTTTGTCGGCCATAGTGAAAAGTGCAGCTTAGGTCTACGTGGTGGAGGTTTAAAAGTGTGTCGGACCCGTGGGCGCTTGGTGGCATCTAGTTTCAACTCATCTCCCTCACTGGCAGAGCACAGTATATGGCTCCGAAGAAAGCTGGCGAGAAGAAGGCAGGCGGTGAGAAGAAAGCCAAAGGAGGTGAGAAGAAGAGCGGAGGCGGAGACAAGGCTGAAGGAGGGGCGAAGGTGAATAGTATTCAAACGCGACTCAGACAAGTTCAAGGTCTCTGCTGTAGGGAAAGGGCGCTCTTAAGGCAGCAACCGCGGTCAATGTTAGGCATATTTTATGTGAGAAACACAGTAGGGCAACGGAGGCATTAGCCAAGATTCAAGTGTGTGCTACCTGAGCCGTATATTATACTCGAAATTCAGAGCAGACGCAGGAGGGAATGCGGTTCGATAAAGTCGCTCAAGAATATTCAGAAGACAAAGCTAAAGGTGAGTGGTTTATAAATATGAACATTTTGACTGATGTGCTGTTTGGTTAGCTGGAGGTTCCCTGGGTTGGATGTCGAGGGGCTCCATGGTTGGGCCATTCCAGGACGCTGCGTTTGCGCTTGAACCATCGAGTGTGGATAAACCTATCCTCTCTCCGTTAGTTAAGACAAACTTTGGATATCATGTGAGTCTTCATTAATTATTAGAATTCCGAGATGACAAGCTAATATGGCACACCTGGAAGATTATCATGGTCGAAGGTCGCCGTTAGGACCCCTGTCAAATCTCAGTTTCATCCCACCATTCGCTTTCTCTCTCGCTGTGGCTCTGTGTCCCCCGTCTTGTATACTATCTGTTACGTCGATATGTTGCGCTGCTTCGGTTCTTACCCGTTTGTTTAATGTTCGATGAGATACTTAACTCTCCGAAGGACTCACATTCTATTTCTCTCAACAGTTTCCATTCGAAATGCGATTTTCCGAACATCTGCATCATCACTTTTCCAAATGAGAATAAATCACTGGATAAGCGTCCAATTACGCGAGGAGCATCCTGTCGACAGCCAACGAGCGATTTTGATTGCGACGGCCCTGTATCCTATTCCCCTGTGTGGAGTTGGAGCTTGCGGAGCGAGGACGGAGAACTCCTGTGAAACGCGCTTTTGGGTGTGGATATTGACCAACAGAATTATTCATTACCGTCGAAATCCATACAAAAGCCGTACAACTGAACATATCTAGCATCAATACAACATCGGAAGGGAGCAAAGGAGTAGCATATCAAAAAGAATAATCTTATCAAATAAAAAATAGAGTCTTAATTTCATGCATATTCGTGCTCAAGTACGATTTGATATCGCTGATTGAACGGCCGAAGTACCATCCTGACCGGCAGGGGCAGCGTCCTGACCAGCAGCCATTGACACATTCTCTCCATCCGTCTTGGACGAGACAGAGTCACCCTATAAAACCTGATTAATTTTCGGACGGGTCATAAACTAAATCAAAACTCGCCACTGCACTAGGAGGATTTTCCTTTAATCTCCTCTCCGCTTCTTCTGCTATCGGTTCGAGATCAATGGAATGGTTCCGATAATAATTACGACATTGCAAGGCAGTTTTGGCTGGCATATCAGCTGCAATTTTGACGAAATCTCGTCCATATATCGCAAGGAGATCTTCATATGCATCTCCTTCAGCCTGCGTCCAGACATATGAAGTAGTCGTAGTTTTCTGAGTACTGCCAGAGGCTCCTGGGGTGCCCTGTTGTTGTTTGTTCTTCTTGGGAGGTCGTCCAGGAGGTCTCTTTACTTTTTCCTTCGGCTTCTCAACAGGCTTTGGCGCAATCAACGCCTGTTCAACTCCCGCTGCACTAGAAGGCTCAGTGGAAAGAATAACGCTCTTCTTCTTTTTCTTCTGGGGGGCGACAACAATAGTTCCCATCTCTGCGCCATCTTCTGAAGGAGATATGCGTCTCATTGGAGTCTGTATAGGTGTTTCCTTGTCGTGTGATTGAAGAGTGGTAACTTCCATTGGAGCTGGAACTGGGGGCGCTGCTGGGAATGCGATGGTCTGCACGGTCGTCTGAGCTGGGGGTGCGACCGCCTGAGCCGGGGGAACGATCGGGGGAGCGATCGCTTGTACTGGGGAAGCGACCGTCTGCACCAGAGGGGCAGCACTCTTTTTAGGAACTGAACCTAACTTTACAAGAGTAGGCATGATCAAGTTTGCGCGACGACCAGCCGCGGCCCTGCCAGCCATAGTAAATCTGTATGCGTGCTTGGTATCGGTGGATACGATCTCCTCGCTTTCTCCTACTTGTTTGCGAATATCCGCCAGAAGTGCATTGCTCTTGCCCTTTGCCTTGCGCCCCCGCTTGCGTTTCGTTCCTAGCTGTGCGATAACAGCCCTGAAGTCTATGAGGTCCTTTTTGTGTAAGTAATAGAAAAGGATGCACTGAGATGTCGTCTTCCCGGGGATAGCTGCGGAAATTGCGCCGAATTGTTTTGGGTGAGCCGCATATTTCTTTAAGAAAATATCTCTTTCCTCAGCAGTCCAGGCACCCAGAGCTTCATAGACATTGTAGTTTTGGACTGGGTCGTCCACCATCCCATTATCATCGAGGTAAGAAATCCCAAGTTTGTAGGCTTCATCCGTGGTACTAATTAAATCCGGGATGACGGCCATATTATGCATAGCCAGAACGTTGGGATCCGTCATGTCTTCAGAGCCTAACGATGCAATTATCTGTTCCATTTCAAGGTCCGATCTAGCAGCGTCCCCAAAGAATCCTGATCTACGGCTGGAACGAGTAGAGCGTTGAGGGACACCTTCCGCGTTTGAGGCAGCCATCACCTTGTCCAGTCTACGACAGTGAGCCGTCCAGCGATCGTGATGGGCCTTGTACTCCGCCCTTAAACGACGATTCTTTTCCGTCAAATCTTCTGCACGTTTATTAAACCTCTCTAACAAGTTCTGAGATACCTTGGCATGAGATTCCCGCCGAATAGCCTGAGTCTTGTTCATGGCTTCTTGAACTAGACGTTCATTTGATATGGCAGGACGAGTAATAGGGGCATCCACTAGAGTCTGATTAGATCGTAGAATCGACTCACAAAGATTTTGAGCAATCTCTTTAGTGTTGGTGTCCCTAGCTTTCAAGAACTTGTGAAGAGCGACAGACATGGCACCAGTTCTTGTGGCGTTCACTTCCTTTAAAACAACAGGAGGCCTGAGAGCCACGTATCGATTCTCTTGCGATCTAGGTGGTACCACTGGTCGATGGGGAGGAGGTGCCGGTGCTTGGATTAATGCGCGAGATTGTTGTACCACAGGTGCTTTGACAATGACAACTGACTGTTCAACGCGTGGTGGTGAAATGTCTAGAGACACGGAAGGCTTTGGCTGTTCGCGGTTTTCTGTCGTTGGGAAAACTTGTTCCATGGATGGAGGGGCGGGATCTTCCGCAATAGGAGAGGGAGCATGCCATTCGGAAGGTAGTGGCTGTAACGAGCTGGCTTTCATTATTTCCATTTCTTGTTGTGCAGGGAAAGGAGGATCGTTTGGCTTAGCAAGATCCCTTGTTGGGAAATTCTCCTCTAGTCGAACAGGGGAAGCGGACTCTGAAAGAAAAAAAAATCAATTAATGAGAAAGGAAAAAAATCCCCCCAGATGATTGACGGGAGCCGAAATTCGTACCGTCAACAATATCGATCTCCATAGGGGACTCCTGTGTTTCAGTTGGCGGATTCGGTGACTCTGAATTATTTGTCAGTGAAATAAACGACGTGATTTATCCGTAAAAATGATGCATCACGTACCAGATGTGCCAATATGTATATCCAAATTCAGTGCAGGCACAGATTCCAATCCAGGTTTTAGAGCTCCGTCCTTTTGAAAGCGCATTCCTGGGAGCTCGAAATCGACGTCGTCAATCGACATCGGTGCCGGCAGAGATGAAACAGTCCCAATATCTTTGTAGATGCTTTCAGAAGAAACGATAGTGGGCTCAGTATTCGGCAAAGGCTCGGGAAATATTTCTGGAGAAGAATGAGAAGAAGATCTAATGGAACTCTGAGAACCACGAGGAGAGGCAGAGCGCGAATAGGAGCGCGAACGAGAGATATTGTAACGACTGTCTCGGCGTTCATAAGTTTCGGAAGACTGACGAAAGGGCTGTTGAGGAGAATAACGCCTTGGAGGAGAATTTCGAGGTCGATATGGCTCCCTGGAAGAAGGCTGGCTGTTTGATTGTGGATAATTGGATGCATGCGAATGATTGTCGACGTTAGAAATGTTCCTCGGGCGTGAAATAGGTCTTTCAGGAGATGGGTCTTGTGAAGATGAATTCCAAGGATTTGAAAGCCGATTGAAGTTGGAGCGCGGTGCACCACCTGCTGAAGAAAACTGAGATCGGGATTCGGATCCACTTCTTGGTGGCCGTGATGCTCTGTTATTTCCAGATGCAGAAGAGGCTGTCGACGCAGACGATGGTGAAGGTGACCGTCTAGGACGAGCAGAAATACGTGCTGATTGTCGATGCAGAGGCTTCTTTCCAAAGGCTGGTCTAGGATTGGCCAAATTATAAGAGCTATACTGTTGAGGCCGTTGTGGAGGCTCCGTGGGAAACGAACGACCTCGGTCGGTCGAAGAGGGCAGACTGACTCTCGGAGAATCCTGATCATAACGTGAAGCTTCGAATTCGTTGCGTTGATCGAATGCGTCATAACTCCCGGAAGTTCTTCGTGTCTCAGGATATGGCTGCGGTGAATTATTTCGATGCTCTGCGGGAATGATAGCACGCTGCTCATAACTAAGAAGAGGTTAGCTTCAGGAATATACTACGATCAAAGTGAAAAAAAAAAATACCTGAGTCTTCTATCACGTTCCTCTTGGGTCCGCTTCCAACCATCTGAAGGCTCAAACTTAGATGCATTGTAGGTGTTTGGTCGAACAGAATTATTTGGCGGCGGCGGAACCGCAGGCCACCCATCAGCTATACGATTGGGTGCAGGCCATGTACCAGAGTTACTAGTTGCCTTTGAAATATACGACTGAGCATCAGATGGTCCTCTTTCAGACCCGTAGGAGTATTTGTTATTGGACTGGAAGGGTCTAGGGGCGTGAGAAAGGTCGTTTGACGACATTGGGACATCTCGTGGCGGAATTGCTTCCCGCGGCGGAGACATGCTGAACTTCCGATATGAAATATTCGAAGATTCTGGGCGATCTCGAAAAGATGGAGGCACCAGACCTTGAAAAGAATTGTTAGGACGATATTGCCTAGGTGGGTCATATGGGTTGGATCCAGGGCTCGGTGGATATCTACGACCATCGTTTGTTGAAGATTGTGAATAATTTATCGACGAATTAGAATTTCTTCCATTCCAGTCCGTCCTGTAAGGCATTGGTTCTGTTCCGCGGTTTGTATCATAGGAATTATACGGTCGCTAAATAGGCAGATGTCAAAAAGATAAGATTCATAAAACAGAGGAATACTGACTTCATGGGGATAAGGAGAATAATGGCTTATTCGTCTCCTATCATTATGAGAAGGAGTATATTGGTGCATTGTAAAAATGTTGGGGAGGAGAGAAAATAATGTGAAGCGGCAGGGTAAAGTTCAAACGAGAGATAGGTCGAAGTTGAAAGCGTGATTTTTCGGGATACTATTCTGAAATGGTCCTGGGATACCGGAAAAATTATCTGGAGTCGGTACAGCGAGCCAGTTCGCCTTGCACTTGCACAAAGGATGCGGTAGGTGGAGAACCTTTGGATGAAGCTCCGACACAATTGTCACAGTCACACAGTACGGGCACAACCAACCACACAATATATTCCCACTTACAGTACACCAGATTTTTTCGGGGTTTCGCAGGGTATCTCTGGATAGATACTAAGCTTATTTATGTAGAAATATCAGGGCAAAGCTTTGCAGAGCTGAGAAATAAGAGTTCAACTTTAGACAGTGAGGAAGCCCCGACCCCAAAGACCAGCTACAGAACTCCATTCGGGTCTCCAACAAGTCAGTACGCAGAAGCGGATTTACATAAGGTTTGGGTATCACTGAATGGAAAGCCCCTTTTGGTCGAATAAACCCATCTTGCAAAGCCGGAGCGTTTACACGTTGGCCTAGGATCATCACATCGGAGCCCGAGAAAGACATCCAGTGCCAGCGCCAAGTTTTGGGTCTAAAATGATTACAATGGGTGGTATGAGAATAAATAAGTATTACATGCGGCTTTATTCCTTCTTCTCTTTCTCCTTTCGTCGGTCTTCTCGTCGTCTCTTCAGTTCTCTGACCAGTCCTACTATAAGAGGCATCGAAATAGGTCCAAAGAGCGGAAGATATACCGCGAAGCGGTGCTCGGGAGGGAAATACAGCATTGCTAACATGCTCGGGTTGAAGAAGGCACGAGATGATAGCGTGTTCGCGCGTGCTGAAAACTGAAGAGGGACCTCAGGATAATTGGCTGCCGTGGAATATGACTAAAATCACAGAAGAAGTAAGAACTCCGGTTGGGTAAGTCGACAATGCGAACGCACCTGATCAATAGCATCTAATGCCCCTTGGATATCATTTCGAACATCAGGTCCGACAGGCATTCCTGTAATCTGGTCCACCAATTTTACGATGCTAAGTAAGGCTTCTTTGCTGTCACGAATATTCTCCATTGCTCGTCTGCGTAATAAAGCATCCAGCTGCCATTCACTAATCTTTCCCCCGTTGGATTCGAACGAGACGGATGCAGGTAATGTCGGAACACCCAGGAGAGTTAAGAGTTGGGACCGGAATAACTTGAATGATCTATCCATATCGCTTAAGGATAACCGGAAACCGTCAGAGTCTCGTCCCAGAGTTGGCAATAATGAATCTTCAAGAATAACAACACTTCCCCATTGAGGAACCACAAAGGAGTTGGATGATGAACCTGAACTTTTCGTAAGGAATGTGATCAAAACATCGACAAATGCACACTCACCTCCATCTTCAATGATCAAAGGTCGGTGCAAAGGTGAAGGAGAAAACAGAATAAAATGTAAAACAGGATCCTCGGACACACTGGACGCTTCACGGATGTGTCATACCATGAAAGAAAGACCCTGAAACTACTTACCGAGCGTCCACTCCGCGGAATTAATGAACATCTTCAACTCTTCTTCGGTCAGGAAATAGGATCTGCCTCCAGACACAATGGTATATGGCGGATCAAATGCTAAGGGTGCATAGAGCTGGACTTGAGATTCGAGAGTGAAATTGTACAGTATTCCGAGCTGGGATAATACGGGAGCAATATATCCTAAATTTGGTAAAGAGCATGTGGTAAGGGTATAATGAAATACTCTTACGATTAATAGCAGCTCTTTGTTCCCAATTCACAATGCCATTACCAGCAGACGCATCCTCGTTCAGTAGTGAAAATGCTAGGCGAAATTTGCTTGAATATCGAGTAACAAGACGTTCATGTACTCTTGCATGTCTTTGGGTTGCTAAGTATGGTGCTAATAATTCGCATAATGTTGATGCGGCGGTCCTTGCAAGCGCTGTAAATTATAAGTAAGAGCTCTCCGGTATACAGAGGCTATGACGTACATACATCCTCCGCTGATGTATTTTGACGGATATGAAGGGTGCGACCGGTTATCCATAAATTAGAAGGAGTTGTGGCGGACGACTCAGGATGAATTTCTAGTTTATAGGTAGGTTTTGAAGGTTCACTTCCTGCTCCCTTTAATACTACGTGAGCACTTCATTTCGATGGAATAGAGATATATACTCACAATGAAAGAGACATCCAATCCTTCCCATGCAGTAGGATTTGAAGCCTTATCTTGGTTAAGAAACCTTTCTACGTCTCGTGTTATGCCAATGGTCGTCGTTGGACTGACACCAGGAGCAGGTTCCACAACTACATTGATAGGAAAGCGAATCTTAGAAACAAACAATCAATCAATGAAGTTATTATTCAGAATAAAAACATTTACACACCTCTTTCTCCACAGCAGTGGCCCTAACACGCGCCTCAGGCAACGTCAACCGTTCCATACTTGTTGTGATCCACCATAGTGGGAGGCCCAGGAGAACGACAAGCCAGTAAGCGGAGAGGATTCGAAACCTGGATTGAGGAGACTGAAAGAAAGCAAATGGTAACGTATGCGTTGCTGGCCCTACTGCTGCGTCTGCATTCATAGGAGCGGAGGAGGATGTGAAGCGAGCGGAACTTCAATTCACTGCACTGCGGCCGTCACCTAAAATTCCATGTCCTCAGAACTGCAACGGCACCAAGATCTCTGGTTAGAAGATGGCGATTTCATTCTCTGCTGCGAGGGCACACTTTTTCGAGTACACCGCGCGATATTGATACGAAATTCACCTTCCCTGATAGGACGAATCGCCCACAGCAACCTACTGCAAGACGGCCATCCTCGCATAGATCTAGAGTCAGGGGTTTCTTCCGCAAAGGACTTAGGAGCATTATTATATCACTTCTATAACGACAAGTCCGTTGTGTCAATATTTCCTTGGGCTTGACATATGAAACCGACCATGAGACACTTAGGCCGCTGCTGGTGACTTCACCTTTCGAGCATGTATCTGCGATCCTTCGAGCATCTACTCAATGGAATTTCCCACAAGCTAGGACTCTTGCAGTAGGTCATCTGAAACGGAAATATAATACACGACCAGCACCCTACGAATGTTCGACTTGGTCTGAAGTATCAGAGGTTGCTGAACTAGCTCTCGAATGCCAGACTAGGGAGGTATGTTTCATACTCTTATGATATGTAGATGATTCTTCATTGGATTCTAGCTTCTCCCAGCCTTGCTTTATGGGGTTATATTAACCTCAGACTTCCATGTTGACGAAGATGAACCCTCTACCGTTATTCCACCATGTGACGCCAATGCCGATACCGCTCTCAGTCATCTGCACACTGTTTGTGGTCGTCTTATCAGACGAATAACGGGCCATTTCGCTCCAGTTCTATTTACGGTGGCCACAGGCAACCATATGGAGTGTACAGAGCTCTTGGCTGATCATTGGATGAATTTAGCTATTCGACCAGCGCTGGAGGATAGTGGGGTGTATAAACCTCTTGAAACGTTGCAGAGGATTAAGGATATTAATTGGGAATCTCTCGGGTTGTGTTCTGAATGTTGTCAGGCGAAGAGGGAGGAATGGGATGAAGAGGCTGACGCATTTTGGAAGAAAATGCAAGGATGGGTAAATGAGGGGGATGACTTGTTTTCTCAGTGATTGATATAAAGCAAAAATTCGAAATTGAATATACCATATTTCCGTTGACCTGGAGCGGAGATGACTGAACTGTGACAATAGTGGTCACGCCCAAATTTCAGTCATCCTTTTCCACCCGATCGTCTCATTCCATCTCCAACATGGACGACGTCGACATGACCATCAAACCTGAACCTGAAGACAAAGGCCGTGAAAGACGCGATAAGGATGAAAAGGACCCAAAGAGAGACAGGGATAGGCGGGAGAGGAGCTACAGTCGCGAGAGGCGGGAGAGCGGTGGGTCGATGGACTGTTACTTTGTGGAAGGTTTTTTGTTGAGTTTATGTTTTCTAGGTAGACGTAGGGCAGACCATTGGGAACCGGAAGACCCCAGAAGAGGAGGCGATGTAGGTATTTCGGTTTGGTGTTCAGTGGCTTTCATTCACACAAGCGTTCTATCCAGCGTCGCTCGAGACGTGGCCGAAGTCGCTCTCGCAGCAGGTCACGCTCTCGTCGTCGGTCTGCATCCCCCAGGTCAAACAGGCGGCATCGTCGTTCGCGGTCCCGTTCTCGCTCTCGCTCCCGTTCACGGGATAGGGATCGCAAGAATGAATCATTTACCCGGTCATTGGGTGGACCCATGAACGCTGATGCTGAAGAGGCGGCCGAATTCGCCAAGAACAGCAAGAGAGAAAATCGAGTCTACGTCGGGAACCTCAGCTACGACGTGCGATACAGGGATCTAATTGAATTTATGAGGGGAGGTGGGTTGGGGATTCAGTTGGATTTCTTTTCTTTATTTGGGCCGAGGAGGTGTGCGCCGACGAGATTGGAGAGTAGTGGCTCGGTCTGGCTTTCTTCTATTGGAGTGGCGGGGCTTTTTTTAGGATGGTTTTAGGATGGTTTTGTTGATTGAGGGTTTTTTATTTGGGGTTGGCAGCTGGTGAGGTCCTCTTCGCCGAAGTACTCGTTACTCCCACCGGTGTTTCCAAAGGATGCGGGTTAGCATATCGAGTTTATCGGTCCTTCCATTGACTGAGTCGTATCTCCAGCATCGTCGAATTCGCTTCGCAAGAGGATGCACAACGCGCGATCAGGGAGTTGTCCGAAACTCCCTTGCTAGGTCGTCCTATTTTCATCCGTGAAGTAAGTGTCGCCTCCTTCAATCCGTCAAGCCATTCACTCTCTTTCACAGGATCGCGAAACGGAAGCACGTTTCGGTGCAACGCCTGTCCCTGGTAAGATTGGAATGGCAATGGCAGGTCAAGGCTTCAATGCCCAACCGCCTCCCCGCCCTCCTCATCACAACGCATGGGGAGGAGGGGCCGGCGGAGCAGCAGCAACAGGTAATCCCGGTAACCAGCTCTACGTCGGAAACGTCAGTTCTCCCACCCTAACCCAACTCCTTTGTGCTCTGACCACATTATAGCTCCCCTACCAAGCTGGCTGGCAAGACTTGAAAGACCTGTTCCGCAATGCAGGAAGCATTGTTCGCGCTGATATTAACATTGGACTTGACGGCCGTGCAAAGGGCAGCGGGACTGTCATTTTTGAGTCAGCTAAGGATGCGCAGAATGCGATTAGTGCGTGGTTTCTTGTTATGTTTAGCTTTGGGGGGATGAGGACAGTTTGTGTGGCGAGATACTGACGCCAGGATGTAGGTATGTACAATGGGTTTGACTGGTATGGACGTATTCTTGAAGTCAGAGAGGTGTGTCGCATAAGCAATATATCACCCTCCTAAGATACCGATGGCTATGACTAAAGGATCGCTACGCTGGTCTATCCGGTGGCTTCCGTGGCGGCTTCCGTGGCGGTCTTCGTGGAGGTTTCAGAGGAGGTTTCCGCGGTGGGGGAATGCGCGGTGGATTTAGAGGCGGCTTCGGAGGCGGAGGAGGCGAAAGGTCATTTAACCAAGACGTGTATGCCGATTACAGTGGGCCTGATCAACAGATGGCTGGTGGCTTTGCGGGGGGTGGTGCTCCTACTGGGCCTGCTGCATTTGGTGGAGGCGCCGGGTTTGGTGGTGGGGCGGATTATCAGGTTGAGCCGAGCCAGCAGATTATGGTTCGCAATGTAGGTTGATTTCGCCTCGTTCTATAGTCTGTTTATGATTTCTTTTTAGTTACCCTGGTCAACCGCACACGAGGACCTCGTCGAACTCTTCGAAACGACAGGCCAAGTCGAACAAGCGGAAATCCTCTTCGACGGGACCCGCTCTAAAGGCGTCGGTGTCGTCCAATTTGCACAAGTCGCCGAAGCTGAAACTGCAATCGGTATATCAACACCCCCTCCTTCATTTCCTCACTCCCACTAATATCCTTTACTCCCTCAGCTAAATTCCAAGCCTACATGTACGGAGGTCGTCCCCTCGACGTGCGCTTCAACGATCGCTGGCACACGTTCTCTCCAGACGCAGCGAAGGGTGGTCAAATCGCTCCTATGGCCGCCGAACCTGCTGCATAGGCCGCTCGCACCCGCCAAGAACATGAACAATGCTCGAAGTACTTATTATCTTTCCAATCTTTCCAAAGAATATTTTTTTTTCCGATTCGATTTCGAATTGTCTTCTCTTTTAGCCACGTTTCTTTCTTGTTGAGTAGCCCCTCTCCCCCCCTCTTCACGGTTTGATTTAGTCTTCTCCTACAACTTTGTCTCAAACTTGACACATGTAACATCCTTGAGCTTGTGGCCGAATTGCTACCGAAATCAAATTCTTCAGGAATATTCATTTTGACACAGATCTAAAATTTAAAAGAATCGTATGTTCATTCGTTTCCTAACTACCTTGCGAATCTCAAATCCGTAAAAAAGTACAATTACAATGTATGTCTTGTCTGTCTTGTCGTGAACTAACCTACTAAAAGCAGGTGTAACTACGTATTGAAATAGTTGTGGAAAAAGAAAAAGAAAGGTGTCCGAATGCGAGTCTAGACGTGCATATGTATCGAAATCACGAAAACTAACCGAACCGGTTCAAACCCAGGAAAAGCATCTACCACACATCTATTCCCCCTTCCCCACTTATAGCTTCGCCTCCTCCCCCTCCGGCATCCCTCCCACCAACCCAAGCATCGCCTCAATAACCTCCTGCGGACTCGTCACATGCCACCTCGCCAACGTCTTCTTATTACTCGCCCCCACCGTCGTCGAGAACGTGCCTTCCGGTCTAATCTTCAACTCCACCGATTCAAGAGATTCAGGGTTGGACGAGAAGAGAGAAGCCGAAACAGGAGGAGCGAGCGTGAGAGTGTCATTGATCGGCGGGGGGAGGTTCAAGGCGCGGAACATGTCTTCGTCGGTTTTGTCGTCGCCTGCGCAGAAGATGAATTCGGCGTCGGGGTGTTGGTAGAGGATTCGTTTGACGATTTCGCCTTTGTTGACTGCTAGGGGTCTGACTTCGAGGTTTTTCTTCCCGACGAGGACTTCGATGGGTCGTTTGTGGACGAGGTT